>Ga0210059_1012710_pt1 | contig 12676 bp, 11 predicted proteins | sample Ectturendosymbi2_FD_188042 | JGI IMG/M metagenome (GOLD analysis project Ga0210059, IMG submission 188042) | Ecteinascidia turbinata endosymbiont from Florida, USA - Sample 2 (SPAdes) (version 2) | ecosystem: Host-associated > Tunicates > Ascidians > Unclassified | place: Key West, Florida...
CCCAACAATGTCACAAGTACTTTCTTCAATACAGTGCATTTGCTTCTGAAAGACCTGAGGTTCGAACATGGGGGCGCCAAACTCGAAACTTGCTTATTGTCCCGGGCGTCAGCTAACCTTGTTCCGCCCTGGCATGGGGCGCAGAATAGAGGTTCAAGAAACTATACATAAAGATTTTAATTTTTTCCAAGCAATTATTGCGCCCCCCGTCAAAGTGGCGCCCATGGCACGTGCCATGCCTGCCTTACCCTAGATACGCCACTGGTTTTCCGAGCAAAACTGTTGAGCCGTCGCTTCGTTGCTTACTTGGCCAGACAAACACGCACTGGGTGAGAGACGACTGCGTGGCATATACACTTTAAATGCCTACACCAGGACATAGTTTGCGCGCTAATACCAAACGCTTAGTACACAAATACACAGTAAGCAGTGGCGTAATGTTTGATTTTAGGCGAATAACACTATTTTGTTTAGAAAAACGCCTCTCAAGGCACAAAATGACTATATTTTCTAAAATTTTGGGGGGCTATGGCCCCTCGTCCCCCCCTGGCTACGCCTATGAGAGTAAGTACTGCTTTTTCTTCAAGCATAATCAGAAAAAAACTGCCACTCGCTTGTTCAGTTTTTCGAAAACTGATTCGGTTGGCACAAAACTGTATCACGCTTCACACATTTCTAATAACAACGTTGCCTCTCTGCATCAGGTGAATGTTGGTTCATGTTCCCGACAATATGCAAATTTCTTGCAGATCAGTCAAGTGAAAAATAAAGATAAGAACGAGTCTGGCTCCCAGGAAAACGTATATTGTTTTGTAATAATAGCGAATAGTGTAATAATGGCGTAATAATGGCGAATCACTTTTCTTTATTTTTAATTTCAAAGAAACTTTCAATCATATTTAACCAAACTAACTTACAATGCTTCAAGCTAATTTCTACAGTTTGCAAAATGCCATCACGGAGTTTGTGTTCAAAGCTGCTGCTGCACAACCTGTATTTATCAGACTGTGACCACATCTTCAATACTTTGGAACTTACCCGTACGACACCTGAAGTTTATCGAATGGCGGACAATGATTCTTTTTCAAAACGGGGCGCATTTCATTTCATCTAGTTTCATCACAATTTGCAAACTTTTCTCTTGAAAAAATTAATTTGGTCCAAAAACACAATTTTCAAACTAATTGGAAGAGCAATTTTGCCCAGCCTTCAGTCTTGTGCTGTGCTCCGAACGTCTTTCGTCTATGAAATTACGCATAAGATTTGTGTTGATTGCGTGGTGACTGCAACAATTTGTTACTTCACCCGCCTAGACTCGTGGATAGTTTCTATGTCTTTAAAAAGCAGATGCTCAAAAACGCTTGAAGTTGGGCTTCAAAGTTTAATTTTTTAACGTTCGGACATTTCTGGTATTGTTGTCATGGCAACACAGAATAAAATCTAAGTTTGAAGAAAAAAAGCTAAATGCATTAAAAAAGTAACACTTTGCGAAAAACCACGCAGGGCAAAATAAGCGCTGCAATAGCAAAAAGTCTGTGCAATTTACAATTTCCCTGAAATCTTTTTATTGCAGATTCATGCAACGGAGCCGCAAACAACTCACCGAAAATATTTATTCTTTTTTTCTTCAATCTGCTGGGGTACGTGCTGTCAAAATTTTAGTTTTGGTTGCTGCATTTGTTCTATTCATGCCTAAATGTCGTAATAAAACTTTTTTACTGGTTTACAATGCAATTTTGCTGCATTTGTAGCGTGTTATATTTGCCTGAGAACAACGCAGGTACTGATATAAAAATTGTTGCGAAAATTACCTGACAAGCCCCTGACAAAATTGAAACGTTGAGTTGTAGGCTGCACTGCGTTAAATATTTCACAAAAAAAAGACAACAAGCTATAGGTTTCGCTCAACTGGAAACGACACTGCACTTGTATGGAAGCTACGCTTCTTCGTCTTATTACAATCTCAGATTTATAACTTGTTTTCCACAAAGATGTCATTAGCTCAAAGCAAGTTTTCCGCGAATGGAGCGCTATGGTTTTTCTGCGTTTATTTTAGGTCGATTTCGTGAATGCAAATAGAATCTCTGGAAGTAGGTTTTCTGTGTTGGAACAAAAAAACTGCAATTGCATCTCAGGTCAACGAAAATTGGGCTGCTCCCTCAACAGAAACACAGTTTGAAAGCCAGAAGATGTAGATATATATATAGACAGATAGACAAACAGAGTTTATTGGCGAAAACAATTATATGCAAATTAAAGTCAAGGCGCTGGGAGACCGAAAAAAACTTGTTAAATCAGGTTGTCTCGTAAGGCACCCCTCGACAGTTTCATAAAAGTTTATTATACTTCAAAGTTAATGGCCAATTTCTTACGAGTTTAAAAAGGTTAGATTTTTTAAAGAGGGTGCAATCTGCTGGATGATCAACACAGTTGCGCAGGAGTGCTGGGTCGCAACCGGTACCTATCGTGGTTTGCCCACTTGTGCAAGTAGCTAAGCATGGCATAGAAAGCGTAAACCCAGCTTAAATGAAACTCTGCTCGGGTTTCCATAACCATTTCGAATCCAAGCAGACAACTGTTGCTTTGCAACAGTTTGTAGTTTGTTGCCAAGAAGAGTTTAATTCTCTAACTTTCGCTAAAACCAGCCGCTTGGGGAGTCACGCGCATTGTGGTTTACAAAGCTTCATAAGCTGTGCAGAAGCATTTCGTGATGGAGCAGAAATCCTCCAAGGGTACCGGCCTGCTATATATGAAAGAGACCGCGGCAGCAAAAAAGTAAAAGCAACAACAAAAAAACATGAAACAGCAATAAACAATCAATTCATGCACGCAAAACACACTAGAATCTAAAACAGATGTTATTGCACTTACAGTATCTTCTTATACTTGTTGCACTTACAGTATATACTTATACTTGTCAAACTAAAATCAATGGTACGTTACATACAGACAGAGATCAATAATCCATGTTGTACAGCCGAAACCTTAGCGTCACTACATAGCATCGTAACGGTAGAGGCTAGTCAATCACTATATTGATTGACCAGTCTGTCTCTTACTGCCTTTTGAAGGCAGGTGATGAAATATCATATAAGGAAGGGTCGATCAAGTCCCAGATTTTTGGGCCAAGGTGTTTCAGAGATCTTTTGCCTTTAACAGTCGAAGCCAGTTGCCAACTGTATCCACCTCGTCTTGAACCACGGGTTGCATGGGAGTGGGCCTGACTTACAGAAGTAAACAACTGATCGAAACTGACAGGAATTCTACATCAGTGTAACCTATGCATGAACTTGTGTGTTTCAATAATGTACATATCATTAATTTTAAGATGGTTTAACTTTGTATAAAATGGTGTGACTCTCGACTTATAAGAGTTATAGGTCATTGCTCTTATTACTTTGTTATACAAAACATTCAGTCGATTCAAAGCTGTCTTACCACTTCCAGCCCCAACATCAATTGCATATTAAAGATGACTATGAGTTAATCTCTAGTAAACTGACCTCAGTGCATTATTACTTAGGTTATATCTTATCCTATGAAACATTGCAACACTTCGAGAGAGTTTTAGTTCAAGGTTATGTACGAGAGTTCAGGGTCTATCCAGGAAAGATGTTGGTTGACATACACCCTAGGGTAGCCTACTTGGTGTAAGCTGTGCGTTTTATTTCATAGCCATTAACTTTTTCTTTAAAATTCCAAAGTTGGCTTAAGTTGTTATTGATAAGCATATATGTTATTTTTGAGTAGTTTAAAGACAACTTATAATATCGCATCCTTATATCAACTTTTGTAGTTCACTATCCACTCCATGTTGCAGGTTGGCAGAATCGGCAAAAGATATTGTCAACAATGTGTCATCAGCAAAGAGTGTACGAATTACGTGTGATACTTGTGGAAGGTACTTCACATATAAGGCAAATAGTAGGGGCCCTAGCGATGAAACCTGGGTACCCCTAGAATTACCCCGGGGCATGAATGTCGGAAGGCTTTTTTCCAGGGGGAACCACCAGGGGATTTTTCCAAAAATTTTTCAGGGGGGGACAAAAGTGATAAAATTTGGTTTATCCAACTCGAAACTAAAAAAACAACCTTTTTTTCTGAAATTTTTAAAATCTAGGGGGACAAAGGCCCCCTGCTCCCCCCTTCCGACGCTCATGCCCCCGGATAGTTTATCATACCCCTCAACAACAGTATACTGCTGTCTGTCTTGCAAATAACTAGTAAGGAGTTTGCGAGGTAAACCTCTAATCCCATAAAAATGTTCCAACTTCCATAGAAATATCTCATGATCAAGGATATCAAAGGCTTTAGATAAATCACAAAATGCAGCACACGTAGTAAGTCCTTTCTCTGTGTTTTGCAGAAAGTTTTCATGTATGTTATATATAGCCAAAGGTGTTGACAATCCACTTCTGAAATCCTATTGGTGTTTCGAAAGCATATTGCAAGGATGGCCAAACCTGCTCTATGTATGAGCCGCATATTGTAGAACCCAAGTCACAAAGAGCCGCAACACAAAAATCTTAAAAACACAAATTTATTTGCAATCTACGCTTCCGTGACATCATAATTATTTTTGGAACGACTTGCAAAAGTAGTAGCGTACTAAACGGCACGCTAGCTACCACAGTACCACTTTACAATATTTGCACACTTTGCAATAGAAATAAAAAATAAAAAACAAATACATACTTTTTCGGAAAGCTCAAAGAGCCACATGCAAAGGTTCGAAGGGCCGGCATATTATGTTGTTCAATATACAGTAGGAATACAGGCGACCATAAAGTAATTTTTCAAATATTTTGTTGTAACCCTGAAGCAAGTGCCCTATCATGTCACTGTCATAGCGCAACTTTCACATTAACCTGAACACGTGGATTTGGACTCATTTAGATACTTTTCTGACGACATTTATGTAACTACAGTCAGTAGGGCGAACTCTTTCATACGTGTACGACCTTTGCTCTGTCGCGATAAAGTTGGCGTGACCCCGTCAATGGCACGCTTCTAGGCAGGAAACAACTGAAAGCAATTACGAGATTCTAAGCATCTTACTTATTGCAGCAATCAGCTCGACCGGGGAAAGCGTTTGACTAGTAACCACCAGGTGTTATGGTGTTAACCAGTGGTTCTCGAAGTGGGCACCAGCGCCCCTGTGGATATTTGCGATCATGGAGGGGCGCTGGCCAAAAGTGGGCGATTGTCGGAGGTGCTGAGAGGAGAAATGGGACAATTACAAGAAAAGGACGACGAAGCAATTTTTTGTCATTTTCCGCTTAAAAAAAGCACGAAGCAGGAAGATGACGACTGTAAACTTGAATAAACTTGGAAAAAGATGAGTAACTGATTGTTGCTGCATCTGTTTGATTTCATCTTACTGATATTTGGAGCAGTGTTTACTGAATTATCTACCGTATATGGTTGGCTTCCTTTGCCCAGGCCGTTAATTTATGATCTAATCTAACCTTATTTCAGGTGTTATATTCTGGTGAGCACAGAAGCAGCAGAGACACGAAATTGATTTAGATATGTCTTAAAGAAATCCACGTTATTTTGAATTTTGAAAGGAGTAGGCTTTTCGTAGATGATGGTCTCCAGTTTTAGAGGCGCATACAATTGTTCCCATCGTTTTGCAGCCAATCGTTTGTGCCACAACAATATTTAAATCAAGCAATTACGTGCTTTTGGAACATGTTAAATACCGCACAATAAAAAGTTACAGCAAACTGCTAAGTACTAGGATTGCAAAAGACAATCTATGCGGACTGAACAGACGTGCACAACGCTTTCACTAAGATGATCATTTTGGTGTTTCATTTCAAAAAGAGTATCTATAGCAGTGGTATTCAAACGGTTTGGCTCGTGGGCCACATTTGTCTTTCAGAAACACTCCGCAGGCCACAAGAATTAATAATCTCAATAAAAATTTCTCCTAAATGATTAAAGTGTTAAGTTTTCTTTCCAATGAAAATTGCTTCGCGGGCCACATGTGGCCCGCGGGTCACGGTTTGAGCACCACTGATCTATAGCGATAACTTCCAAAAATTCAATAGTGCCAATATTTGCCTAATACAGTAAAATGGGAAAAGCATGAGCACAAACCAGTAATGAAATGAGGGGTTCTTGTCACAATCCTGAAATATTGCTATGCATGAGCAAGTTAACAACAACAAATACAGTTGTAAAGTATGCCAGCACTGCTATCGTTTTATCCTTTCGAAGAAAAGAAAACAATATATGCGTTTCTATATCTTTCGAATTTGAAAATTGTCACTTCAAATTTTTTAGAATAAGTTCTGCTGCACAGCTCTCTTGACATTGAGTCACGGCAAGAACACAATTGTGGCATTGTCGCTCGCTTCTCAAAACCATTCCGTTTCTCTACCAACTAAGTCATGTCTCCCAACCCTCAACTAAGTCATACGGCATTTTAAAGTTGGCAATCCGAAGTAAAACTGTAAAAAAACTCACTCACTTTCTCTCCATTAACAAGTTTCACTGATGAACTGAACTGAAATGAACTCAGTTTAAATGCTTCTCTATTAAACAGTCAGAAAAGCAGCACAAGTTCGTTATTATCGAAAAAACAGAGCCACTCTTCTACGTCAGGCAAATCAGTGTCAAGAAACATATCACCTTCCATCTGTCGCAAAATCTTTTTCGCACTGATGCATGCCCAAAAAGACGTCCTTTAGCAGCTCCGAGTATCGTTTCACTAATGAGCCAGAATGCCCTTATTCCTAGGAATGGCAACCAAAAATTTGAGTCAACAGCTGATTTTAATGCTCAAGATAGAAAGCGCCAAAATGACGAGGTACGTCCAAGTTAGAAGTTACATCATCGAAACAAAACAGATAAATGGCCTGGACATTTCCGAATGATTTGATCCTAGAATACTTTAAAAAGAAGAGATAATTTTTTATTAGAAAGCTAATGTATATCATGCTTGTTTACCTCTGGTGTGAACACAACAGTGGCTCAGCTTTACAGGTTAACATCTCTGAATGTCTGTATGGAGAACGTCAGAAAAAAAACGGACGCTGTGTTGTTTCCACGTTGAGCACAGCGTTACACAGATATAAAAACACAAAAAGTTAAGCTGTTTTGCATGAGATATGCACAAAACCGAAGTTGTTTTGAAGGAGAACGTCCAAGAACAAATAAAACAGATGAAAGACCGACGACATTTTTCAGTTGTTTGCGTATGTAAATTAATAGAAAGGAGTTATTTGAAGCATTTCAACCACTGAGTGGCCGTTCATGCACGATAAAAAACGAATATGTCAAGCACAACTGAGCACCAATGTCTCTTGCTGGGAAAAACTTCTGGTTGCTAAGGTGATCTTTCACAAAGATACCAATGATTGCCATTGACGTCCAAGAAATAAAACTCACAAACTTTTTCAGATGAAAACTCACAGGGCCATTTCCATTGCGCAACGTTGCTGAGACGAATATCTCCAGGTAACATTTTGCACATTTGTTATTCCCGAATCAGTAAGAGGGAAGATCTCGATATTTGCAACGGGGTGTTTGAATATAGTCAGGAAGTCAATGAGTTAAAAAGCAAAGGTGTGGGTGACTCAATTGCAAAATGCGGAATATGGAGTAAGTAGTTGCCAGCTCCATGTAATGTAAGAGAAAGGTGAAGAAACGTTCATGAAGCATAGCAACTGATGAAACAATTAACGCTTATTTTTAAATTTGTGGCCACAGCAATTCAAGGAAAAGTTTTATTAAACGTGCGCTAACATTAAATAAGGAAAATATGGCTGCGTTAAGATGTTGATATTTAAGCGTCCACAACTTAAAAAATGCACAGGTTTTATTTTCAGCAGAAACCCATGCGGCTCGACCGCAAAAGAACATGATCTAAGAAAACCTTCACAAACAGAGAAAGTGCATTCCTCCTTCCTTTTGTTTCCGACTGATTCTGTCAGCTATATGGCCCACTGTGAAAAGAGCTTGGTGAGTTCTTCATGCAAGAAAGGAGATTTCGATGTGATAAAGCAAGGCCAGCTAGAAGGCTCACTCGCACGTGCCCTACTTCCTTTCCTAATTGCTGTAAAATCTCTCAGTAATCTTGCTCGCTGCGGAAAGTTTGGTGAGTTCTGCTTTTATCCAATCAGCTTTGGTATCGACGACAGTAACGTCTGCTAGGCGACACATCACTACTTCCTGTGCTTCTTTCGCTTTTTATTGATTTTCAAAACGTTTGGCACTGATTCACCCACAACTTTTGCGTCATGAAGAAAAAACGTTATCTCCAATGCAAACACTAACGTGCGGAGGGGGAAACTGTGCCATGGCCCTCCCTTAAAACCCTAAAAATAAAAAAATGTATAAAACGTATTCGGCAGTATATACTGTCAGTATTCGGCAGTGTATACCAAAATGTTTAATTTAGGCGAATAACACTATTTTGTTTAAAAACGCCTCTCAAAGCACAAAATGACTATATTTTCTAAAAATTTGGGGAGGACATGGCCCTTTTGGCTCCCCCTGGCTACGCCTATACTTTGCACCCCCTCTCGGAAATTTCCTGCGTGTGTCACTGAGTGCAAACCACAGTATCAGCTGTTTAAAGATGGAAATGCTTTTTGCGGATAGAATGGCTATTCTCTCAATACACGAGATAAAAGAGGGAATGAAATTGATTTGGTGGTCTGGTTGTTTGCAAAGTCATTTTCAAAACAGGTGGTTTTGTTGTTAAAATGCATTTTACGACAATAGTGCCAATCCATCAAGTCAGTGCAACTGATTTTCTCGTGTGCTATGGCTACAAATGGTCGATTAACCGCTGGCTTGTGCGATGTGGGTGTTCTGCCTTCATGTGCTAGTTGTTATGCAAGCAGTCTTTATAATTTTTCTGCATAATAATGATGGTACACTCAACTGTACTGATGTTATTAAAATATGAATTGAATTGAGAAAACACCACTGAAGGCCTAGTCTATGGACAGAAATCCTTTCTCAGCAAAGGATCAGAAACTAAGATCTTGCAGAGTATATATTTCGCCCACGAAGTAGGCATCATCAGCTCTTACTCAAATAGAATATGAAGACTTAGGTGTGAAATTGCACGAACCGTCACTGCAATTTGAATATCATGCAATTAAATGTTTTCTTGAAAAGGTGTATGATGCGCAACACTTATTGATACCAACATGAAGTCTACACAAGGCAGCTCAATACAAGAAAGATATTAAAACGTTCTGATAACTACAAAACGTCTGCCAAAATTTGCATTACAAAATTAACAAACAAGTAGCATTTTTAACAACCTTAAGATAGACTCAATTTCGTGCTTAAGTTTTATTTTGAAATGATGACCTTCTCTGCAATCACTGCGCCAACTGGTTCTCGAAAGCTACATTAAATGTGAAATTATCACAATACCTGCCAGTCAATGACTTTACGAAAATATCTTGTGTCCATCACCGTGCGAACTCTAAAACGCTGCCAAAAACAAACATTTACATCAATGCTGCCAGGGCACTAGCGGAGGAAAACTGCACCCATGTACACTAACTGTATAACATTAACGCAATACAGTAAACGCTTGACAAACACAACAGACTTACTAATACATTTCCATTTGGTTGACGGCAGGATAAATTATAAACAATGTACGAAGCGAAGGTAATCGGACATAAGGAGGAAATATAAACAAAAGTTGATAATAAAAGAGATTATTACTGAAAGCAGAAAAAAAAGGCAACAATTATTTACAATTTGAACTAATTGTACGCATTAAAGTTTTATCATGCATATGTCCAGCTTCATTTTAATGGAAATATGTCGCACAGTGAAACAATAAGAATTGAAAGCAGAAGCACGTGTGGGAAGACAAAATGACGCAAAAGTAATCACTGCTGAACGTTTAGACTGACTTTTTGTAAACAACTTGTACATAAAATCCGGACAGTAGTTTCACAAAATTTTTGAATGTAGCGTTTCCTGTTTGATACGGCGCTCTAACATTTACCCAGGTGCGCCATTTCCAACACCCAAGCAAGCCTGGTATAAAACATGAGAACAAATGTAGAGTAAAATAATTGGAAAACAAATGCTTAATCGGATTAGTTGCAAACTGACAGGAAGAAACTCGATTTAAACTTGCCTGGGCGTCCCCTCGATAAAAGCTGTCGAATATATTAAATCAACCAACCATGCAGGTGGACTTAATTAAGAAAATTTGGACAAAGTGATTTGGAACCCATTGATGAAAAACAAGAATGAAGTATGATTAAAAGTCTAAAGAGCGCTTACGTAATACATCAAAGCTTCTTGGACAAGTTGAACTTAATTGGATAAACAAAACTTCATTCGGATTAGTTGATGCAAAAATCCTATTTGCTCAAGGGTGCCCTTTGACCAAAAGAGTTTGCGGCGAGGCAAGTGGGGAAACAATATTACACAAACGAAACGATTTTGCAGAAACTGGAACACAATATTCCACAAACAAAAAAATTGCAGACTTGCAAAAATATTTTTCTCTAAAAACATGAAAAAAATTGAAACAGAACAGTATTTCAAAAAACGTTCCTAACAATAAATGGTGCTGGGTCGGAGAACCTCCCTCCTGCACCTCACAATTTCCTCACAAAAATATCTTGTGGAAAACCTCGCCTATGGCAACATGCTCCGTTGCCAAGTTCTTTTTAGTATTGGAATCCAAACGCATAATTTTAACATGTTGTTACAGGCAAGTTTGCCTGTGACAACTTATGCTTGTACAAAACATAAAACCTGTGAATAAGAATCCAAGCCCTGAATATTCTCATCACAAACTGAAGAAAACCAACTAGCTGAAACGTATCACAACTCAGCCGAGACAGCTGAAGACGAATGCCTTAGAAAACAAACCTCGAATCCATTCAAAGCCAACGCAACTGAACGAAAGCGGTCAACGTCATAAAAATGTGACCAGGTAACTCATGACCGCCGCGTGACCAGCGACGTGATTGAAGCATGATCACGGTGTGGTAGGTGAAACACCTAGCACCCGAAGTACTTAGGAAAGACAATCGTGTTACCAACGGCATGATCAAAGCATGATCAAAGCATGATCACTAAGTTGTAGGTGAAGCACCTAGCACCTAAAACACCTGGAAGTAGCCAATCACAATAAGAGTGAACAAATAACAACCAATAAAAATAGCCAAGATGAAGAGGCGAATGAGAACTTCGGAGCGACTGAAAAGTATAAATAGTGCTACACCTGGATCATTTTTCAGTCTTTTTCAAGACTCATTTCCTCGCCATTGACGTAGGGCTCGATACCACTTGATGGCGAAGATTGGCTTTGTCCGGGTTAATCCCTGTCAGACCAAGCCGCAAAAGTGACTTTGTCCGGGTTAATCCCTGTCAGACAGATTGACAGAAAGTGGCTTGTCCCAGTGAAGTTCTGTCAGAATATTGTGCGAATATCAGACTGGAAGAAAGAATATTTTACCAGAATATTATATGAAAATCAGATTGTGAGAACAAAGTACTGTCAGTGTGATTTATACAGGTCGTCTCAGGTTGATGTGATTCTTTCTAGACAAGTTGTTCAGACTTAAATGCATTTACAATTGATTATTTATGTTTTAGCTAAAATGCTGTCCAAGTCAAGATTCGGTCACCTAGTTTACTTTCTTCAGTCGTTAAAGGTTTTACCTTCTTCCGCTTTTATGCACCTCGGGAGGCCGTATGCGAGTTGAAGGAATGCTCCCTGTCATACCGCAGTAGACATTTCCACACTTGGGTGTTTTAACATTTATTTCGGCACGCGCTTCCACATTGATGTAGGCCCGTTTCTGCTCGACATGTCGACAGCATCTCTTTGCTATCCGCTTGGGTCAAACCCAGTTTGGCAGCACAAACCATCTTGATTCATTCTCGAATCGTCCCTTCTTGACTGAGTTTATTTTCGACTAAAAACAGCAGCACCCAAAACTTCTGATTAACGACTTATTTCCGTCTGAACGAACGACTCTTGTCTGTACAGTTTGAGACGATACTTGTTGACAGTATTATGCGAATGCGATAGCATCTGAACAGTACAAATGAATTTGAAGTGTAAATATTTTCTAGAACCGTGATTTGTGATATATAGATTCAGTAACTGACGTCTGAATTTAATGTGGTGAAAGAATTTAAGATTATCAGGATAAAGCAAAAGTGAAGTTTATAAAAATAAAGTTAATTGCTTGAAGTGGGGAACCATTTTGAATAAATTGTAGATCTCCTCATCGCAAAAGACTTTAAGAACAAAATCATAAAGTGTGTGAGTTCTTGAGTGTTGTGACATGTCGAGAAGTGCATGTAGCCGACAAAGTATCATATATTGGTAAGTACCTGTTAATGTTCTATTGGATCGTGTTTACTATGATGAATGATAGTTCTCGCAAAATATACAATCGATCGATTGATTGATTGATTGATTGATTGATTGATTGATTGATTGATTGATTGATTGATTGATTGATTGATTGATTGATTGATACGTGCAACCACTCACTCGGTGATTGCTCTAGAGTCCGGTCGACCAGTTTCCATTCCAAATCCTCGTGAACAAATGTGGCAAGGCCGTGTTTCCTGCTCAGGGCTGACCCAGCTAGTGAGAAGTTTGTAATCATTGGCTTGTCTGCAGTAGTACAGTGGGTCTCCTGAAGGACGATGACGA
>Ga0210059_1012711_pt1 | contig 12674 bp, 7 predicted proteins | sample Ectturendosymbi2_FD_188042 | JGI IMG/M metagenome (GOLD analysis project Ga0210059, IMG submission 188042) | Ecteinascidia turbinata endosymbiont from Florida, USA - Sample 2 (SPAdes) (version 2) | ecosystem: Host-associated > Tunicates > Ascidians > Unclassified | place: Key West, Florida...
AGTCGGCAATTTTCCCCTTGTGTGCTGGGACATGCTTGCAGTCGCTGGAAACTACCACTGAAATTGAAAACCTTCTATACCGGCCTTGGTGTTTTGTGTCAGATAGCTTGCTGGAAAACGTTTACATGTATGTAAAGCGTTTGACGATCGTATCATGAAAACAAGTTATGGCAAAACATGTTGGAGATGTTAGAAGTAATTAGAAAGATCACAAATTCAAATTAAGTCGCATTAAATTTGTTGTAAAAATTGTTTTTATCCACAGCACATTAGATATGCATGCGGTACGGATGCGAAAAGGTCGTTTTGTTGGAAAAATGACATACTGTACAGTAGGTTTTTTCTCGGGAAGCACGTAATCTTCATCAAATAGTTTTGTATTAGAGAGGATGGCAGGTACTGTAACTTTTGGATGACAATATATCTTGTTAATCATCTACAGCATAATTAAGGTAACAATTTAGAATGAGTAAGAAAAATAACTGAAATCGCGCCTAGTCGCTACTGAAAAAACGCATTACTTGTTGTCGTTGATTTCTAAACTGAAATTGCCGAGTAACATTTTGTGCAGGCCACATGATGTTTGAGATCAAATATGTCCTTAAACAACCCATGAGTAAGAGTTTAGTCATACTACAATATAATTACAAGGAAAATTGCAGAAGACATTTTCTTAAGTATGCTTTGATGAAACAATCAGGTAAAGTGGTTAAAAGCACCATCATTGTGTCAGACCTGGAAGACATTGCCTTGTTTCTTGAGCTTGCGGTAGGAAGTAGTATACGCGTTTTTTTACTATACAGTAAAATGACATTTTGCTTCTAAAAAACACGTGTCTCACCCAGCAGTTCTTTTATCATAGCAAAGGCTTTATAAATCTTTACTTAATTCAGCCATGATATGACAACCCAACGTTTCAGGGAGGTTCATCCACTAGATGCAAAAGCTATGTCAGGTTAACACGAAGTACAAAAGTATTCCAAATGATTCATGTGTGAGAGCCTTGAGCACGGGTTCTTTACCTGGGGTCCGTAAGGCCGTAGGGATCGTTGAGTGTGGTTTAAGTGGTCCGTGAACGTGATTTAAGGAGTTAATAAGGATTGCTCTGACATTTCGATTACTACTACGATGATAAAAACTTAATTTCGTACAACTACTGCAACGGTTCTTCTCGAAAGGTCTGTAACGTCTATTAGGACTTTGCAAGGGGTCCGTGACCCACATATACTGGAATATTGAACTTGCCTTTCAAGTGTCTCTTTTCTATATCTGAAAAAACTCTGGAAAATTGCATCATTTGATTTTGGAGAAAATTTTACGCTTGTTTTTCAACTTGGACAAATTCAAATTGCACATATTATTAGATGTTTGGAGAACCGGAAAAGGTTTCGCTAATTTTGGCAAACCGTAAGGGAAATTTTGAAAAGTGTTTGAGTTAATTTTTAAAAATATGACACGTTACAGAGAAGACATAGCGGTTGTAATACAAGTTCTTACGGATATCTTTCTGCTGTAGATGGAAGAGCACGTAAAACTACTGCACATACCAGAGATGAGCGGACTGCAAAATATTTCAGTCCGAGTCCAGTCCTGATCCGATAAAATTGAATCCGATCCAGTCCTGATCAGCAAAACTTTTGAAAATCATCAGTCCGGTCCAGTCCTGATCCGCCAATGTAAAATCAGATATTTTTATTTTGTCTCACGAGGCAAAAGAACTACTGGAGCTATTTAGCCTTCAGCCAAATACGATTGGTTGAGAGCAAAATAGTTCCAGCAGTGCTTTTGCTTCATGAGGAAAAATAGACACAGCTTTTTGGCTTTGCCAAAGTTTGATAATTAAGTGTCTATTTTGCATTAGAAGGAAATCACTGCAGGAGTTGTTTTGCCATCATGAGAATCCGATTGATAAGATTGATCAAGTGACAAGGAAGACACAATTAGATTAGCGCAAGGTCCTTGCAACATGACCTAAAACCCTAAACCTAAAACCAAACCCAAAAACCTAAAACCAAAATCTAAACCCAAAACTCAAATCAAACCTAAACCTGAAAGCTGAACTTAAAATCTTAACCATACGCCGAAACGTAAACATATACCCTAAATGTAGGCTAAACCTACACCCTAAACGTTTTGAAAAAGTACATAAATGCACTCCTATCAAAGGTGTAATCTCTACAAGCTAAGTCAAAGGAAAGGGTGAGAGAAGAACCAACGAACACTCGCACAGCAGGCATAGATACTAACCACTCAACTATGTTGAGGTTGCTACTAGAATTCAACCTTATATATGGATAAAGGTGGAAACAGTTCGAATTGCAAAATATTCCCAGCAGAGCTTTTGCCACTGATGGCAAAATATACACTGCCATTTAGCAAATCTGCAAAATCAGATCACAACTAAAAGTTTTGATATGTTTAGAATAATCACATAAAAACATCAAAAATTTTCTCAGTCCGATCCAGTCCTGATCCAAAATTTTCATAAAAATGCAGTCCGATCCAGTCCTGATCTGGCCAAAAATGGCTTCACTCCTGATCCAGTCCTATCCAGTCCTGATCTGTGCTCATCTCTGGCATATACGTATCAAGCACGGAGCAACACACATTTCCAACCATGAACTGAAAATAACGCATGTTTTGCTTTATATCTATATTTGATATTTTACGTGCAACCAAATGAAGTTGATTAAAGCTAAGTTTGCAAAAACGTAGAAAACAAAGTGAAAAAAGCTGCACGTTCATACGTTGTAAACTTGATAGGGTTACCACCATACAGCCATTGGCTGAGAAATTTCATTATAACATTGGTGTGACAAGCGATTGTAAGCATACATTAAAATGATCTCCAAAATCGGAGATACTGTACAACTGCAACTTAAGCCGTCAAATATGTTACCGATTTGAGAGTTTCATGTGTTTTTGGTGTATTATTCGCCTCATAGACACTAAATCGTAACTTATACAAAAAGCGCATGGGATTTCTATGGTTTGTGCTCATGGTCTTTGGATCCTTTTGCAAGGGGCTGCAAGATCACGGCTTTGGTGAGTTCGAAACGTCTCTGCGACTTGGATCATTTCCTAACTTCAAAACATTTTCTCGAGGTTAAACCTTTTTAGTTGAATGATTTACTTATTTTATGGTTCCCATTTATCAGAACTTTAGATGAGGTACAAGTCAGAGGAACGATAACTCCTCTATTGAAATCTTCCCTGTTTGTCTATATGGGTGTGCACATCGCAACTAGCTCACGATGAGTAAATGAACAGTAATCTCATCGTGTCAAAAAATATATCTACAGTCAGGGCCGGCAAAAGCAGGCGCAGGACCCAATGCAAGACCTCGCCGCGGGGGCCCTCTGAGAAGTGATTTTATGACGTCATTGTGTTCAGTCAACCGTGTTACGATCGTCTACAGAAAGATGTCCTTTCTCAGCAAAGAATCAGACACATTAAGATCTTACAGAGTATATATTTCGCCTAGACGATGTAGGCATAATCAGCTCTTATTCAAATAGAATCCTCAAAGCCGTATTACGATCGTGGTAGAGCGCAGATGTACAGTATAGCACTAAGACGAGAATTGAGCACATTTGCTAACGTTCGAGAGGAAATGTGCTAGTTCTGACGAGAACGTTATTTGTTAACAATTAAATTTATATGGCATTTCTACTGAATCCTCAAGCGCAAGGTGTATCTGGCAAAAATGAACAATTTACCCAAATATCATGGAGCGGGTCCCAATGCAGCTGCATCGGTTGCATCGGCGAAAGGCCGGCCCTGATTACTGTACTCTTAATTTGATGCTAAGTGAAAACGTTTCAAATTTACTTGCAGGATGGTATCAAAGTTTCACCTTTTATGCCTCGCGAACTGCAAAAAAGCACCAAGTTCTTTTCCTTTATCCAAGAGAAGATGGACATAGCAACCATCGACTTTCACTTACTAAAAACCGTCAGTATCCTTACGATTCTGAACCTACAGAAATATATGCCCCGGGTAAATCAGCCAGCTTTGTAGTAGATCAGCTGCATTGAAAGTTACAAAATTTTAAACGACAATGTAAATATATTTGATAAAGCGTTTTGCATCTTCTCCATATGCAATTATGGATTTTGCGAACACTCATAGTGCGTACAACCATGAGATAACTGTCCTAAGCAAATATATCACTAACAGCTCAACAGGTGTGTTGTGATTCTGTTATGGATCTACACTTGGGAGAGAAAATGTTGTTTCATCCCAATGCAAGTGTAAAGCAGTCAACACAGCTCTTTAGTAGTAGTCTTCTGATAACCAAATACTCTTAGCTTTTTTTCCATCCCAGCAGTGCCGCAAATTACAGACAATATTTCATTGCTTAAGAACCTTTTAACCAATCATCTTTCCTGGAAGATGTAAATATTGACCTTTATAATCATTTATTTGAACAACAATAAATCCATTCATATCAGCAAAGCCTTTGAAACATTCATAAGTATGTTTAACGACATTATTGACCAACGTGCACCTTATCGGCTTGCTTCAATCAAAGAAGCGGTAGTGAATCAAACGTTTGTTAATGTACAAACCAAGAAAATGCCTTGTATGCAAACATTTTTACAATAAAATGATTTTTATTCATGTTACCTCCAATCTGTTGTAGTTTCTTGGGTTTCTGAATCGCTTTGCATTTCCAAGATTCTTTGAAATCTTTTTTCAACCTATAATTTTTGTAGTCTCTGACATGTTTGTTGGAGCAAGGTTCAACGCATCAACTGAGCAATGGTTGTGGAGTGATGGTTCAAGGTATTTGTATCCAGACAATGGAACCGAAACCTTTTGTCAGCAAAAAATGATGAATTCTGGGAGTTGCAATTTTGAGAACAGAGACTGCAAAAATCACACAGTTCACTATTCTTGTCAAATACCCAGTAAGTACCTTTCAAAACTTTTCACAATCAAAAAGTTTTGTTTTTTTCTGTGAAAATGTACAACTAATGATGTGATTGCAGTAAAAGAACAGACTTGCACAACTCAAAACAACAAAAAGACCAAAACACGCAAATATTATCTTTGGCTGGCCACTTGTAGATTTCAAGAAAGCGATGAAATCTTATAATGTAAATTGCTATGATGACAAAAAATCATTACAAAACGCATTTAAAAATAATGTGATTTTAATTAGAAATGTTGCACAGTTTGTTAACAACCAGCTCATGTTTTGAATTGATGCTTGATATATTTAGATGATTTTCAAAGTTTTCGCCAGTAAGAGAAAATAGTTTTCTTTTTTATGCAAACTCAACACTGGGAACCTTTGCACGCATATATGAACGCTCACACACACGTTGAACGCTGCTTTTATAACTGAAACTCATGCAGCGTTTAAATGCTACAGGTACTTTATGACTGCAGGTGTTCAAGGGTGTGAGAAAGAATGAAACAAACTATTTCATAACAGAACAATTGGAAAGTAAACACAACATACATTCAATACTTGTTTCTTGATGTTTCAGCTCACGTTTACGCCATTCCTCTGGATTGCTCAGAGTCTTCAATCAATGTTTCTTGGACAGACAGTTTTATGAAATTATTAGGGAATGAATGGAGGTGCCGAGAAAATGCGGTAACTTTGATCTTATGATAAAAAACTAACTGCAATGTGGTTTTTGTGAAGTTTTTTAAAAAACGTCTGCTAACACATTAAAATCCATCTTGCTAATGCCACACTTTCTTTGATGAGACCACATTAAACACTGATAAAATATTTGTAAATATTCAATTTAGTCTTTAAACTCTTTAATTTTTTACAGACAACAATTAACCTGAATACCACCAACACTGAGAACCAAACATTAGATTGCAGAACCACTTCAACCATTTTCCACAATCTGAAACCTATGGAAACATATGAGATTAAGGTGAAAATCTTCTTTCATCAAAATGTGATGTTTCGGGTGACTTTTATTTAAAAATATTGTTGCAGGTGGGTGTTGCTCTCAACGGGCCAGAAAATGAAGAAGCAAAAATTGAAGCAAAAACCTCTGTCACAATTCCTAAATTGTTTAATTTTGATTCCTTTTCCCCTGCGAAAATCGTATCAACCAATCCCTGCATTGTAAAGGTTCCAGCTGAAATAGACAATAAAACCTTGGTATATCAGGTAGGAAGATTTTCATCCTTTACCTTTTAACTTCAAGCAATTGTCACGTTTTCGATGTCATAAATCGTTGTAAAAGTAAATCATTGCAGAACCATATATAACTGGAGGTACGACTTCAAAGGTACGACTTTTGTTTTTGTGTTTTCTTGATTAAAAGTTGAGCAGTCCCAAAGGAAACCAATACTTGCCTTACAAAACATGAAAATCACATTGTGCACTTAGGCTACTAAAAAGAACTGCCAATTAACATTTCCTATTTTTGTAGTTTTTCGGTTTTTCTCAAAACGGTACTCAAATCATCGAAATTAATCAAACTATTCATTCCCATGGATCCCACAGAGTTCTTTTCAATCATATCAACGAAATTACCTATTTCACAGTAAGTGATTGTATTTTTGAATTGCACAATTGACAGCAATGTTTATGTGAGACCAAGCACGTTTCTAAATGCAGGTTAAAGTTGCATCATGCACAGAATTCAGTAAAACATTACCAGTGGAGGGGAATTGTTCAGTGCCACAAACAACTACTTCAACTTTGAAAACCACAGGTAATACTGTACATTAAAATTTTGCGAAATAACTTTGTGACATAAATATGTTGAAATTTTCCACCAGGTCTAAATAACAAATTGATTTTGATTGTCATATCCATCCAGCACAGTAAAAAATAAATTCATTAATTTCCTGGTAAATGAGAGTATGAAAAGTGGTCATCAAAAAGTAAGGATTTTAAACGGCCACAATGACTCCATTCCAAAACCAGAAAGACTCGTTATATAAGTTAAATCACGCAGAAGCTTCCGTCACATCGAAGCTATATTTTTATACAATTTTACGATTATGATGATTTTGCAGTGTTTAACAGCGATACTGAAGCCGCACTTTGTTCTGCTGCGCTAGGGATTGGCAGCACTTCTGCCTGCATCTTTATTATCTTCATTGGATTGCTTGTTGCCCATAGAAGGAGGTAAGGCGATATCTCTGTTATTTCCATTTAACCAACGCGGTCTTGGTACACTAACAAAACTGTTTTATTGAGTTATTCGCCTTATTCGCCTAAATACTTGACCAGTGTTTCATTTCTCTGTAAATGTCATGAATATTTGAACTACAGTCAAAGCAATCGGAAAATCGTCAGTGTAGTACAGGGGTTCCCAACCTTTCTCTTACCATGTACCTCTTCAGCATTCCGAAAGATGAGAATGTACCCCTACAGCATTTTTACGGATAAACATGCAACCCTTCAGCATTTCGACAGATGAACATGTACCCATAAAATTTCTTATGACAAAACATTTCATCATGGTTATTCATAGATATATTCAACAATAAGCATACAATGACTTTTGAAAATAAGATCAACTGTCATATGTACAAATATTTGGAAACAAATAATATGTAAATATATTTTTATCTCCTGTTGCTAACGTTAAATGTACCCCTTCAGATACGCAAATGTACCCCTGGGGGTAAATGTACCCCAGGTTGGGAACCGCTGGTGTAGTGGAAAACGATTTGAACTGCCACATTGTAATGCTAATTTTTTTTAGGATGTCGTCAAAAAAAGCTTTCGTTACGGAAATGGACAACCGCAAAGGTAATTTCAAGCTATTAAATTTTTTCTGCTGTACTCAATAGAATACTTTACTATTGGTCCAAATCTTAACAAGTGAGAAAATTAACGTAAAATTGCGTCTTAAACGTTTGTACCAGTAACCTATTATAAGCAAAAGCATAGTATCAGAAATAACTAAAAGAAATTAATGATGCTCTTCGAAAGGATAAAGCTAGTAGCATATAGAAAACTATTCGGGCAGACTCCAATGTACTCGTTGGGAGTTATCCTAAAGAATAGATTCCCGCCAGGGTCGGATTTAAGACAAGTGGGGTCCGGGGCTAGTTTAACCTTTGGTACCCCTGTGACGTTATCATGTTCAGTCAACCGTGGGATGTCCTTTTTGTGAAAATCTCTCTACCATTTATGACGACCCAGCAGGTCAACTCTCCCGTATATAGGGATTTAGATCGATTTTCATATATCTATACCAACGGCGCACAACCATGCTGCCTTCGATAATGAAATTTGCGGCCGTCCTCATGTAATCTGAAATATAAGATTTGGCGACCGTGCTGGCGCATATTGAAGCGAAACAAACGCAAGGAAAGAAAATCAGTCGACACGATGCGTAAAAATTTTTGACATTTTATGATATGCGTAAAAATTTTTGACATTTTGTATATTATACTTTTTCCACAAGTCAATGACATATACCTAATAAAATATATTATTTAATTAAACGCATCTCATAAATAAAACTCGAACTCGTTGGTGGCCGCACTTCATATAAATAAAAGTAATGTGGCCGCCAAAAGCAAAAGTTTGTATATCCCTATCTATACAGAACTGTTAGTGCTCACCCTACGAAGTTTTTGGTTAAATTCAAGACTTGGAAGCTATGTACGACATGACATTACAATAAACTTGAAAGCTTTTAGGGCCCACACACAGCGCAAACTCGCCTGACAATATCTTACGCTAACCACATGATGAAAGAACTGACAAGACCTATTAAAAGTACAGTATAATCAACATAACGTCACTGAATCTAGCAATCTAGCTTCAACATTATTTGACATTTTAATATTTGACAATTGTCAAAATGTTTAATCTCAACATTTGTTGAAAATATTTTTAAACCATAACTTACAGATCATTAATCAACAAGTTTGTTGTTCAGGCAAAACAATCAGATTGCCATGCCTTCATGTTGACCTGTTAAGCCTTTTTACATATTTATGGTAAGCGAGTATGTAGTTACGGTAGGGAGGTAATTTGTTGTCAAAATATCTTCCTTCGAGCTTTCCTAGCTGCGAATTCGTCAATGGTGTCATCAAAATCAGTAAGTCTCAGTTTATCATTCTCGTTTGGGTAAACAGCCTGGATTTCTTCATGCTTGATTATTTGGCACAACGTAAGCACGTTTGAAAGCCCTAATAAAGAAGGTGGTGTCGGCAAAGGATCGAAGTCGGTAAGCTGAAATTTGCCGACTTCGGAGTCGGATTCGGGATCGTCAAATTTTTCTGCCGACCCCTAAGCCCTGAGTTAGACCAGTGTTCACTATAAACCACATCAGTAAATCAATGGATTCACAAATCGCAGTGTTGTGGAACGAAATATCACTTTGAGCCGTTGCGGCATTATTTTTGGCGGTGCATGCGCCTTGCCTCTGAAAGGGTGCAGGATGAGAACGATTATAACGCAATTCCGCACTCTCGAAAGAGCTTGTCATTTCTTGATTCATTATCTTAAAACAGTGTTACGTCATATCATAGCGCAAGATTATTGCTGATATGACCATTTACCCAGTCTCTCTATCAATATAATACAGAGATACTGATGTCTGATCTACCCACAGAGCATTGCTAAATCAACGCCAGGGCGCTTGCGCTTTCCGCACAAACAACGATTTCGTTCGCCAATGTGAAAACACACAATCTGCACAGTTGCACCAAAAACCGGAAACCAGTTATTACAACTTAGAATTTATTGATTGAAACTCTGGCTTTTTCATCAAAAATAAATCTCTGATGAATACCTTTTGCTACATTAGGCCTACATTGTGCCAGAACACGTTAAAGATCATCTAATATAAGCCTACAAATTCATGTTTATTGCTTCTTTTATTTCACATCAATTAAATGAATCCTATTGGGTGACGGAAATATGGTGACCGTACAGTTTAATAAAATAAATGGTGAAATATCTCTACAAGCGGTTCTGTTCTGGTGATGTTAATTCCGAAGAGCAAAAAATGATTCGATTATGGTTCACGAAAAATAAGCGGACACTTTATTTTCTGTTACGATTCATTTTACTCACTGGATTTTACACCTATTGCAGCCTTTGCAATCGTGAGCTATAAAACCCAGCGATAGATTTTCGGATTAGTAGAGGCGACGGGAGACTTTTTACAGGTGTCACAGTCTAATATACATTATTTAGTTGGCTAACACTGAAAATAATGTAGGGCCACGATCCCCTTTGTCGACAGGCCAGCGTGCTTTACTCAAAACAAGATGCATACCTGAACGATAAACACGAATGTTGAAGCAAAAATCGAATGCGTTACAGTGCTCTGAACCAGGGCTTCTCAAACTGTGGGTCGCGACCCCAGATGGGGTCGCGAAATATTATTTTGTGGTCGCGAAACAAATTGGCTTGACAAACCAGATACAAATGTCATTGCAAACTATTGGGAAGTTTGCATGTATCATTGACATCTAGACTATCCATCAAGAGGTCGCCTAGAAAAAAACTTTTTTTAAATGGGTCGCAGAACAAAAAAGTTTAAGAAGCCCTGATCTGAATCTTTGCGCATGGAATTAACTTGCCGTCACTACACTACAGTATGTGCGTCGTTACTCGTCAGACACCTGAAGTAAACGCTTCAAATCAGTAGATCTTTTCCACTAACGCTGGCGCTGCAATTAAAGCCACCTTTCAGTGATTTTTGTCTTCCTTGCACAAATCAATGGTCATTTTCCGCTGACTGCGTTGAGCTGCTGATCGTAGGTCACAGCAGCAGCAGTTTACGGAATGTGGATTCAGTGCCATCAATGTCAGAGTTCCGGAATCTAGGCATTGTCCGCGCTTAGTGCGTGCTAGAAGTGCGTATTTCGCATCTTATTTACTGGTATTGGCGTGGCTGCACCTCGCACAAGGTATACCAAAAAAATGAGGAAGGTTACTTTTTGGATAGTGATATTGAGTTTATCCTAACTTTTGCAAAACGCATTTGTGTTTGGAAGGTATGACTAGAACAAATCTAAATGTGGGCTAATCGTGACTATAGCACGTCGCATGGCGTAACAACGAACGGCTGCGTGAACCAATGCCCCTACGCTGTCGCAGGTCAGATGATACCGCATTCACGCAAGACTGACTTTTTTCATAATGCAGCACTCCCACGAAACCAAGTTCAAAACCATTTCCGCGTATGTGGTGTGGTTGAAACAACCTGAAAGTAGCTCAGAAGTGGTCAATATCACTAATGTTACGTGGTTCGGTAGAAGCATGTAAAAATTCCCAACTGGCTATCAGATGTTACTGTAACTGAACAAAGCAGAACAAATTTAACTTCTTCCAATCCAAACTTTGTATTAATATATAAGAAGCTGTGAAAAGTTGAAACTCGTACAAAATGTTGTGATTTTTATCAAATTTCATCGTAATGAATAAAAACTTTCTAAACATTTGTGTCAAAAATGAAGGTTAAGCGTTTAGATAAAACATATTTGCAGCATTTAAAATGTTTAGTATTCTTAACTATAGACCTGAAAATAGCCTCGGCGAATCTCGCGTTCCAGTCTGAACACATTCTGAGAGCAGGCGCAGATGAGCTACGAACACAGCAGGCCTCAACTTAAGCGTTTTCATTGCAATTTTTTGATATGATTAGCACTCCTAACCGCGTTATATAAATACATACGAAATACAATACTTTGATTTATGGAGATTGCAGACAAGTTGAACAACCGTGTTTAGGTACTAGCATTTGCAAAGCTTGTGCGACAAGGATGCAAGCTATTTCAGCTCAGCAGGATTTTAAATATTTTTGTAATGAATACGGGGTCCCGCTTGCCAGGGGCCCCGGGCTTAAGCCCCGCTAGCTCCATTGTAAATCCGGGACTGGTTCCCGCCGTATTTTGAAGCTGGCACTCCATCCTTAAAAATAATGTGTCGTTCGCACCCCTCGTTTCAAAAAAGCAAAGAAATCACAAAGCAGTCCGATTTTGCAGTTGCTCCATTTGTAAAAATACGACTAGCAATATCTAGACCTCCTGACAATGCAACAGACAAAAATCCGTTGTACTTTTCAACGTCCGAACGTACTGCATTCCAGAAACAAGTCTACTGTCATTTTCGTTCCTACTTCTCTGACATGATCCGCTCATAACTTGGCACAGATTTAAGCTGAGCCAAGCGCAATCATTTGAGGAATTCAAACTGTTCCGATGCCTTTCAAACGAAGCAGGAGAAAAAAAACAGATTCGAACAAATATGTTGTTGCAAAGAGCAACAGAATGGACAGAGTTTTGTAAATATAATTTCTGGTTTCCACACCGGAAACTATCGAGTTTTGCAACATCAAACAACAATCTGGCCATGAACAGTTAAACGTCACAATACGTTGGCAATCTCATCACCGCCCATCTTCAGTGTGGTAACCGGACCGTGAAGCAGAAATGGCAACGCACGGTTTAAAAAATTTTATTTGTTAGATTAGTAACGTAAGCTGAAATAAAATTAGTCTGGATATTGTCTTTTTGAGCAATAGCACATGCATATTTTCACAAATAATTGTGCCTCTGAAAAAAAGTTAATCCGAAAACAAACAAACTCTTACCCTTAGAAATCGCATTTTGGAAAACGAAAATTTTGTTTCAAACACCTAATGAGTTCCTACCAACTGGTGCACACGGAAGTTCCTACCAACTGGTGCACACGGAAGTTCCTACCAACTGGT
>Ga0210059_1012712_pt1 | contig 12673 bp, 4 predicted proteins | sample Ectturendosymbi2_FD_188042 | JGI IMG/M metagenome (GOLD analysis project Ga0210059, IMG submission 188042) | Ecteinascidia turbinata endosymbiont from Florida, USA - Sample 2 (SPAdes) (version 2) | ecosystem: Host-associated > Tunicates > Ascidians > Unclassified | place: Key West, Florida...
CATCAACGACGCCTTGCGAATTGTGATTGGATACCTGCGTCCTACACCAGCGGACAACCTTCCAATCCTCGCAGGCATCCAACCTGCTGAGCTTCGTCGCAGAGGAGCCACACTATCTCTAGGACGCCGTGCCATGGAGCCTGGACACCTGCTCCACTCAGCGCTCACCCGTCCATCGGGTGCGGTTGCACGGCGCCTCAAATCAAGACTCCTATTTGTACCCGCCGCACAACAACTCATCAGCTTCTCTGACAACAACAACAACAACAACATACTGTACGTGCGGCGCAGTGGGCGGATCACCGATGGAACACGGAGTGGGCGAATAATCCCACAAGACTCCGCACTTCAATTCCACACACCGGTACACACACACCCGGAATGACCCTCCCAAGAAGAGCCTGGGTCCGGCTCAACCGCCTCCGCCCCGGTGTCGGACGTTTCCGCTCCTACCTGTACAAATGGGGTATGGACTCCTCTGCAGCCTGTGAGTGTGGTGCAGAACAAACCGTCGAGCAAGTCATCCTCCACTGTCCAATCCATCTACCCCCCATGGACTACAAGGCCTAACGGTTCTGGACGATGAGGCAACCGAATGGCTGCTCAACACCTGCCCCGATATCTAGGCGGGCTAGCAGTGGATAAAAGAAGAACTCGCTCAAACGAAAGAAGAAGTTAGCCTAGCCCCTAGACTAGACCTAGAGTTCTAAACAGAAGCATGCCTTCGTGTCGGAAACCGGGCTGTGGAGCCAGAGCTGGATCCCGGAGCTCAAGCAATTTTGGATGGCTGGAGCCGGGGCCAAAAATTGTTTAGAAGGTGGGGCCGGAGTACTGAAATGTAGGTTCCGGTTCAAGCGAGTTATACAAATGATACATTGTTTTTTCTGGGTTTTTTTTGGCCAATTTTTTCTGGAGCCGAAGCCAAAAATCTCAAGATGTTAGAGCCGGAGCCAAAAAAATTAGATGACCGGAGCTGGAGTTGAAGCCTGAAATTTGATTACCGACTCCATAGCTCCGCAATGAATGCAATAAGGTCAGTATTGGTCAGTACGTTGAAACAATCACGACGTAACGACGCATAACATGTGGTTGGTTGCTTATTATCATTAGATAGGTCGGGCAGACATCCTAGTAAACAACGAACAGCATGAAAAGCATGATAATGCTTCTAAAAATGCAGTAGAAATGGATTCACTGTAGGCCTACTTTTAATTTTCTTGTAAACTTTACAAATATTTTTGTATCTGATTTTTCAAGCCAATTTATTTTGCAGCCACAAAATTATATTTCGCGACCCCCAAATAAGGTCACGATGCATAGTTCGAGAAGCCCTGGACTAGATAACCTGAGGCTTTTTGCAGTCTCCCGGTTGCAAGCTTGGGAATGCTTTCAAGTGTTTACAGACAGCGTGTATTCTTTATTGTTTCGCACTCAGTTTTTGCAGTAAACAATACAATATCAATACCTTTTCTTCCCAATAGGATGCCATTGCTATCATGTCATCTGTCATGTCTAAAGATACAATATGAGCGGATCGCTTTTTCTTTGAGTCGGTTTAAGCTGCTAAGGTAATTTTCTTTCTTTGACTGAGACGCCTCAATCTTATTGCTTCTCTAAATAGGATTGACTTAAATGTTGTTCTTGGGTTGGATGATTTCTCATTTTGTGAACTGCCTTCTATCCATTGTGGGTTTACGAAGTTTTCAGTACCAAAACTAAAATGATCTTCAATAATTACGCAAGTATTGTCGTTTTAATCTTTAATAGAAAATGATCAATTGTGAATTATTTGGTCATGTTTGCTTTGCTACGTCACCAACGCCCCACAGTTGCGCATAACTTGACTCACTGGAAAAATTTGGCTTTCTGGCCTAAATCGGACTTCAACAATTAATTTTGGGGTGGTGTCGGTTTCCGGCTTCAAAATGAGGTCCGTTTGCGATTTTGGTTTTACCCCCACTCTGTATGAGTCACAACGATGGTTTACCGTCAGTGTGGGTTGGTTACATTGCTGGATAATAATTGGGGCGAGATAGTTTTGAAAGCAAAGTCCAGTGAAAGCAATTTTATTTGAGAAAAACGTATTTTTCAGTTTTGTACTTACTGCAGCTTCTGTTCTGATTTATTCGTTTTAGCCTCCAGTTCGTTGGCTTTCTCTGCACTTGCTACAGCCTTTCAAGATTTTCTGCAGCAACCAATGCTTTCAGATTTTAAGATAGACTGAAGGTGCGTAGTGTTACGTGAAATCGATTTCCTATATATAAATGGTACATACACTTTCAGTGACCTGACAACATTCAAATTCATAGCCTGACAATATTCAAATTCTAATGAGTTGCATGAGGTACGTTGCATTGATTTGCAAACTGCAACATTTGAACCGACCTTTCGATGCAAACCCTAGAAAACCTATTTCCGTGGTAAATACAGGCGCAAAACACCCGCACCAACTCAATGATAGAAGATCCTAGTTGTGATGAGGTTCATGAGCACAGCTGTGACAGGCGATGCTCTCTGCTTCACCGAAATCACACAGAATTTTTGCTGAGAGGGATTTTAGTTCTGGGAAGAAGTAAACTTCAAACAAAGTAGATATGTTGACCAAGTTCATAGATAGTTATGTCGCTGTAGCTGCGAGCTTGGAATGGTGCAAATCATTATTAAATGTGTCAAGTCTTTTATGGCAAAATACATCTCCAGTTAAGAAAAATCCAGCTCATATAAAACTTTGATATGATATTGATGGTAATTCTAAACATAAGTCCTAAAATTTCAAGATATGATGTTAAATTTATTTGTAAAAAACAATGTATAAAATACAAAGAACTCGCACAGCAAGCAAGGACCGCTTTATAAAATTCAAAGTTAAAATCAAAAGTGAATTTTAATTTCACGAAACTTCGCGAACAAATAGTTTCTCACGAAAACCAATGAAACTCGTTCCAACCAATAAATTTTTTCAAATATACTGTTTTTGCTTTTTCTGGATTCACGATTTTGACGCTATATGACGTCAAAATTTACTTAGGAACGTTAAATCCCACGATTCGTCAGACTGCGTCACACCCGATATATTCCGACTGAGTCACACCCGATATATTGGGAACGCGGTAGGTAAGAGTCGATTGAAGATATTGCAATGTAACAAAAGACACGCTTCATGACACAAATTTGCAAACAATGTCACAGTCATTTCATCACAAAACGGGAGCGAAAAAATTATTTCCAATAATTTCTCTCAAATAAAATGCAATTTCGTGGAACATCGAAAAACTGCTGTGAAGCATCTCGTTCTTTGCAGGAGGTTTCAGAAATACTTATATAATATCCGTGCAGGTTTTCAAAGGGATCTTTACTTCCACTCAGTTTAAAACACCCTACATCGAAAAATCATTTCACGAAATTCCATCCCAAGCATTTTTGCGACAAAAAAATAGAAACCAAAATAACTGTTTCCAAAGTTTTTGAACGGCAGAGAAAAAATTATTTGCAGTAACTTCTTAAAGAGGAAATGCAATACGTGAAGCTTCTAAAAACTGCTGTAAGGCATCACATTCTTTGCAGAGGGTTTCATAAATATTTATATAAATGACAGGGCAGGTATTCGAACGGCTGTTTACTTAACTTAGTCAAAAACACACTGCATCGAACATTCACTTCACGAAATTCCATCACAAGCATATTTGCGACAAAGAAAATAGAAATCAAAATAACTGTTTTTCATATTCACAACGAGCATCCAACACGAGATAGCTGGTCTTCGGGGTGGAAAGTGAAAAAACGAAACTGCCACCCACAGCTTTCTTCCATAGTTTTAATATTGCATCGGCAAATTTGAATACAATTTTTAAGTCGGCTCTCATCCTTTCACCTTCAGGTTACTCAGGACACCAAAAAATTTTTCCGGAAATAACGTCGTTTTTCTCCTCAACATCAAGCGTCGCTTTCTTGTTTTGTCGACACTGTAATGGAAGAAACTTGTCAATTTAAGAAGAAAAGAGAAAAAGTCACAAAAGCAACTTAACAAAAAACGAAGAGTTTTTGTGTTGATAATCGCGTAAAATTTTGTTTTCCGCTATACCCTAACTTGGTTTCTGTATTTCTAAAATACTACACGCTTTGTCAGCAAATTTATGGAACAGACAACAACACAGTTCGTCTTAAAAAACTGAAAGGCCAATCGTTGTCGGATGAAAACAATTATACTTATTAAGCGCCATCGAAAAATATGTCTGGTGCTACTCATGAAGGAAAGTCATGAAGTAGATGTCTTTGTAACATCCGAAATGTAAAAAGTTTTTTTTCAAGATCCATCAAAAACCGACACGATTCAAAAAATCTTGCAGGTGATTCCTGAGCAAGACGTCTACTGCGGTGTGACTGGTTATAGAAAAAGCGCTGCAATGATTGCTCAGGAATTCACTTTCAACACAGTGGTGAAAAAATATACATAAGTTCTTTTAAAAATTAAAACCATATGTTTTCGAACTCAACACCAATAAATGCTCCTGAATGTTGCTCCTGATTGTTGGGTAATTTCTGAAAAAGTGATATCTCAAGTACAAGCGGCAGAGATTTGAGTTTTTGCGAAGAGTTCACGGCGTGACACTTCGCGACAAAGTGCGCAGTTGTTAAATTGTGAAATTCGTAAAACCCTGAATGTCGGTTTTTTCATTTAGCTTGCCGCGAGGGCCAGCTCGTCCCCCTTGACCCCATTCGTCAGTTGCACCACCAGCAAGTGCTGCTGGCTACACCCACGGGGAAGGGAGCCAGAAGTCGACCAAGGACCAGGTGGAGTAACAACATCTCCGACCTTGCTTGGTCTCGTCTTAGTGTGGAGCCAGCAGAACTATCTGAAATTGCTGTTGACCGTGAGGAATTTCGAGTCCTCCTGTGGATGTTGCTCCTGCAACTCTCTCGAGAGGAAAAGCGTTTGTAAAAATAAATTAATAAACAATAATAAGTCTTTGATCTTGGAATTGTTTGTGCGATTTACGTCACGTTTGGAGACCCAGATAACAACGGAATAACAAAAATCAAGGAACGTTTACAGAAATATTAAATACATAACCTGTTTCTGCGTTGGAATTTTTCTCGGCGAGATCCTCTCCAGATTTCATCTTTGTTTGGGTCACAGCCATGTACAAAACACGATTTTCAGTCTCACTCTACGAAATAAAAAAGTTACCTCATAGAATATGGAGCTCCTCTTAACGAATCCAATTGTTCTTTTCATGATTTTCCTTTCTATAAATTTCAAGGCTTAATGAATGGCGAATGCATCAAAAGACTATCGCTTGACTAACTGTGCAATGTGGTTTGCAGTGCGAGAAGTATTGCACGGATCGCACAAAGTAGCTGGTTATCAAATACTTGTCAAACACTTGTCTTGTCAACTTGCACAAACACTTGTCACTTGTCTTGTCAAACACTGGTGACAAACGTAACACCAGTGTTGCTAAAACGCATTGGCTTCGCAGCCGAAATTTAGAAGCAGTAGGTTATCAATCCATAGGTTATCAAGCAGCAGCCATTTCACAAACTCACACAACACTGGTGGTGCAGCCAATAATTTTGTTCGGGAGGGGTTTCCAGTCACTGACGTCGTCAGAGTCAAATCTTTAGCTGTTTTGCACAAAGATCATTTTGATGTCACAACTGAATGTCTGGTCTATTACAACAGGATATGAGGTCAAACATCTTCTACCATTCGGCACCCATAAATTTTGACAAGCAGTGATCATTATCAAGCAGTTGTTAACTAAACAGTTTTGCATAGACGCTAAGAGTAGCGGAAAGCGAAGCGCCACGTAAGGCGATCACCGAGAATGTCACTGATTGCAACAAGTCAAAGTCAACTAAAAGTACGTAAGTGGATTCATAGAAACAAATCAGAGGATGCCAATCGCTAAATTTTGATTTTACAAAATACCTGCGAGCACAATTACCAGTGATGGAGTCTCGAGACTTGGTCTCTGTCTCGAGACGAGTCTCGAGACCCATTTTTGCGAGTCTCGGTCTCGAAGATTTCAGGTCTCGTCTCCAGTGGCGTATCTATGCAAACTGGGGCCCATGGCAAAATTTAACTGTGCGCCCTTTCTAATTATTTAAATATTTTAAATGTAGGCATAGTTTTTACGAAAGGTAAGCGATGAAGAAAATAATTGTTTTTGAAACAGAAAATAATTGTGCTTATTTTTGCTTTAAACTTTTCAGAAAATAAAATGTAAATTATCCATAAGGACCAAAACATACTTCTATACTCATTCATTTTTGTTATGATGAATATCAAAACATTTAAATAATAAGGTTATCGTAGTTTATAGGTCTACAGGTCTACATAGTGTTGCATGACAAAATTGCATATCTCACAAAAAGAGCAAACAGTGTATTGCAACTGCAAACGACAATTTATTTTAATGTCGTAAAGCATGTACAACTGCCGGATTTTGTTTAGTACAGAACACATTTAATTTGAATTGTACAAAAAATTATTTAATGCAAGTCATGTATCACTTGTGCTCGAAAAACACAGTTGCAATGAAACATAAATATATCCAGCCTTTTCCGGTTAAATTTCACAAAAATGCTGATTAAAACAAGACTTTTCGTGCCTTTATCGAAGTAAAGTCGTTTTTTATATCAACAAAGTAAGCTTTCACTCTTTACTCCCTTTCTATTCTCATCAGAGCTAGATTACACAATCTTCCCTGACTTATTGCTGGTCAGTGAGGCCCTGAGGTACAAAAGGACCAGTTTCAGTTTTACTGAAAGATCGCTCGCATGTTGCACAACGTATTACTGCCATCGTCAGCATTATTTGCAAAGCAATTCGAACAATATCAAGAGGACTTCAGTACGCGATAATTTTAAGTTCAGTAGCGCAGCCAAGAATTTTGTTACGGAGGGGTCAGTCAATCACGTCTTCAGTCACTGAAGTTGTCTTGAGTTTGTCTGTTCCTTCCGTTTCTTTTTCAACAGTTGAAAATTGATATAATACACCAGTAAAAATCTTAACAAGTTTGTTTCGGCCGGGCCATGCCTTTTTCGGCCTCATTCTGGCTGCGGTACTGCCACACCATATATACTCGTTTGACTACTGGCATGGAGGCTTCTTGCAGCTCATCTTTACTGTAGGAAACCAACTAAGCAAACACAGGACACAAACTGTTATCAACGCACCATCAAGTTGTATAACTTGTCTAGTAAATCGGAATTATTTGATTGCTTTCAAACAATATCTTCAAGCATTTTCTGGATGAAGGGACAGCTTTGGTTACGTTGTATGAAACAATCGCCAGCGACGTGTTTCTCGCGTTTTATCGAAACGTGTGAACATAGTGAGGTTGACGTATAATTTGCACTAACACAACAGCAAACGTTACACACGCAGGTAGGTTCCATGTATATATATCCGCTCTGTGTATGGAATGGAAAAGCCAAATTCATATAAAATTCAAATTCTGACTCCTTTGCCTTCATTTTCTTCAATTTAGAACGTAACCTATACATTAAAATGTTTCACTGTATAGTGCAAGTTTACCTTGAAGCAGCAAGCACCTTCGCAGCAACCTTTCAAACCAGCAGAGCCGCTAGTTTTGCAGCAGTAGGTGACGCAGACAATGCAAAGAGTGAAAGAAACAAAACCTGCGGCGGATAACATGCCTTCGAGAACCGTGGACATCTGAAGATACATCAATATGCAACCAGTTTAAAATTATGTTAGCGCTACACGAACAGATACCATACCTATTTTTTATCTCTGAAAGTGATGTGCAGTGAACATTTACCCTGCTTCTTTCAACAAATAAAACAAAACAGGAGACATTTTTGTCACAAATCCGTACACCCTAACAAACATTCTGAAAATCTCATCGCCAGTAATTATTGCTGATGCAAGATAACTTTAACAGTTTTTCACAAAAATGACATCGTGCTCTAAATTACAGCACTTACCGAAGCTGTGTTGATCAAAGCAGTTGCAATGGCAACAGCAAACATCACCACAGAAAAAAACGCTGCAATGATCCAGAGAAGGAGTTGCAAATTGATCTGAAAACACTGATGTTAAAATGAATATTTTAACCATCTTTTTTGTTTATTCCTGTTTTTCGGTTGCCGTCACCAGTGATAATATTTATGCAAATCATCAGCAAAATGATTAGAATGTTTTCAAGCGATCGATCCTCACCCCCGCTGAGCACTCACACTCTAATGTGCGCGCGAGATCTTACCAAGCCTGGCGTAGTTTGCTTTTTCCTGCTGACAATGCCGAAACTTCCAGCGATCACAACCTGAAATATGTCAGTAATTTTTTCTCCTGAGAAAACAATCACAGTTTTATGCAAAAACAAACTTATGGAAAAAAAATGACTACTGCAATTAATTACTCATAAATATAAGCACTGCAGTTTAAAATTTGCGCCAGAAGTTAATTTTTTCATACACGAAGTGTTAGTAAATAAACAATGTTTGTGACATCGCTTACCCAGATCCCACACCATAGCCCTTCTCCAATATTAAAAAATCCAAAGGGACTTTTCGGAGGAGGAGGGACATACAAAACGTATGTGTATCCCTTGTATGTGTAGTACTGGGTTCCGTTTATATGTCTTACATCATATCTTCCTTGACTGTGCACGTATCCGAGAAGAACGCAACTGACGAAGATGCAGAATGAGCCAATCACAACCTCAGCTATCTGTAAAACACCAGTTTGTTCTGTTTAAGTTTGAGTTTATTTCTCATTTGGGCTATTGAAAAGGTTTCCGGAAGTTGTCTGTTTAGTTTGAATAAGAGGTTCACTTTAAAGTGACAAGTCTTAAGTTTTGATCAAATGTAATGATTTTTGTGAGTTGTGACCAGAGTTAGATCAATTGCAAATGCAATTGTAATTGACTGAAATTATTTACATATTTTCATGTAATTGTAATTACAATTGTAATAGAGATTTTTTGTTATTGTGTAATTGCAATTATAATTGTAATTTATAAAACGTTTTGACCAAATTACAATTACATGTAGGCCTACTCTCAACAATTTCACAGAGTTCGAAGAAGTCCTTGAACAAAATCACTGCTACACTTGCTATGGGACATGCTGTAGATTTTATTGCAAGATAGATGCATACTGCACAGAGTTTTTCAAGTGCACAGCACAATCGCATACACCAGAGGTGTCAAACTGGCGGTCCGCGGGCCAATGCCCCGTTTTGTGGTCCACGTCATGTCAGTTTTGTGCTTGCATTAGGTTTGACAGAGTTATGTTCATTATAATGTCGTAGCAGACTTACGTTTTTTGCTTATAGTCATAACGCGAAATTATGACTAAAAAAGCCAGGGGTCGGGAACCTATGGCTCGCGAGCCACATGTGGCTCTTTTGATGACGGCATCTGGCTTGCTTGATATTTTCTTAACACAATTGTTACGAATGAAACCTTTTCTGTAATTTTGCATCTAGCAGACTACAAAGCAATCAGCAACACCATGCAGCACCAGACGTTGCATTAACAGTAAGAAGCAGCATGTTATTAAAAGAGAAAATTCAGACATTTACCATTGTTTAAAATTGTTGATTTTGCTTAAAAATGCACACGTTAGTTAGTAAGTTAGGTGCATTAAGTGTTGAAAAATATTATATAGCTCTCACGGAAATACAATTAAAAATATGTAGGTTTCATGGCTCCCTTAGCCAAAAGGTTCCCGACCCCTGGGATAAGCCAAAGGTAACAAACTCTTTGGTTCAAAACCATGAGGTTGCATAGATTCCATGAAGATTCAAAGAATTTCTAACGCATTCTAGGAAAGATCTGTTGGTTTTAAAGATCTGGAAACTGATTTTGCTATTTTCAGTAACCCTTTTTTTTTCAATGCTGAAGAGGTGCCACAAAAATATCAAATGAAATTAATTAAGTTAAAAGTGCAACACTTTTCTTAAACCTAAATTTGAAAATGTTGACACCAAAACGTTTTATCAATACGTTGGACCAACTTATCCCCAAATACAAGAAATGGCATCGAGGATCAAGTCAATCTTCACTAGTGCTGATGTCTGCGAAGAACTGTTCTCTTTGATGAACTTCAAAACATGTCTCTACTCCGATCTCAGTTGACGAATGCCCATCTCAACTCGACGTTAAAAGTTGCGACTGCACAATTGTTGGTACCAGACATTGAAATGCTTGCAATTGCCAAAGGATGTCAAGTTTCTTCGATTCACAGTACTATGAATAAATAGTATATGAAACTACCGATTGTATGATTATGCGCAAAATTGTCTGGCCCGCGCAAAACCTAAGTACGTAAATATGGCCCACAGCACCAAATGAGTTTGGCACCCCTGGCACCCCTTGCACCCCTGGCACCCCTGGAACCCCTGGCACCCTTGGCATACATGACATCTAGACAGGAATATCAAGAGCAAAAACAGTTTGCAGTGTTCGTGCGTGACGCGTTAATTTGACAGTTAATGCATAATCAACCAGAATGCTTGCGATATGAGAGAACCACGAAAGAGCGAGGTAACATTCGTTGCAGTGTTCGATAGCCGCTAATAATACATTAACATGGATAAGTCAACGAAAGCTATAACATTGACTGCAACATACAAAAATTTGAAAACGCAGCAAAACAGACGTATCTAACGTGCTGTTATGCAAAGTTAAAACAAGGAGGTTGCGTTTTGTCCTTAATGTGCTGCGTGTAACGCACATAATGTTTTTTCACTTTTTTTCAAACTCTCTTAAAATCAATTGCATGTGACCAGTTCAGGGTCGTACCAAGGTTGGATGCCGCCCGGGCCAAGAAAGACGTTCGGCACCCCCATTTTCGAAACTAAGGTCTTTCCGCAGCAAATGTACTGTATTGAAGTACTTGAAACATTGTTGAGAATTTTCGACGCCTCCATTGATTCGGAACCCGGGGGATTTGCCCCCCTTGTTACCCCCTGGACCAGTTGCCTCTAAATATTGTTGACTGCTGAACCAAGATTTGTCATTCCAAGGCAATTAGATAAAATTAGTTCTGCAATTGTATATTCTCTTATACTGTCAGCGCCGGATTTAGATGGTGGGGGGCCGGGCCCAGACGTGGTGGGAGGTCCCATGTGCGGATATAGAATCTTTAGGTATGGCATGTCCGATGAAGACACTAGTAGTTCCACGGATCATTAATATTTATGACCTAGTCTTGAGACGTCACATTTGTTGACTCAAGTGTGGCAAAACTTTATGATTCAACATGCTAATTGACAATGATTAGCGATTTGTGAAACTGTAGCAAAACTGATCACCGGAAGCATCGTATTTTCTTTTATTGAAAATTTTCTTGAAAAAACGTTTCTGGTTGATCCAACGTTTTCATCATCTCAAAACGTCAGTCCTCGCTCAGCAATAAATTTTACGACAGAAGCCAAACGTTGCAGAAGCGATTTCCAATATTGTTGACATTGATTGACTTGACTGGCTAGCTCTGTATTAATTCTTTGTAATGATTAATTACATCTGTGACTAAAGGTAATCGTGTCATCTTTATGTTCCATTGATTGCTCGTGGATCCTCTGCGTGCTTCCAGTCGCAGAAGAAAATGCGCACATTTGATCGTATACGCGCACATCAGTCTACACGTGGAACAATAAACACAAGTTTGTGGAGGAGAAAAACAACGCTAGCTTCTTTCAGCTACTTTGACATTGTGGTTCTGGCGCGTAATAAGGCTTGTGGTGCATTTTCGTGGCAGGTTTCTGTCTTTTCTGTGTTGTGGAACATCATGTTTTCAAAATGACTTTTCGTTTTTCAACCAACATTCCCGCATTTTTTCCGGTATATTGGATGACCAGAGACCGATAACGTTGCCTCCAATGATAGCGTCAGACAATTCATCTATAGTGCTTTCCGATGATACTTCTTGACGTTCTTCTGCTACTGCTCTGCTGGTTAAATTAGATCTATTTGCAACGTTACGTCATCTAAGTCTGTAACAACATGTTCTTCGATTTTCTGTCCTCTTACAGGTTCCGCAGAAATATCTCCGCTGGACTTCACTGCCACTGTAAAATAGCAACTTAATTATTTCTTGACTTCGCTGCAACTTCTTCCTTTCTCTTGGATAAGCTCTACACTTTTCTGTCCATGTCTATTCATTAATAAGCGCAATAGGGCTGCTTTATTTTCAGGGCAAAAAGGGAGGACAATTTACGACTGTCACTTACTTGAGTGTATCGCTTTGACGTCCGGCCGAAATAAAGCTGCCATCGGTTGAGAGCCGGTGTACGATATATTCGTACTTCACTTTTCCAAAGCCAACCGTTGAGAGCCGGGCCCTATACTTTCCTCTGCAAGGTACGAATATCTCGTACTAAGCCTCTAGCAATCAGAAAAAGGCATTTGTCACGTGATTCGACGTTTGGTTTGGTCAGGAGAGCAAGTAGCCAACTTATTGTGTTTTGATGTGGAGATTTTACAGTGGTTTCAGCAATAGCCTAACCTTGTGACAAAGTTACAAGGCTTGTCAGTTTTTTCGATGACATCCCGATCAATGGCTGCATGTGTTAGTTTTAGGCCTGGCAAGGCCAGCAGTTTACTGTAAACCATTTGAGATGCAATGCAATGTGAATAAAAGTTTGTAACAATTTCTTGCGAAGTTAGTACACATGATACAAAGATGTCACCTTTTT
>Ga0210059_1012713_pt1 | contig 12673 bp, 5 predicted proteins | sample Ectturendosymbi2_FD_188042 | JGI IMG/M metagenome (GOLD analysis project Ga0210059, IMG submission 188042) | Ecteinascidia turbinata endosymbiont from Florida, USA - Sample 2 (SPAdes) (version 2) | ecosystem: Host-associated > Tunicates > Ascidians > Unclassified | place: Key West, Florida...
AGCAATAGCCAGGTATATTAGTACTACGACAATTTACACAGTAGGCTATCTGCGGATATTCAACGCGGGGCATTTCTTTTCAAGTAAGCATTGCCCTGATCTTCAAAGAAAGAAGCATTGGATTGCCATAGTTTTGAACGAAAACCACAAATTATGACTTTATATTTACTTAGCAAGCATGGCCGCACTCTGATATATTCAACTGAACTAGAAACTTAACAAGTTTTGAAAATTTCGGGGGGGGAGGAATTGCCTGGTTGCGGATCAGCTGCAAGACTTGTCAGCATCACTTAGAAACAAGAGCTGCAAACGTCTGGGATCTCGTCCAAAGTGATCAATAAAACCTTGCTACACAAACCGAACACTTAAGCAGACCTGCAAGTTGACACGACTACGGACAAGCTTACTGGAGTTAGAACATCACGCAGGTTTTGCAAATTGAGCAGATGAATTGTGAAAACTCGCCACAGCAAATATAGCTTTGCACTCAGTATTCACTCAGATGTCAGAACTAAACCTTAACGATTAAGACGTATTCCCACAAGTCTGCATAGATGTATTCTAACAAGCCACGTAATTTTATACTGCATGAAAAGAATCCTGCATAAGTGCAGTTTGACACTCAGGCACATTGGTCACACTCGCACTAATAATGGAGTTTTCAAACTTGTGGAAGCATCGCTACAGATTCACTCATACTTCTTTTCACAAAGTATAAATGTACGTGCCTTACCGCTATCAGCATGTCACTGTCTTGCTGCATTAACTGCCAAGATGTGTGCGTTCAACAGTCTCATGCAACAAAACACCTGCTACCGTAATATAAAGTGAACCTTTGCAGATTTGTTGCCATGTTATTGTTACGCAATCAAGACCAACAGTAGAACAATCCGCTCGCGACTTTCGCAACCCGCCTCTGCAGGCAAAGGAAGGGGCGTGTGTGAACAGCAAGCTCATCACTGCATGACACTATAACTGTGAACCTGACTCATGTGCAGTGTGAGTTTCATACCGGTAACTAAACTGCCACTGCAAGAATCAAATCAATTAATCTGAATTAAAATGCCGACTTCAGATTTTTCCAGAAATATATGGTTCTTAATCCCAATTTCCAGGGGGGAAAATGCCCGTTTAGCCCCCCCGCGGACGCCCATGCGATCATTGACTTCTTTATATCAGGTTCCACAAACAAGACCAGCTCATCTAATGAAACGAAGAAAGTTTTGGACTGATTGTTAGCATAAGTTAATTTTTAGCATCTTTAGTGATTAAGTAATGTGCAGTACAAAAATATTTTGGCGAAGATTTTCAATGAAATTAAGTGTAATGTCAACACCTCCTTAGGTCTGGTGTCCGCGCCTGGGTTCCCGTATGCCTCTGGTTAAAGCTGAGTACCATGGTTTGTTGAGGCGCGTAGCTGCGCGCAGTAATCAGGGGCGTAACGACGGGGGGCAAAGGACACAATTCCCCGGGTGCCGAAAAGCCCTAACAATGTCACAAGTACTTCAGTGGGGGCGCCAAATTTCCTTCTTGCCCCGGGCGCCACCTACCGTAACCTCGTTACGACTCTAGCAGTATTCAATACTCCTCTGCGTTGTCCATGTATATGGAGTGAGGACTTGCACAATTGCATATTTAGGTCATAATTATTTGAGCTAATCGAGCACGTCCAATGCATTTTTGTCACATGGCGGCAAGTGGTTTGCTAACGTATACATCTATAGCTTTTTACACGCTGCGCTGTGGTTCAGTCATGTGCTTAGTTCTGTCAAGAAACTCATCCACCCACCTTTATGTTGCAAACCTACGATGCAGACATACTGCAGTCTCACGAACTGCACTGGCAACAGCCTTTAAACTGGTTTTTCGTTTTCATTTTGGAGGCTTGTAAAATCTTGAGTCAGTTATAAGTTTTCCATATTGCATTCCAATATGAACTACTGCCTTTCCTTTCGAGGCTGTCATCAGGCATTAAAGAAATAAACTTGTATAAAAACAGACCAATTTCGCACAGCCCAGCGGCAAGTAGAGAGCTGTGTTAAATGAAAGCGACTGCGTTTGTGCTTACTGATGACATAACGTAAGGGTGGACAGTTGTCATGCGGCAAAGAAATAACGAAACAATGGCACTATTACGAAACAATAGCATTTTCCACGCAATTTGATAAGAGGTTGGGTAAAGTCCGGCACGTAAATCCTGACGTTTGACATTGTAAACATTGTTTATTTTGGAGTATTTTTTAATTTCTGTTTCTACTTCCATGGACACCAAAAGGGAGCGCATTTATGGCAAAGGGGCGCCACAGACGTTTGGGGGGGCAGTTCCCAAAACCGCCCCCTGGATCCGCCACTATTTTCAAACATTCTGACCGATATGACTTAATTTTTTTCTGTTATTTCAAAAACGTTTCGGTCTATGACTGAAAAAAAACAGCATAGCAGCAATACGCAAACTCAGAGCCTGTCTCATTAACCGGCACATCACGCTATGCTGCCATTTACGACACGCGACCAGCGACTGCATAAGACCACTATTGTTACGTAGGCGTAGCTGTTGCATCACAAGGCCAGATATTAGGACACCATGACTCAGCGAGGAAATTCGTACAGTCTGTCTTGTGATTTTCTTGCAATTCTTTGCGTATTATTAGATTTTGCTTGGCTTGCAGCTGATTAATTTCCCGCGAGCATGTACGATTCACCTGGGTGGAAGGTCGTTCCCGATTTTCACACTTTTTCCAACCCTGCTTATGGGCATGGCTAACACACCTGTGCAGTGAAAACGCCTTGAAAGTGCGCCTAGGAAATTGAATAAACACTTCGCCTTGGAAATTCCATTAACGTAAAATTTATCGAAATCTACCACTTTGACCGGGCTTCCTAGATTTCCGAATACGTTTAAACGCTCACTCTTTCTCGATCTTTCGTGGACCGCTACGTTCTGTTTCAGTCCCGTCGCCACAGGGGGGCTTTGGTGGGCTTAGCCCTCCAAAAAAATCTCTAAGCCCCCCAAATTGAAAAATGAAACACTATAAATTAGTGGAGTTTTATCTTTTTCCGAATGTCAAGCCCCCCTGCACAAGCGTAAAATCCCCCTATTGAAGAATTTCTGGCGACGGTTGTTTACCGCGTGGCTTGACTCTGGCACCCGTCATCATGCACGTGATGTTATCCCCCGAGCAAAAGTGCTTTTTCTAAGCAGTTACAAAACGCTGGTTTTCTTAGCATTAGCTAAGTTTATGAAGCTCTAGGAAGGCCAGCATTTCAAAACTGCAAATATATTGCTGATTGTAACTAGCCGCAGTACATTTCGTGTGTGTTTCTATACTTGTTTTCAAGTGTCAATATTTCGCCAGTAAGGTTTGCCTTACGGTTTTACAGGACAGAAGATACGTTTAAGTAGGCGAAATTAGTTTCCCTGTGAAATAAACTGTGATCGATTTACTTGTCACGACTTTGTGGTTTACAACTATGGAAAAATGGATACGTGCAAATTCTAATCATCGCAGAAGTATGAAAGCAGAAACAAGCAGGCAGATTCCTCAGAAGCTCGCCGCGAATTTAGAGCTGATTCTGTTGAATGAACATTATGCAACTTACATGAAAATTGACAGGTAACTGATAAAATCATTTTTCACTACACCCGATCCTTTCAAACTAGAGCTAATGTTTTCGCCGCAGTGAAGAACTAATTTTTACAAGATATGGCTACTGCTTGATGGCAAAAACAAAAGGAAAAGTGGCACTTGCGCAATGAAGACCAGGATGTCAACAGCTAAGACTAAGACCAGGCTAAATCTGCATGTGAAAGAACAAAGCATCTGAAGTAATTCAGGTTTTACTGACTATGTGCTGAATTTCATCAGCATTAAAACATAAGCAGTAAAAGTAATCCTAGAATTTAGTTGTTTCACCAAAAAATAAAAAAGTTCGCGATTAAATGCAAGTGTCATCACTGGCACTGGCATGTATCAAAAGTCATAATCAATTTCATACGCTCTTTTGTTTTCAAATACAAAATTATCATGCAGGACATGAAAAACAACATACTTGGTTTGTGCTGCACCTTCTAGTTGTTTTATGCTGCTAGTGAGTTGAGCAGTGGAGTGTGAGGAACTCATGACAATAGTGGGTGGAGTAACTTTCCGTCTATCATCTCTTGTGTAGTAATAATTGTCTGAAAGTTTTGCATTCACTCCTGGTGGAATGTTTGGTTTTGGTATTGTTCTGGAACATAGTTTCGCATAAAGTAAACATCTGAAACACTGAATCAAAAACTGTATGCTTTTTACAATTATTAAGGTAAAAAACTCCAGATTATTCTAGTCATATAAAAACGCAACTTCCAAAAACAATGCTTTGTCCTTTGTGCCATCAAATATATTGGTGCATGCATTCCTATGACAATTTCTTTTTTGATTATAACAATCAAGTATTTCTTAAATTTTAAGAAAACGCAACATTTCTTGCCATGAAACGCACTGTCTTTGTGCACTGTGCAGTTCATCGATCAAGGTTTACACCACACATTCTCAACCGATTCCCACTGGCCCAACCCATGGGTCAACAATGCCAAAAGTATTGTTTCTAAAATGCAGGCATAATGCTATAATTAACATTTCAGACTGCTGTTGCTGCTGCTTTCCATTTAAAACTAGGTTCATTATACATTTTATACCATACATTTGAGGTGCTTGCTTTTTTCATACATGAAAAACTTGAAAATGGAAACCATGCAGGACAGCTCAAATTGAAAGACTTAAAACTTACAACACACATTCCCAAAATGCTAGAAACAGTTTAAAAGAAAACACCATGATTTAGTACAGCATCTGATATTTCCAACACATAATATACCGAATTATAAACAAGCATGTCAAAGTAGAGATCGATCGATATATCGGATTGGCCGATATTAGGGTTTTACCGATACTTCGGTGTCGGCCAAAACGGCCGATCTTATCGGCCTCAGTAGGTGTTGACAAAACGCTGTTATATTCCTCACGCATCCAGACAACTTGTGCGAGAAAGCACAACGCAGCAAGTCAAGACAGTTATCTTGCTACAACGCTGGCAGCATGGGCGTCGGAAGGTGGGGGAGGGCAGGGAGGCCTTGTCCCCCCTGGATTTTGAAAACTTTACCAAAAAAGGTTGTTTTCTTAGTTTCAAGTGGGAAAAAACAAATTTCACCACTTTTGACCCCTAGAAAAATTTTGGAAAAATCCCCTAGTGGCCCTCCATGGAAAATATCCTTTCGACGCCCGTGGCTGGAAGAAGCGTTTTCATAAACAAGCATACAAGATGAACCATGGGGCACGCGTAGGCCGTCGCAGTCGAAACATAAGCATCATCGTAAAGTTTCGCGATGCTTGACGCTTATTGTCTAGACCAGTGGTTCTCAACCTTTTTTGAACCAGACCCCACTTTTATCTTAAAAAAATTCCAGGTTCCACCAGAACTACTACATGTCAAAATTATTTGTTTTTGTACCGTCACTACACTACTTTCTGCGTGATATAATGCACACATAGCAAAGTCAACTTAAATTAATTGCGATACTCAATCACATTGTTAAATGGGAGCTCTGCGCTTGATGCTGGTTACATATCTGTTTGATGCGAGGTTCCATTTTAGTCAGTTTCAGTATTAAATCACCAAGTTTGGCGATTTCAAGTTGATTTCTCTTATAGCACGCAGCGAATCTGCAACAACGCTAAACCTACATTAGACCAAACAAGATGACGGAAAACTTATCAGTTTTTGCCTTGCCGAAGTACTCGAGCGAGGGTATTTCTTTTCGCATTCCTCGGACAGTCACATCGTGGTTCCTTTTATCTTGAAAAGAGTTTTCACGACCTCATCTTGCTGTAACTCACATAATTCCCGTTGCCGTTGCTCTGATACCGCAGATAAATTTACTAAAAGTGGTTGAGTCAACCAAGAAGGGAACTCCATTGCTTTCAAATCATGAAATCTTTCATTGAAGTCATGTATCAGCATTTCCACGTGTGCAGCAATAATTGCATTTGCCTATTTAGTGTTATCACATTCTTTTAACCAAGAAAATTGGACATAGCGTTTTGACAAAATATTGCTTCTGCACCAAACTGAGAAACATCACAAATCCAAATAACTTTGCTTTAGCATCACAAAGTGTTGCACTGGCTTATTGGAGCTGCTTGTTTGAAGAAGAAACTTTCTCAAAAATATCCGCTAAGTAGCTCACAGAAGCTTTGCCATCTGTGGCCATCAGTAGCTCAACTGTAGCAATAGCATCATTTCAGAATTATCCTTCAAAAACTCACTGCGTGTTTTAAATAGTTCCATAAATGTTTTTAGGCAGTTTCCATTTGATATCCACTCTACTTCGGTGTGGAGCAACAATCGCCTGTGATCAGTGGCGTAACTGATGGGGGCAGGGGTGGAACCGCCAGAAGGATAAATCTAAAATATAGGCCCCCACATAGCTTATATTTCGGCATTTAATGTTCTTTTGGTTTTCAATATTTTCAATAGAGTGTTGCCTTTTTCGTTTTTTGGAAATTTTTCGGAGTGTATTCCGCTGATTTGGGGTTTTAGTATAGACATCCTCCACACCCAGATTCACTATCATTTCTCAAATTTCTACTGAGTGTTGGTTGGTGGGCCTTCTTCAGCTAAGATTTCACTCTGGCTCAAATCTGTAGTTACGCCACTGCCTATGATATGCAAGACTAGCCTCACAACACCTCTGGAACAGACGTTCTGCTTTGGCATTTGCTTTGATGGAACTGGTACATTTGATTACAGAATATAGTATTTCGTGCAGATTAGGAGCAACATTTTTGCAACTAAATTTTCATTGTGGATAACACATGCACAGCTAACATGCTTGGATTGTCGTCCGATAGGGGTAAACAAGTGAAACAGCTTTACAACTACCAATCAGTTTGATTGTGAACAAGTGCCTTTTCATTTTGCATTCCCGCCAACATTATTTCAATGTCTTCATCCTACACGCCCCACTGGTGGGGCGCAGGCCCCACGTTGAGAACCACTGGTCTAGACTCTAGACTGCGCTACCGCGTGCAGGTGTTGTGTACGAATACACTCCCGTTGTACTTCTAGAGAAGTTTTCACAGCACGAAAGTTTGACTGAACTTAAGGTGCAGAAGCCCAATCGATGCCTAGTTCAGCGCAGAAAATTGAAAAAAGCTTGTATGAAAAATGATTTGCGTTATGTTAAGCAACATTTGTGGTGTTACAAATATGATGATTACAAATGCAATCGCTACTCACTAGTGACGCCAACTGTGGCTGTGAAGCATTTGCACATAACATCTTAAGGATTCTACTTTTCCTAACTTGATGTTTAGGATATAAGCGCGTTTACAGTGTACGCAAGCTAAAATGTTCTGTTCGTGGTTAAGTTAACCGACGTTTTTCACGAGTCACGTTAATGATAATTGCAGTGTTGTATTAAAGCCGTTTTTGGGTGTCAAAATGACACCCTAAAATTTTGCAATAACGCCCTAAATTCTGAAACCCAAGATATGCTTTTGACTTGTAATGAAGTAAAGCGATTTGAGTGAAGCATGTTTTCCTGCACGTGGCTATTGCAACAGACGACTGCAATGTTCTAGGCCGACACAATTTCTGGCGCAGAAGTTGGAAGCGAAAATTGTAAGTTTGGTATCTGTGCATGGTCATGCGCACCGCTTCGCTTTGGCGTCTTACTATACTGCGGCAGATTTGTACAGTATGGTGTACGAAACTGCGAGAGCACTTTAATGCAATTGTGGAAGTGTTTTTCTGTTTCACCGTTGCGATCGGCTTGTCTGGTGATGCATCAAACTACAATGAAGACAAAAGGTCTTCAGTTGCAGCGCGCATGCAAAACAAGGTGGTTGTCGAGTGAGGCAACAGTGTGAGATTTTCGTTATTTAGGCCGCACTGAAGCAGTTGTCAGAAAATATAAATGATGCAATGTGCGTTGTTTCACTGCGACTTAGGAAAACAAAAATTGCAACATGCTGCTTTCCTTTTTGCCAACATTGGCACCTCACCCGACAGAACTGAGCAAAGTTTTTCAGGCAGGGGGTTTTAACTTGATGAAAGCCTCCGTAGAACCAGGCCCGTAGCCACGAGGGGCATTCGGGGTCAGTGCCCCCCCAAATGATTCAAACTAAAAAAATTAATAAATTGTGCAAATGCTTGTTTCAAATCTGTTTGATCGTTACGCCAACTCGCAATATCACCACACGTTGCGTTAAAAGGTAACCTCATTGTTACAAAATATATTGTATTAAGGAATGTCCACACTGGTATCGAAACCGTTTCTGCAGTCTCTCTGTTAGCGCGAACAACTCCATACCACTAGCAAGCTGGCTATGGTAATGCTATAATATAAAGCCTTAGCTAGCGTCCTCTCTAAGGAAATTCTGGCAACTCTGGCTGAGTTTTCCAGAATTCTAAATGAATTACTAACTTCGTGAATTACGAGAATTTAGGATAAGCATAAAATCTTATGAAAATACGAACAAAGTAGGGCCTACACATTTATTTCAAATAGCTTTTCCTTGTTTTCTTGTTTTTCCAACATTTCGGAATGTAGCAAGTGTACGTGAATCAGATTTCACTGCGCAAATGATTTGGTGGTGCTGCGCAGTTCGCATCTTAGAGGGAACATTGGACTGGTGTTAGGCTTGTTCGTAGTCAAACAGAACTTCTTGCAATAGTCAAACCAAACCCAGTAGGAATGTATGCGAGTTAGAACTTGATCAAAAAAGGTTAGGGAATTCCGTGTCTGACGTAGAAATGCTTCAGCATGTGTATAGATCACTGTAGCACTGACTAGCATAAGTCAGCATAAAATACTGCTAGCGCGTATTTCGTACTTAGTGTGTGGTGCACGCAAGCTACAGTTACCCATCCTGAACAAGTGAAAAAAGTCAGTTTCATCTCGATTCAGTGAGGACGTCATTCATAACAAAACACATTGGAATTCACAATGGAAGTGACAATTTGAAAGTATCTTGCTTTGAAATCATTGATACTATTCAGAGCGAATTCAACCACCAGTTTTTGGAATTTAATATATCTCTCGTCAAATCTTTGCGTGCTCGTTTAGCAGCATCGAATTGCTTTCTCGACAAGGAAGAATTACAACCTCTTTGTTCTTTAGTCAATTCCACTACCAAAAGTATCAGTGAAGATCTTCTCGATGCTGAAACTACTACTGTGAAAAGCATTGTCTCATCAAAGTTTCCTGATGTGCTTTTGAATGAAAACATCCGTATGAATTTGGACAAGTTTTTGAAATGGTTTTGGAAGTATAAAGCAGCTTTTCCCACCATGTACTTGCTGCTGAGCGCGGGCTTAACTGTAGGAGTTTCGACAACCACATGCGAAGTAAGCTTCTCCAGTGTGGTGAGCATACTCATACCTTAAAGCAAATGCATGCATGGCATACGAGCGTACAGGGGCGTAACGAGGTTTGACCATGGGCGCAGCCAGGATTTTCTAAGAGGGGGCTGAAGTTATGGAAGCAAAAAACCTTGGAAAGGAAAAATTACTTGTGATTGGAAAAGCCGAGGAAAGCACATAATTTGTGGATAAACAATTGACTGTACTCACCACGAAAACTGGGGGTCCTTCCAACTAAACTGCCATCTTGCTTCTTTGATATTCTCTCCTGACAAAGAAACGCATCAAACTTCTCTGTGCAAAACTGGTGGTATTGACGTGTTTGATGAGATTTATACCTTCTTTCGCTTTTTTTTACATTTTGTGAGGTGATTTTTCCTACATACCCAGGGCCTTAGCGCTGCGACTGACAACATCAGGTGCAAACACAACACGCCATTTGCAAAATGCGCCTTCATGGATTTCGCTGTAGGCTAACCACTTAACTCCTCCAACTATTTGCGCTTGGAAACGTCGCTTCTGGAAGCCTGTGTGTGCCCAGTGGTGTGTTTGAGGGGAGGCGAGCGAGGCACTTGCCTCGGGCCTCCCCTTTTTGGGCCCCCCCATCAAGGTGTTACGCGCATAAATTTTTTTTATTTTTGGTGAAAAACGCATTATTCACTCATATAATGTGCTACAAAGCATGTCATAAGCAAGTACCTACTTTCAAAGGGGTCCCCCTTCAGAAACTGCAATGTGCAGGTATTTTGCTTTCAAAGCGGCCCCCAAACGCCACTGAAATGTGTAAGTACTCTGCTTTCAAACTTCACTGAAGGGCCCCTAAAAGAAACTAGTGTATAAGTGCTCTGCTTTCAAAGGGCCCCTAACAGCAACTGTAATGTCTAAGTATTTTGATTTCAAGGGGCCACAACAGTAACCGTAATGTAAAATTATTTGCTTTCAAAGACGCCCCCAACAGCAATTGTAATGTCTAAGTACCATGCTTTCAAAGGGGCCCCCAACAGCAACTGTAATGTGAAATTCCTTGCTTTCAAAGGGCCCCAACAGCAATTGTAGCGTGTAAGTACTATGCTTTCAAAGGGGCTCCCAACAGCAAGTATAATGTATAAGTACCTTGCTTTCAAAGGGGCCACCAACAGGAACTGTAATATGCAAGTACTATTCTTTGAAAGGGGCCCAAACAGCAACTTTATTGTGTAAGTACTACACTTTCAAAGGGGTTCCACTACCATCTCCAATGTGCAAACAAAGAAAAGCTTCAAACCAACTTCTATACCTAAAAAACTGTGGGTTAAAATTTCTTCCAAAAAGTTCTGAAAAGACCCTATCAAATAAGAGCAAACATTTATACCAAATGATAATTTTACATCAAATGATGATTGTTAGAGATTGGAGTGTTCGGTATATTGATAATTTTATGAAAATGCCACATTTGAACAGAAAGTATCCAAGTGGAGCAGCAGAAGAATGAAATTTAAAGCAAATTTAGTGTTTTAAATCTTCTTGGTTGTTGTTTATGGTTTCATGCATTCCCATAAAGACATGAATGTGACCAAATTAAGTTTACCAACTACCACGCATTTTATCAAAGGGTAAAGTGTGAAATTTTCAATGGGGTAAACTTTGTAGTTTATTGATGGTGAATGCAGAGAAATGGGGCGTGAAAATAAAATTGAAGGAAAATTCATACCCGCCTGGTTTGTTAAACAAATGTGTTGCTATGCCTTGTGGTACTGCCACAAGGCTTAGCAACTACTGAAGAACATTCTGCAATGCACCCGATCTCGACTTACAATGTTGGTGAAAAACTAAGAAAATAAACATCAATAATCTGATTGCTAAGGGGGGTTTAAGCCCCTTCAGCCCCCCCCTGGCTGCGCCTTTGGGTTAGACAGCACCCGGGGCAAGAAGCAAGTTTGGTGCCCCCATGTTCGAATTTGAGGTCTTTAGGAAGCAAATGTATTGGATTGAAGAAAATACTGTACTTGTGACATTGTTTGGACTTTTTGGCGCCCCGCAGTCATTCGGCGCGCGGGGAATTGTGGCCCCCTCATTACGACCCTGCGAACGTATAAGTCTCAGCTAGTTTTGCTAGGCTTTGAAAAAAAGAAATAGCTGCTGTGCCGAATGAAGACATCGTTTCTGGATTTCCGACCAAAACTCGACGAATGCATGTTTAAAGTATTCTCTTGACACTGCAAGTGCCTCCATGAATATTATTCATCTATTATGCTATGTAGCAGGTGTCAGATCTGCAGCTTTTGTGACAGTTTATGCTCAAATTTCTTATCTTGGTTCTTTCATGTTTTCGTTGTACCAAAAGACGTTTTAAAAACTGCGAGTGTTGATCAAAGGTAGAACGTCTACATGCTAGAGTACATGGGAGAATTAACGGGGTTTGTTTCGTACCACTTTAAGTATTGATCGAATAAAATTGTTTGTTTTGTTGTTTATGCCAAATATTGTTATGTTTTTCAAATAAGTTAGCAGTGTATTAGGCAAACATCAAACAAAGTTTTTACTGAATCAAAGGCGACAAACAGGCATCAAGCACTGGCGCGTAGTCTGAAAAATATCTTGAAGCATAGGCGAATTTATTTTTCATGTTGGTTTTCTTTGTTGTTTCCGGAGAAAAGTGCATAACTAAACAAATGTTCTTAGTTTTATGTGGATACCATTTTCCGGAAAAAGTCAACGTTTTTGAAAATTTGAGGAAGGCGCTGGAGTCTTCCTCCCCTGCTTGGCTACCCATGACACATAACATACGGGTACAGTCACAAATCTTATGTGATCAGACTGAAAACAGACAACTGGCAACATGCTGCCCAGTTAATCGCTGAAAATTAACAAATTAAGTTGTTTTAAATAAAAAACAAAAAAATGTTGCCCTCCTAAAAATGTATTGTGCCCCCCTCCAATCTCAAAAACCTGGCTACGGGCCTGCGTAGAATTGTGCATCAATAAGCTCTCTGATGCCGCTGCTAAATCCGGGCATAACGCTAAGTGCGAAAAGTGTGATAGTGAATTAGGGTAACTTAGAACGCCGGATGGTTTGGCTGACTCATGCGTGTCAAGCGACATGGCGTTTTGGAAGGGCACCGAAAGAATGGCAAATTGATCATCCCCATACACAAAAAGGAAGATAGGACTGAATGAACCAACTACCGCAGCATCTCTTTGCTTAGTCTCCCTGGAAGAGTGCATGCCATGGTGCCACGAAAATAATTGAACCAAAGCTGGATGATACCCAGTGCAATTTTCGTCGCTC
>Ga0210059_1012714_pt1 | contig 12670 bp, 10 predicted proteins | sample Ectturendosymbi2_FD_188042 | JGI IMG/M metagenome (GOLD analysis project Ga0210059, IMG submission 188042) | Ecteinascidia turbinata endosymbiont from Florida, USA - Sample 2 (SPAdes) (version 2) | ecosystem: Host-associated > Tunicates > Ascidians > Unclassified | place: Key West, Florida...
ACAACTTTGCCAGACGAGTACAGGTTTGCTTGCAACGAAATGGTGGACATTTGGAACACATCTTGGGAAAGCCATAAATTGACTAAAAATCGACAGAAATAGTTGAAACTCTGGTGAATGGTCTTCCATAAACTGAATGTGTGGTTGTAATTTGAAATAAATAGCTTTTTAATCAAAGTCACAATTGAAATTTTCATGGGCACACATCTTTTTGGGTCACCCTGTACGTTGAGAAAAATTGTATATCGTTGTTTTTGTCTTTACAGAAGGATGATTTTTCTAGCATTTGCAAAATAGTTATGAAAAATTTTTCGTAAATTTAACCATGGGAATGAAGGAATTGTATCACATAAATTTTTTTTAAATGGCGATACCATGAATATTATCATGCCCTACTAAAATGTTTACACTTACTCATATCATGAATAACTGTGCCCTACTAAATTGATGAGTAAATTAAAAAAATCATTACATATTATTGAATTTACTTGAGCCTTGCTCTCACAAACCCATACAGATTTGCTCACTATTGGTAAAAACCCAAACTGAGCAACCCATCAACCAAGAGAGACTAGTTGCGACCCAGCACCCCCTGCGCAATTGTGTTGATCATCTAGCAGCTCTTTCCCACATACCCTATATGCAACACCACGAGTTGAAACTGGACAGTAACAAAGCTAATTTAACTGTTGAGGAGCACTGACTCAATAACCTTCCGGTTCCTTCAATGCCCTGGCGTCCTTGCACTAATTTGTGATTTTTCTTGCTGAACATTAATTATCGCCACATCAACTCAACTCATAGCCTACCATTTGTTACATAATCAATTTCATGAAGACAAGGTAAACATACTTTGAATTCAAACAAACCTAGACCATCTGACAGCTCATATGCAGAGCTAACAAGTAATGCTTATTTATCATACTGCAAGTAAAAAAACACCAAAACCAAACCTTGTGGGCTGTGGCACCCCTAAAATTTCAAACAATTCGTCAATTAAAACTATTTGCAACTTGTTTAAGAAGCCTGCCAACATTCATCACAATCACAAGCCATAAACAAACTGCAGTTGTTATTCACAGGTTTCAATACTTCTCAACAAATTGATACAGGTACTTGCAGTTCACACAGGATAACTTAGCAGGTCCCATAGTGGACACATCTCCACATGTTTAATGACCTACCAACAACTGCAATGAACTTAACTTTGTTTGGATCATTGCAGTTGATGTCTGAATCATCACTGAAGTTGCTCACAACATGTGGAATAACAATAATAATCAAATAATACTGTTTGCAAGTTTAATTGCTTGAAAAAAAGACTCCATCAAATTTATACCCAAGATTATCTGGAGCCTACAAGCCTTTCTACACTTCTTTTCTGATTTCAAATGTTTATATGTTGTAGAAGCACAATAACTTAAGCACTGCAAAGTGCACACAAAATGTAAAACCACCAAAGGTAGATGATAGTAGAAGTAATTGCCAAATCAAATAGAAGACTTGATTCAACCTGAATTCTTTAGATATATAACACAACTACATGCACATAATTCACAATACAACAAATAACTACATCCTCAGACCTGACGCCGAGAAGTTTGCTTAACCACAGTTTAGCATTTTTTGTTTTTCAGCATTTTTATGTAATACATTCTACACCCATGACAACATCAATAATTTATGGTGATGGCGTAAATTTCTGACTAATATATATTACTGTCTATAACCACAGAAATTTGGCGATGAAAAGGTAAGTAGAATTTTATTCACTGAAGATTTAGCATCAGGATTAGGTATACATATAAATGACACTCTTAAGTATGAGCAACATTTCATGAAGTTACTCGTTCACTGTTTGTTTAAGGTCATAGACCGAAAAAAAATAACTCATTTCGATCAGAATGTTTCAAAATATAGGCTAAAAAACACTTATATTTCAGCTAAATATGACCAAAATGTTTCTGCGAAAAAAAAGCCAGCTTGCTCATACATGTAAGGTTGCATGGATTAACCAGCAAATAATGAATTCATCTGATTAATCAGTGTCTGCCTTTTTTGGCCAATTAATCGTTTTTGGCTATTCTGTTAAAACTATGTCAAAACTTGTTTTAACACTTTCAGTATGGTACCAAGTGTTTGTTCTGAAAGAACAATCTGGACACCAGGCAATTTTTAAGAGTTCACCATGTTTATGCCAGTTTCGTAAAAGAACTTGTAATTGAAGCCCAAACAAGGGCATTCCATTTGTTAAATCCGCTATAGCTCTTTATAGTCTTTATATGTAAATATGTGAATTTCAAGAGAAAAAGATTGTAGCCAATAGATGACAAATCTACATTGCTGTGTAGCCCGATAGAAAAAGTTTTAAGGGACAAGATGAGTGACTACATAATTCTGCCTGTCAGGAGCATCAATGATTATAATCAACCAAATAGTAATTCTATCTATCTAGTATGTTAAATGCTCTTCAAGGTATGGAGGCACAAAGTGCACTTGCAGACACTAACATCAATTTCATCAACTTTGAAATAGCACCCTTTTTTGAGCTATAAAGGATTTCAAATTGAATCTTAACACTTTAGCCTTATTTTTATTTATGAATCAATTGCTTACTCTGAAAAATATCATAATTAATTTTGATATTAATTGTTAATATTAACTTCTTTGTTTATAGAAGCCGTGTTTATGTTAAGTGTTCCTAAACAGTCATCTTACGCAAATATCTATATAATATCCATTTGACAATACTTGCATGAACAATATGCATTATTAAATCAGTATGTCATGGTGCACAACTACATTGCAAATTACAGAATTTTGAAATAATCAAACTAAACTCCTGTGAACAAGTCATGTAAGTATCTCACTAAAGTTTTCAATTAAAATGAACCACTGAGCTTGATTTGACAAACAAAAGTTTATGTTGTAGATAACGCAGAATATGGCAAAAAACTCGGTAGCAACAGATGTATGATCTCATATTTAATATATGAGCAAGCCTAAACAGCAACACACAACACAAACTAAGATCACCTTCCATGCAGCATAGTGCAAAGCTGTCAATCCTTTCTTATCTTGTAAATCAACTCTTGGATTTGAATCAAGTAGCAAACAAATGATATCTAGATTTGCATTTAAAGCTGCATGGTGTAGTGCTGATAATCCATCATCGTCCTTAAAAATACAAATTTAACGTAACTGTTTCAAAATACTGCAGGGGCAATCTGTTCAAAATCTTCGCAAAAAACATTCTATATGTTTCAAGTGGGTTCAAAACATGTGAATTTCCACCTGAAAGTTAAATACAAAATTATTGGACAGCAAGTTGAAATACTATCTTTTATATTATGCTGAAACTTTGTGAGAACTACAAACTTATGTTTCTAGTTTACTCAAAAAATAACAATGTCATAAAGAAGGTAAAGAAAAAGGTGTCTTCCAATACACTAAGCAGCTGAATTGTTTTAGTAGCACAAGGTTTTAGCATCACAAAACAAAAGGAAATCTTACAAGTTAAGCCACATGAATCAAAAATTTTAATAAAGAGTAGTGATTAAATTTTTCATGGTAAACACACACCTGAAAATTGACATTGACCTTCTTGGATGAGCTTAAAAGTTTTGCTTTGCCTTTTTGTAAAAGTTTGTGCACAGCTGAGTAGTCCTGTGTTTTGACAGCTTCAAGCAATGCCTCATCCCCTCTGCCCATTCTTCAGCTTGGATAGTTGCTTGAAACTCCTCTTTTTCTACTTAAATTTTAAGTTGGATCAAGTCCCATTTCAGCCATATATATCTGTTGTATGTTATTGCAAATTAAAAAAGACTCTAGCCTAATTATAAACAAAAAACAATGTTGTGTACACATCAAAACTTGATTACAGCCATGAAGCAAAAACAAAAGTTACTTGTTTTTATGAATACAAAACATCCCCTTAAGTACTTAAAAGTGTAATAAGCTACTTAAACTAGCATTTTGCTTACTTTACTTCCCTCTTGCGATTGGGACCCAGGGCCCAATAACCTTGGTCAAAAACACCTAAACCTGACCCTGATGTCCTGACGATCTAAACCTGATGATGAGTGAATGCAGTTATGGCTGGTGTGCTGTTTCAGTGTTTGGCATCTCCCTGTGCTGTCTGTGCTTATCATTTAACACTTGCTCTGTACCGCGCTGTGATTAACCAGTTGTGTTATTCGAGTACCTTTGTGATATGGACATTAAGATATATGTTAATGACATAAAATAATGCTTTGTTAACGTCAAACGATCGATGTTACATCTTACAGCAATTAATGTTTTAGTCCATGCAACCAGTGCAGGACTGTAGCTCTTACACACCCACAACAATAAGTGCTGCATGGCCTAATGAAAAGTGCCTAAAGGCCCACAATCGGGCTGAAGCCCAGTTTGTTGACACTATTGCGCAATCAGGCTATGCAGAAAAACTTGAGATCAGCTATATTAGCCTCAGCACATAGGGCAGGATAAAAAACAACAAAGGCTTCAGCTATATTCAAACAGTACTATATTTCAAATTTTTAATAAGACTTAGCAACTAAAAGAGCACTTCTCATTGCATTCAAATAACCAATTTTGCATTAAAATTTACTTTAAAAATAGCTTGTAGACTTGTTACTTACTTTGACTATACTTATCAGAAAGTGCCTGCGTGTTATAGTTATAGCCAAAAAACCCACACGGGTTTTTTTAAAAAAGCTTAATAAAACCCACCAAAAAAACACTCCTTACTTTTCCTTTGAAAAATCTACTATGAAGTAAAAAATAAATAAGCAGGACACTTGTACAGTTGACTATAAATTTTTTTAAATGAAACAAAAAGCAAACAGCAACAAAATTTGAAGAACTTGAAAGAAAGAGAAAAATAAATCGAAGAGAAGAATAAATCGAACAGTTTTAGTACAGGCAGTGTCTATTTTGCCACCAAGATGGCAGCAAAAGGCTTGGTAGAAGGGAAGTAAATATAACTAAAAGATAAACCTACAACCAAACCCTAACCTTAACCCCAACCAAAGCCCTAAGCTAACCCTAACTTAAGAATAACCTAACACTAAGCTAACCTATCTCTAACCTAACGCTAAGCTAACCTAATGCTAAGCCAACACTAACCTAACCCTAACCTAACACTATCGACTATGCTAACCTAACCCTACTTCTAGCCTAACCCTAATCCTAACCTAACCCAAATTCTAACCTAATCCTAACCTAACAACACTAACCCCTAAAGGTAACACTTAAGCAGAGCCAGGAAAAAAGCAAAGAAAAAAACAAAATGAAAGTCAGCAGGGCGAGAGTCGAACCGCCAACCATCATTGGCATAGCAGCCGTAACACCTATCCATTACACCACGAGCAGGACAGTGTGTTCCTGACCAAGTGACCTTTTTGTTTTTCTTTGTATTGTGTCATGCCACAAGACCGAATGTTCGACTGGCGGCACAATAGCTCCAGCTGATCTGTTGCCACCAGCATCTTGGCAGTAAAATAGACACTAACTTTTGCAATTGATTTTATCCTAAAATTCTGCCTTTATCTTACTACGAGTTTATCTTACTACGAGGGATAAAGGTTTCTTATGACATACTATCTTAAAGGATAGAGGCTTCTGGTTTACAGTCTAAGCACCTATCATCAAGCTGAAGCTTCATTTTGACGTGATCTTGTACTCTAAATTAGGTAACAAAATTTCTGATGCAGGCCATATCAAATATTCACGTGGGCCGCAGGTTCCTTTTCCAGAACCTGGTTTACATAGACGGTCAGTAGAATCTTTGAAGGAAAAATCTATAGGCTATGGGTTCATTCTAAGAAAGTTACATGACAGTAGCACAATATAAATTAAAAGTTAGCAAAACATATTACGCTATGGACAAAAGGAGTATAAAAGGAAATGATACCTACTTCACATTAGTTAAAAGTAAACACAATGACAATGAGGTTGAGTGGCAGTCAATAATACTTGTTAACATAACATGCTGGCGATCAGGGTTGCCAACCTGTCTTCACCAAAAAAAAGCCAGACCTTGTCCCAAAAAAATCCAGGTAACAGTTTCAAGGCATATACTGATACACATAAAATACCATATGCATAACCAAACACAAAATGGACATTGAAACTCATCAGAAACATTGATACAATACTGTAATACATTCCAATCTTTAGAAGCATTTTCTTTCGCCGTAATTGCACTGACTGTCGTATTAATTATTTGTTTCTTATCAATAATATCAATCATTGTTGTTAGCACAACAGTAAAATCTTTTCAATATTCTGTGCACACTGCATGATTATAGTAGTAGTAGTGAGTTTATCGGCGATAAGGGACGATATCCAATCAAATCCAAATGGATTATTATGGACTCTTTTCAGAAGAGATCTGCACAATGAATGCTTTGCTATGCAGTTCAGACAATCACAATGTTTTGCCAGAGCCAAGCCTTTCTGACTGAAAACAGCCAGATTTTGTTTGGCTTTTTTGATTGACAAACCGTCCAAACGTGTGCAAAAACAGCCACAATTTCAAAATCTGGCTTCAAAAAAGCCAAATTGGCAACCCTGCTAGCGATGATACCTGAGGTAGTCATGGATGGTCCAATCAGCCTCGCGAGCACTCTTAGGCCTCAATTCTTCTGACCTTCTGGCTTCTGTATTGTACTGTACAGCAGAGATGAGCGGACTGTGAAATTTTTCAGTCCGAGTCCAGTCCTGTCCGATAAAATTGAATCCGATCCAGCCCTGATCCGCAAAATTTTTGAAAATCGTCAGTCCGCTCCAGTCCTGATCCGCCAATTTAAAGTCATGTGTATCAGAGATGAGCACGGATCAGTAATGGATCGGACTGGATCACGACTGAAGCCAATTTTGGCCGGATCAGGACTGGATCGGCCTCAGAAAATTTTTATTGTTTTAATGTGACTATTCTGAAAATATCAAAAATTTTAGTTGTGATCCGATTTCAAAGGTTTGCTAAATGGTTGTTTGTGTATGTTTTGCCATCAAATGCAAAAACTCTCCTGGGGCTATTTTGCAATTCGAACTGTATCCACTTTTGTTGACATATAACGTTGAGCTCTAGTACCAACGTAATCATAGTTGAGTGGTTAGGGCCTATGCCTGCTGTGTGATTGTTCGTTGGCTCTGCTCTCACCATTTCCTTCAGGTTAGCTTGTAGAGGTTATACCTTTGACAGGATTGCATTTAATGTACTTTTTCAAAACGTTTCGGGTTTACCTTTAGGGTTTAGGTTCACGGATTATGTTTTGGGTTAGGTTTTATATAGGTTCAACTTTTAGGTTTATGTTTGAATTTTGGGTTTAAGTTTAAGTTTTGGGTTTGGGTCTTGGGTTTAGATTTTGGGTTTATGTTTTGGGTTTCGGTTTTGAGTTTGTGTTTAGGTTTTGTGTTTAACTTTAGGTTTCGAGTTTATAGGATTTAGGTTTAGGGTTTAAGGTCATGTAACAAGGACCTTAGGCTAATCCAAGTGCATCATCGTTGTCACTTGACCAATCCAAGCAGTCGGATTCACCTAAAGGCAAAATAACTCCAGCAGTGCTTTTCCTTCTGATGGCAAATAGACACTACCTTGTTAAATTTTGGAAATACCAAAAGGCTGTGTCTATTCTGCCTCATGAGGCAAAAGCACTGCTGGAAATATTTTGCCTTCAACCAATTGTATTTGGCTAAAGGCAAAATAGCTCTAGCAGTTCCCTTGCGTCATGAGGCAAAAGCAAAATGATTGATTTTACATTGGCGGATCAAGACTGGATCGGACTGGTGATTTCCAAAATTTTGTGGATCAGGACTGGATCGGATTCAATTTTATCGGATCAGGACTAGACTCGGACTGAAAAATTTCATAGTCCGCTCATCTCTGATGTGTATATATTTTGCCTCATGAGGCAAAACAACAACTAGAGCTATTTGGCCTTCAGCCGTATACGACTGGTTGAAGGCAAAATAGTTCCAGCAGTGTATTTGAATCATGAGGCAAAATATATATAGCATTTTGGCGTTTCCAGAATTTAACAAGGAAGTGTCTAAAAGTCTTCAGAGGGAAAAGCACTGCTGGAGTTATTTTGCCATTAGGACAATCCAATTTCTTGGATTGGTCCAGTGACAAGGACGATACACTTGGATTGGCCTGAGGTCTTTGTTACATATGACCTAAAACCCAAAACCTAAAACCTAAACCCAAAACCTCAACCAAAACGTAAACCCAAAACCTAAACCCAAAATCTAAACCCAAAACCTAAACCCAAAAACCTAAACCCAAAACCTAAACCCAAAACCTAAACCCAAAACCTAAACCCAAAACTTAAAACCAAAATTCAAACATCAACCCAAATATCTAACCCTAAAAGTTGAACCTAAACCAGAAACCTAAACCCTACAGGTAAACCCTAAACTGAAACTTAAACATACACCCTAAACCTTAAACGTTTTGAAAAAGTACTTTTAAAAGCATTCTTGTCACAGGTGTAACCCCTACAAGCTAAGCCAAAGGAAATAATGAGAATGGAACCAGCGAGCAATCGCACAGCAGGCATTGACACTTGCCACTCAACTATGTTCACGTTCAGGGTTTTTTTAAGGCGTTTCAGGGACCCGACTCACGTCTCTAGAATTTCAAATCGGGTCCCTAGAATCAGAGAAAATTATCATTGGATCCCTAAAATCAGAAAAAAATCGGGTCCCTAGAATCAGAGAAATCAGGTCCCTACACATCCAAACCGAGTTCCTAACATTTTCCTTAAAAAAAAACCTGTTCACGTTGCTACTAGACCTGAACGTTATAAGTGAACAAAGGTGGATACAGTTCGAATTGCAAAATAGTCCCAGCAGCGTTTTTGCATTTGATGGCAAAACATACACAAACAACCATTTAGCAAACCTGTGAAATCGGATCACAAATAAAATTTTTGATATTTTCAGAATAATAACATTAAAACAACAAAAATTTTCTGAGTCCGATTCAGTCCTGATCAGCCATTTTTCAAAAAAATTGCAGTCCGATTCAGTCCTGGTCCGGCCGAAAATTGGCTTCAGTCCTGGTCCAGTCCTGATCCATGCTCATATCTGCTGCACAGCAGAGATGAGCCGACTATCATATTTTGCCTTCCAGATCCAGCCTTTTCACAACAAAAATGCCCCATTTCTTTTCCATTAACTTAGTCGTAATCCAGTCCTGTTTCTAAATTTTGAAGAGATTTACAGTAGCAGGATCCAATCCAAATTCAACAAAATTTGCTACAGTCCGGATCCAGTCCAACCTAAGTCCAGTCCAAGTTTCGTCTCTGTTGTACAGCAGAAGAAGTGCACATGGACTGGATATTGGATTTTTTTTTTTGAGTTTCAATTTACACAACACAAATCAAAAAAGTTAACTCCAAATTTTGTTCCTTTCCTCTGAGAAACAAAATAACTGACAAACAGTAATAGGTCAGAAATTTCGCGAAGGTCAGAAATTTCGCTTTACACTAGTGTTGAATGGATCGGAGATTTTTCAATCATAATCCAGTCCAAGAATTTCAAAGCCAGTTACGTGTTGTACCGAGGGATGCCCCTTGATCTCGTGATAGGGGAGCGCTTGGTTGGACGTACACTGGTCCTCACTCCTGTGGCACGTCCAGCAAACAAAATCTGGGACCATCAGGCCCACAGCGATTAGATTTCGTGCTGTGTAATTTGGGAATGCTCCGGCAGCCAGTGTCAAGAGTGACACACTGGTTCACAAGCAAAATTGAAATACGTCAACCAATTGGTGACTAATTGATTTCCGATAACCCGAAGTTTGGAAACAAATTGAATGAGAGTGCTACAAAAATGAAGACAGCACTAATAAGATGTTCCAGTATGCAAGCAGGCGATACCCTCAAGAAAGTCGCAATGCTTACTAAAAAGGAATGCACCAATTATGGCTAGCTATTTGATAAATGTGTTTAGTGTAATAGTGAGTAGAAGGATAGGGGAAGAATGAGATCTTGTGCTGAGAGACTGTAAGTTGTGTTGTGAATATTTGAACGTTGGTTGTCATGAGTCCAATAAAAGATGTGTGTGATAATTTCACTGAGTTACACCAGCATCTGGTCATGTGCTAAGATGTTGTTTGTGATTCAGAATTGTGTTAAAAGTCTCCTGAGAAAAGATGAGAAAGACCGAGCCTGCAAAAGGTTAGTTGTAAAAATTAAAGCCATTTCTTGAATAGGCTTGCATGAAACTGTTAAGCCGTGGCAAGAGTAAATTACATGCTTTTACCCAAAATTCGTAGATTTCTACTTACAAAGTGCTGTGAATCCTCATATTTGACACTCGTTTTTATTATACTGCAGAGAAGAGACTGGTTAATGATTGTGACTGAAATCAACAAAGTGACTTTGCAATGTAAAAACTAACTCCCATTTCCTGCCCTGTAGAAGCTGTTCAAATTCTATCAAAGTCACTTGAAGAGTGTAACTACGATGCGAAGGGGTTTTCATGACCTGATCGCCCAGCTGTTCTCCACGATTTTCTAAATTTTTTCGGATGCGTGGGGTGAATTTTTGGATAGCCTTTAAATAAACCATTTTTTCCAAAGGGATAGGGACGAAAACCATAAATGCAAACTCATATTGCTGAAGTAGGCAGTCCGAATGTGATTATTTCACTAAAAATGAAACTTCTAATAAGTTTTCATACAAAAATTCTGGTCCCAATGTTACATAAATCGCACGTACGTAATTAAACTCTTGGTTTCATTTGGGCAAGATTGAGCTTCTTGTGGAGAAAAGTTGAATAAGCAGCAGACTGTGGACAAAAGTTGAGTAAGCAGTACACTATACTGTTATTTTCCTGTAAGCTTTCATGAATGAGTGCAGCTCATTTTAGTAGTGATGCGAAGACATCAAAATTACGCTACAACAAACTTACAATGTAATTAACTACAAGCTAGGTTAGAGCGCTCAGTGACAGCATAAATTCCATAACAGCTAAACTTCACCATCAAACATAGCCTAATGTCAGGTAGGCTAAAAATTAAGTGCGCTAGATTAGCTGTAGACCATGCTGAAGATGACTACTGATTAGCATCAGACCTGCCAGCAACAATTTTTGAACAAACTCAGCACGAAATCAGATGCATTTTTATAGACCTATATTCTGCTATCTCTAACAAAAATTTTCAACCTACTGTACAGTAGTTTCAATATTGCGTTACCGCGCTGTAGTCGCGTTTCATACAAAAAATTTAATGGATGAGCAGAAGTTGGTCATTGTCTTTGCTGCAAACTTCACATTTGCCGCAAACATTGTCTGATCATTTTCAGTGCCCTTGTGATGCAAAAAACACCTTCCAGAACAAAGTGCCAGCATTTATTGCTTCGAGTTTTTTGGGATGTCCGTCTATACGCGCACCTAGTGGCGTAGCCAGCCACAATTTTGGGGGGCAAATCTGTTGACTTTAAATGAGCAACTGTGTTTTCTTTTTGACACCACCTCTTAAAGCACATAAATGACAAGAAACGCTAGAAATTTGGGTGGATAACCCCTTGCACACCTGGTTACGCCTATGCGTACCCCAAGGGGTTTTTTTCTGGGGGAAGAGTTGTGCTTGTTTTTGATATAACTACCCTTTTTTCGACCTTAAAGTTATTTTCTATGGTCGAATGGCTTTGATAATTATCAAAGCCATTCGACCATTCACAATCGTATTTCCCACAGTGCATCCCGCCCTGGCTGAGCCCAGCTGGGTTGAGAGTTCATCAAGGTAAACAGTGAATAAGTATGGGCTCAGGACTGCCCCTTGCCTTACCCCATTGGTTACAGTAAAGGGGGATTAGTAGCTGGTACTCCATTTTACTTGTGTGGTCTGTTACCTGTACCAACTCAACAACAGTCTTACTATGCACATAGGTGCATTGCCGCTTTTAGCAAACAGCAAGTTGTGGTTAGTTCTGTGAAATGCTTTTGATGCATCTATGAAAGCTTAAAACACTAGGTTATCTTTGCTTGCATAATAAGACACGTTCTGTTTAAGTAAAAAATATGCATGTCAGTGCCATGTTTTGGTTTGAAGCCAAACTGGTTGCTGTTGTGGCCGAAAGTGGTGAGATGCAGGACAAAATGTAGTGCTCAAACACTTGGAGATGATAAGGGAAACAGGCCTGTAGTTCCCAGCATCACTTATGTCCCCATTCTTGTTGGTTCTTTAACGACCACCAGAGCCACTATAGTGGCTCACGTTTTTTTTGTTATAACTCGCCAGCCGCTACAGCTAGATAGGTGTTCAAACCCTCTACGGATGCGGAAAGTCTTCTTGGTTCTATTAAAAAACATTTTTTTGATTGGGGTGAGGGGTTCGCCTGGGGTGGGCTCGCAAAGTTGGGGTGTTTTCGGTGTTTTGACCAACTTTGACGGGCCCTGGACGCCAATCCCATGGACCAAAATTTTGGCGCAAACTGTTTTTGGAAACTACGCGATCTCCCTCGTCGATCAAGCCCTTGCTTGTCCTACTAGCATGTCTTGAACCAAAGTTATGGCCCAAAAACCCCATTTTTCCCCAAAATCAGAAAATTGCAGAAAATGCATGAGTCTCCCACTGGCAGCTACTGTAGCTCGCGATAACTCTGCGCTAGAAGATGCTAGCGAGCTATACGAGCCCTCAAAAGACTCATGA
>Ga0210059_1012715_pt1 | contig 12670 bp, 21 predicted proteins | sample Ectturendosymbi2_FD_188042 | JGI IMG/M metagenome (GOLD analysis project Ga0210059, IMG submission 188042) | Ecteinascidia turbinata endosymbiont from Florida, USA - Sample 2 (SPAdes) (version 2) | ecosystem: Host-associated > Tunicates > Ascidians > Unclassified | place: Key West, Florida...
TCCACCCACTCCCATTCATCTGAAATTTTGCAAGGTCCTCGAGGACTTGTTCTGTCAAGAGACTCCACAATTCGTTCTTGTCTGTTGATTCAAGAACAATTTCATTTTTTGATCTGAATTGATGTTTTTCCACGAGGCTTTGGCCAGTCTTGAGATCTGTCTTTTCCATCTTTGGTCTCAAAATTATTTTCACCTTGGTTTGCATTTGGATTTTTGAGAGTGCCTTTCGTTTCACAGCAGTCAAAAATGATTCTGGGTCATATGTCACATTGCCACTTGGTTCAAGAATGAATTGATTTGTGAAACCCTTGAAGGAAGACTGTTTTCCCTCAATTTCAACAGCTTATCATCAATTTCGTTGATGAGTTGTGATCTTTTGAGCTTTGTGGCATTTTTGATTACAGGTTTTTTGCTTTCACCAATAGATTTCGTTTTCTCAATTGATCCAAGTCTTGTGGTTTTGAAAGCAAATTTTTCAATTGTGCTCTCTTGAGTTTTGAAATGTCATTGAAGCCCAGAAGTCGTGCCTCAGCTCTTAATTGTTTGAGAGTTTTGTCTTTCCCGAGAAATTCTCTCAAAAATCCAGCATGGAGAAGTTTAATCAATTTTTGCAATGTTTCATCTTTCATTTATTATAGAGTAAAATTTTCTTTAAATTAAATTTGTCATTATTTTCACAAAAAATTGTTATTCTTTCTGAAAATGGTTAATAGTCAATCCCATTAGTTTTTTTATTTTTCCTCTCTTTCCATTGTTGTATATGAAAAAAACGTAACTTTTCTTATAATATTCTTTTGCGTCTGCCACCTTTTGGAAAAACATTTTTTCATTTGTTTCAAGGTCAACAACCTCGATTGACCTTCGTATTCGTTTTCTCTTGTGATTCTTTTCAATTTCGAAAGCTTTGTCAGTCAACCCTTTTTCTTAATGATTTTCCACATTTGTTTTTTGTTCATATGAGTTAATCCTTTGGTATTTTCTCTCAATACACAAATCATTGTTGGTCTTGAAATCATTTGTATTATGATTAAATTTTTTTTAACTTAATTTAATCACCCACCCCAAAATTCTCAGCCACAAATTCAGCTTGATTCATGTCAGCTAGTCTTATCAAGAAATTTTCGAATGATTCTTCAGAAATATTTTCTCCGCTGAAGTGCTTTGGTTCCGAAGTGTAAATTATTTTAACCCTTTGTGTCTTTTTCAATTTTTTTCATCATAACTTTTGCTTTGTTAGAGTTAAAAATTGCAGTAACAATTACATGTTTAGCTGTGCCATACATTTCTTGCACTGTTTGTTTGTGAGATTCAGAAAGTATATTGTTCTTATTTTCGACACAGAATCCAGGCATATAAATTGGCTGCATAACACTGTCTTTGTCTTCAGTATTGTGAAACAGTCCGATGCAATGACCAATTTCGTGAACAGCGACTGAAATTAAATTGAACTTGCCATTCCCCCTAAACTGTTTTCTGGTCTGACTGTCTCCCATTGTCAAAATGCAAATCACCAGACAATGTTGAATTTCCAGGGTAGAAGCCATGTGCCAAAGTGTCAGATTTTTTATTGTTCATTTTGTAAGGACAGTTAATTTCCGCATTTTGCTTTTCATCAAAATGCAGTATTCATAACTTGACTACCATCAAAAACTCTTTCAAATTTCAAATTGCAAATATTTTGCCAAACACTAAAAGCATTTTCAATTTCGTTCAATGTTTTTTCTTTTCCAAGCGAAGAGTAATTTTGAAAGCCATAAGTCAAAACTTTTTGCTTCCAAGGGGTGCAATACTTTTTATCTCCAATGTTATCTGGCATTGAACAGAACATTTAATATAACACTGAATTTTTTACCTCATTCATGGGCAACTGTTTCAGCTGGTTCAGTTGATTCCCTGATCGACAATCGTTCAAGTCGGACAACACGGGTTTGCAGAGCGTCAACCTGGCTTGTGAGGTTGATTATCAGACCCTGAAGATATTCATCTTAAGAATCGGTATAGTGCTTATGAACAGCGTCATTGTTCTGAGTTGGATTCGCAAGTCCAGATATTCGGTGATTATTCATTTTAAGATGCCCTTGAGCACCTTCTGGAGTTACGTGAAATGTTCTCTTCCTAAGTTGATTATCTATGAAACCTTTTGTCGCGGCGTCAGTGTCTTCAACTTGCTCTCCAAGGTTTGTTATCCTTTTGTCATTGTAATTTTGATGATTTTCTGACAAAGAAGTTCCATCAAGAAACATAACTCTCTGAGAAATATTCTCATTAGTTGCAAGTAGCAGCTGCTCGTTTTCGGATCTCAGTGAATTAACTGCAGCATCCAGCGTTCTTTTATTAACACCATCAGCAGGCGTTGTTGCATCAGCCAATCCAACAATTTTATGATCATTCATTTGAAGATCTGAAACCATTTGGTTTTGACGGTCAAGTCTCAGATATTTCTGCGCTTCCAAGAGGTTATTAAGCCCAATTTCATCCAAAACTTTTCAGTTCAACGTTCTGAGATTGACAGGCCTCATGTTCAAGTTTTGAGTCTGGAAGCCCAGCAATATGATATTGTCCACCCATGCTAAAATTTTTCGTTGCTATTCCTTGTGGACCCAAGTTCAAACTTTTTGTTCTGATGTCTCGATTAAAAGATGTTTGCGTGGTTTGCAACCGCATCACTGCCCACAGTGTCAGCTACTGCGGCCGTTTGTTCTAAAACACATGCTGCTGAAGCTTGGAGTGTTGGTAAATTTACCGGATCTTGTTCTTCGCGGGAGTTCCCGACGTGAATTACTTGAAAACCCCCAGCATGAGGAGGTCCTCTCATTCAATTTGTTCCATCACGTTTCAGATAGAATTCGTTTGCATAACTCAATCTGACTGCGTCATTGCTCTGAACAGGCTCGCCCAAGTGTGAAATCCTGTTTCCAGCCATCCCAATCCCTCCCTGCATGTCACCACCCAAAAGCGACAGCTTCGTATCTGCGTATCCTTTTGTCGCTGCGTGGTGATTTTGTTCTGGTGCTCTCAGGTATGAGACAAGGTTCCCATCCATGTTTAAATCTCTTGCCATAGTCGACGCAGGGCTATTACGATTCAAAAAATTGTTTTCAATCTACTGTTTCGGAACCACTTCATCTTCATTTTGTGGATTTGAGTTTATATTTCATATTGAATGTTGGTCCATACCAATTTGCCCCTGCATAGTGCCCCCTTCAGTTGGCAACCTTTTGCCAGCTACAAAATAAACATATGCTCGATTCACCAAGTCATAATCTTCTTCTGGCCATCTCACGTTTTTTACCAAATGACCGTTCATATCCAAATCACTTTCGCCAACACTTTCTGAGTCAACGTAGCCTTTCGTCACCGCGTCGCCTTCTTCGGTTGGAGACAATACGTTTTTTATTGCTTTTTGATTCATATCGATTGGATCACCTCTTTTGAAAAATTTTTCATTGACATATTTCTTCCTCAGCGCGTCCATTGGACCTTTCGGCAAGCCAAGATTCACGATGCTTTGGCCAGACATGTCAGTGGCTTGGCATTTTCGCAAAAAGTTGCTGTTCACATATTCATGTGAAACTCCACTCACATTTGTAACAATTTGTCCCGTTTTTGGACTTCGTCCTAATTTATCTACAGTCATTTATTATATCACCAAAAATTATTAATTATTTCCTGCAGCCCTTTTCCTTTTTGCATCTCTTTCAAAACAAAAATACAATAGTGGCCACAAAAAACTTCTTGCCTCGGTTGAATTTGCTCAGTTGGATAGAACACATCACCGAGGTAGTCGTTCAACTTAGTTGGCGGGGGCAATCTGAACAAGTCAAAATACCACTTTTTGTCACCGCGTTTGAACCACGCAACCTAGTACGTCCCATCTCCAGAAGTGTTGTCTAGATTCATAATTGCGCACTCATTTCGTTTTAGTTTCTTGGGCAAAGTGTCTCTCAAGAAAACACCGCGAAAGTTTTTTAAACCAATCTTTTTCACCGCATCTTCAATTTCAAAGTTGCTCAAAGGTTTGTTTGGAAGAACAATATTTTCAACCTGAATCATTTATTCTAAACAAAACTTTCCGATTTCTTTGGCAACATCTTATCAATTTCCAAATCCACTTCTTCAAACTTTCTGTATGTTTCAACTTTTTTCCTATATTTTTCTGTTTCAAAAAAGATTTTATCAAACTCAACTTCAGAAATTTCATTGTTTGACAACGGTTTCGAAACCATGTTTCGAGTCAAGTAGATTTGGCTCTCAATCAAAGTTTTTTGCTTCTCATGTTTCTGAATTTTCTTGAAAAAGTGTTTTTCAATTACTTTCAGAAAAATTGACACTTCCAAAAATCAAGTTTAATCCTTGCAAAATCTTTCCTGAAATGTTGCCTATGATTTCTTGAAAATTGGCTAAAAAGCCGACATTCAACAAAAACATACAAAACTGAGCAAGTATGAAACAAACATGAAAAAAATTGATCACACGATGATACTTTTTAACGACTGACTCTTTTCTAATTTTCTCGAAATGGGTTTGTTTTTCGATTTCATGTATTTGTGGAAGTCTGTATAAATGACCCTTATTCATTTTTATTAAATGAATAACAAATCACTTTACTTTACATTTTGGTTGATGTGTTGATTCAAATGTTGATTTATTTGTTGGTAAATTTTCTGGTTAATTATTACTTTTTTGCTCACCAACGGCTTGGTTGATGTGTTGCTTTTTGTGCTGGTTGATGTCTAGCGTGACTTTTTGTTCAATTCGTTTTACCTTTGGTTTGCACATTTATTTAATGCCAAAAAATCATTTCTTTCACAGCAACCAGCCAAGAACTGGGATATTTTGCAAAGGACTGTTCAGACCAAGAAGCAAACCCTCACCACTGATAATTTGACCCCCCTGTTTCAAATACAAACCATTTCCAACCATGAACCTTTGAAAGGTTTCAAATACAGCCCTTGACCGTCCGTTTCAACCCTTGCGATGTTTGAACCTTTTTTCAAATACAACCCGTTCCCCATAGCTTTGTTAGTAGCCTTCTGAGCATGTGCAGACCCAACCCCGCTCAACGCTCCAGTCGCCAATGTTGGGAGAACGGTCTTTGCCAAAAATGGCAAAGCCTTTGCAGCCAAACCTGCTAGGAACCCGAGGAACCCACCCTCTTTTCATATTGTGAACAACCTGACGTTTACTCATTTTTATTGTGATACCTTTTCCATCCTGATAAGCTTTTGTCATTCTGTTCACTTGTGAATTGGTCAAAGCAAGAACATCACTTCCACACAAATCGTTGTAGCTGAGACGAATGCTCACGGGACTCTTTGTGTCAACAGCATGCTTCAATTTTTGCTGTTGATTTTCAGAAATGTTTACATGCACATTGGTATAACTCATTTATAATATGTTATTAAATTTCTCTCAAGTGGTATCTGATTGTTAGGTTTTCTCCACGAAGATTCAATTGCTTTCCGTTTTGGTCTTTGACAACTGTTTCCATTTTATTGATTTTATCTAAAATCACTGGAAGGTACACAAGGTTTCTCAGGTTCTCAACGATTTTATGTGCAGGTGACACGTTTGGAAAGAAACTGTAAATTGTGTTTTGCGTTCTCCCATTCACATAAGACCTACCAATCACGTCAACATTCACAAGAATTGGATTTATTGATAAGATGTTGACAACATTTTGCGACTCGTGAATGCCCTCTTCGTAAACCTGATTTCGAAATCCAAGAACGCTTGAAATTGATTTTCGCGCTCTGAAATAAACCTGAAAGTCATCTTGAATTTCCAAGACACTTTTCAAAGTGTTGGTGTTTGTTGTTATTTTAATAGATTCGTCGTTATGCCCATTTCGTTTCATCACAATTTTTATTGTTTCCGCAATATCAATGAGATCGTAACTGCCTTCTGGAATTTGAACTTCGACCCATTGTTTTTTTTCGCGTTGAGTCATCCTCGTCACCTCTCCTGCTGACTTCAACAAACCGGGAGAATACCTGAAAACGTTGTTTTCATCTGACAGATTCGGAAACGAATAATACCTCTCAAGATTGACCAAAGCCATCTCATACTGTCGCGTTCGATCCAACTCGAGTGGCAGGTTAAAAGTCGTCTTTATTTTTGTCGAATTCTCTGAAACCACAATCTGAGTTGAAGTTTTCGGCTCAGTGTTTTGAACAATTTTTTCTAGAAGTTCTGTGTCACTCATTTATTCAATAATGTAAAAATTGTCAAATCCAGATCTGTATTTCCCGCAGTTCTTTGGTGAGGTCAAATCAATCACAACAAAGTTATGAGGCTTCGACCACGCCGTTTTGCAAAGTTTTTTGAACTGTTCTTTTGTCATGTCTTGAGATACAGGGTCATTAAAAATGTGATCAATATTTTTCTGGTCTTGTGGAAACAGACAAAAGAAATTTGCATTTTCTCGAATTGTCTGGCGAGGCAATTTGAAATAATTTTGACTTAAATACAAACAATCACAATCTGAATGCCTTCCACGAACGTAATAGGCTTCACACTTCTTTTGTTTCTGAAGCAAGAGGTCATCAAATATCATCAGATTTTTATGCTCAGGGGAGATTTCTTTTGGGTCTGGAACATCATCAGCTGATTCGTAAAAATTGCACTCAATTAGCTCTTTGGAACGAGTCTTTTGATTTTTTGCCAACTCTTCAATCAGCTGGTTTGGTGAAATTTGTTCTCACATTATTTCATCACGATTTTCTAAAACTCTCATTATCATCTCTTTTGGCAAGTGCTCTTCAAAACCTTTTTTCAAAATTTTATACTCTGGTTGAAACAAACTCTTACCAAAAACCGACAATTTCGAATAGTCCAACCAACCAGGTCTGAGAAGAAGGTTCAGCAACAATGTAGTCTTAACACAGCCTGATTTGCCCACAATCAAGCCCTGCAGACTCTTTAGCAGCAGAGGGTGATTGTTTTTATTTGTAACGTTTTCATTCCATGAAAGGTTTTTAATTTCCATTTATTTTATATAAAAGCATGTAATAAATGAATCAAATATATTGTGTTAAATGCCAACGATTTACGGAAACGAAAAACATCAAACAGAAAAAAACAAAAAACAACCGTCAAATGCTTCAAGGCAACTGTGTTGTTTGCAGAACGAAAAAGTCAAAATTTATAAGCGCAACTGGAAAAGGGTTTATCAATGACACGATTAATTCTTTACCATTTGAAATGCACATGCCTGGACACAACTTCACTGGACCTGGCACAAAGCTGAACAAACGACTAAATGAGGATATGACTCCAAAGGCATGGTCAAAACCTATCAACAGAGTCGACAAGGCTGCTTATCACCATGACGTTTGTTATGTTAAAAACAAAGACACTAAAACTCGCAACGAAGTTTGTGATAAAAATATGTTGACAGAGCTTAATGGTGTTTATAACCCCGCACTTCAAGAAAGGATGGAGAGAGGCATTGTTTCTACGATTATAGGGACGAAAAAGCGCTTTGGATGGGGGTTAAAAAAAACGACGTAATTTGGACTGACCAACTAGCTGATGAACTTAACAAACCTATCATCAAAAATTTTCCAAAATGAAAAGTGTATGTCAACGGAATTGATAAAATTTGGGCTGCAGATCTTGTTGAAATGCAAACATTTTCAAAGTTCAACCGTGGGGTCAGGTATCCTCTCGCAGTGATTGACGTGTTTTGAAAATATGGTTGGATGCTTCCGCTCAAAGACAAAACTGGAAAATCTGTCGCAGACTCGTTCAAGGAGATTTTCAAAAATTCAAAGCGAAAACCAGAAAAGCTTTATACAGACAAAGGCCGAGAGTTTTACAACAAACATGTGAAGGAGTTGGGTGTTGAGCTTTACTCAACTGAGAATGAGGAGAAATCGTCGGTGGTCGAACGTTGGAACCGCACGATGAAAGAAAAAATGTTCAAGTATTTCACAGCAAACAATACCAACAAATATATTGACGTTCTGGACGACTTTGTTGAGAGATACAACAACACGAGGTACTCTAGCATAGAAATGAGATCTGTCGAAGCAAGGAAAAAGACTAATGAAGCGAGAGTTTACAGAAATTTGTATCCAGACTTAACAAGACGACCCATGAGAGCAAAATTTAAAATTGGTGACAAAGTCTGAATTTTTAAGAAGAAAGGACTCTTTAAGAAAGGGTTCACCCCAAACTGGGCAGAAGAAGTGTTCGCCATTTCAAAAATTCAAAGAACCAACCCAGTTACTTATAAAATAACTGACTACAAAGATGAAGAAATCCAAGGGACTTTCTACGAGCAAGAGCTTCAGAAGACATCACAAGAAGTTTACAGAATTGAGAAAGTTGTGAAGAAAGGCAAAACAAAGTCGTTAGTTAAATGGAAGGGCTATCCAGAAAGTTTCAACTCTTGGGTTGACAACAAAGATCTTATTAAACTTTGATATAAATGGATAAAAGTCTTGGAATCAAAAGCTCAACAATGACTGCGTTTCTGAACGACAAGATCACACCAGAGCAATGTAAAGAATTGCAAAAAATTATGAATCTTGATCCAAAGCTGAAAGAAAAGTATTCATTTATCGAGGCTAGGTCCAAAACATGTCTAAAAAATTGAACATGCAACAAATGAGCTTAAAAATTAAAGATCCGTCAAAACGTGACAAACTTGTCGTTGAACACCTCAAAACCAAGAAAAAAATTTAAGAAGATTTTCGCTTAGAATGATTAGGTGAGCAATCAATGTATGAAGATTTTGGAAAAATATTCAAGCCAATAACTGAACAACAACAAAAGTCATCTGAAGAAATTGTTTCCAAGTTCGCTCCACTTCAAGAAGCGATTGAAAATATGCTGGCTTAGCAAGCATTGCCTTGGAGGCCAGAACTGGAAGAACCACAAGCTTTAAAATCGGAAACACTGCCGATAAATGTTGGCCCAATTGCACATGAATATTTAAACAATTATTTAACTGAAAAAGGAGATAGAATCTTTGGAATAAAGTATAAAAATGGTGTATATTACCTCGGAAAAACAAGAGTAGATTTTGATGGAAATGATTTGATTATTGGTAATGATACGTATCCTGGAACTCCAAGTTTTTAGGACTTGTTGACTTCATCGAAGCCAAGTTTAGAAGAAAAAACAGATAATGATTTTCAAAATTATGGTGAATTAATGATTGCCACTAATGCAATGTCAAACTCAGGAAATGAAAATAGTCCACATTCAAGCATGGGTTATAAGTGGGTAAATATCATGAGCAAAATTTGGGATAGTGATGAAGCAAAAAAAAAGAGAAGATAAATTAAAAAAGGAAAGCAAAGCAAGAAGAAAATAAAAAAGCACCGAAAACAGCAAAGAAAAAAGCAAAGCAAGAAGCGAAACCTCAAAAGAAAATAAAAGGACAAGGCTTTCTCCCAAGTGATCCAAACGCCTTGTGTGAGCGACTCGAACTTTTGATGGCTTCGAAACAAGCAGGAAACACAGGTCTTCGAAACGAAATCGTTAGCATTTGTGATGAACTTCTGAGACAAAAAATTTTGGCTCGCGATGCTTATAAAAACTTAATGCTAGCATTAAATAAATGATAGTTATTAAACGTGGATATCAAAGAAAGTATCAAGTCGGAGGCTCTGGGATTTTTTCAAAGCTCAAAGACTTTTTGTCAGGATTCATCAGTATCCGCTTTGAACCTTTGAACATTGCAAGTTGTCGACACCGCTTTGAACATTGCTCGAAGTGCTGGGCAAAAGGCTGGACAAAAAGCTATTGATTTTCCGAGTTCAAATTTTACTCCCAAATCACAACAAATTTTATCAAAACTTGTGTCTTCAACACCCCCGCTTGCGCCTCAAGGAACAACACCGCAGAAGGCACAGCAGGTGACAACACCAAATTTGAACAACTTGATAGCTGGGTTTGGGCAGCGCGCGATCAAAATACAAGACCTTGTCAGGCGATTGAATAATAATCAATGAACAAATCAAGGATGTTTTTGAAAAGCTTGAAGCTCTCAAAAACAATATTGATGAACTAAAAAGAGAAAATGAAGAACTCAAATATTTCAACAGGGTATTGAGTTATACCTGAGTTTTAAAGTGAAAACGACGCTGGCGCAACAGCTCATCTTAAAAATAACGTAGGTTTTGGAATTCAACAACAGTATATTATTCAAAAGCTTGACCCGAAAGGCACATTTTCATTTAGAGTTCCACTGAAACACATCTTTGGATTCTGTGATGACTATGACAAAGTCGTTTACGGTTTTAAACATCAACTCACTCTTGTGAGGAAGGGTAATAATGACGCGATTTTCAAAACTGGAGCAGTGGCAGCTGTCGGTAACGTTCCAGCAATTGAAGAACCTGATGATGGGAAGGTTGTTTTGACAAAACTGTCGTGGTATATGCCACATGTGACACCAAATTTGCAAGAAAAAGTTGCACTCTACAAAACAATTGAATCGAAATCAAGTCTCCCAGTTGGCTACCGAATGATTCAATGCGACTCGATCCCAGTCCCGCAAACGAGAAATTTCACCTGGCGATTGTCGGTGAAATCAGCCCCGGAGAAACCTCGCTGGATAATTGTGGCATTTCAGACAGAAAAATCTGGAGACCAACAACACAACCCATCAGTTTTTGACCACTGTAATCTCACCAACATGTTTGTGATGCTGAATAGTCGGCGATACCCTGAGATTGATTATGACGACACGAACTTTACTCAGCAAAAATTTTCAAGGGTTTATGGAGATGCTGCGGCATTCCGAACAAAGTTTTACAATGTTGAAGAGTTGATTTCTTCTCCAAACATAACCCCATCAGATTACGAGGAATTGTTCCCAATGTTTGTCTTTGACGTGACAAAACAGAGCGAAAAACTCTGTGACTGACATTCAGATAAAGGCTCAGTTCTCAGCAAACACAGAAGCTTTCGCCGTTGTCATCAGTGATAAAAGTCTCGTTTTCCAGAGTGATGGGCAGAAGATGCGTGTTGAATATTAAGTTTAAAAAATAATATACTCTTATTGTAAAAACTGTCAATTCTTTTGTGAAAATGATTGAAATCAGATTATGTTTATAGTCTTCAAGGCTATAAATATATTTTGATGAGAGTGCTTTGTCACAAATGAGTGTCACATCTTTAAAGTTTGCTTTTTTCACAAACTATTAAGACATGAATTACCCATCTTTGGACAAAGCTCTGGTAGATTGAAGCAGCCTCAAACACATCTAACCATTTGGTGGCAATAAAGGGTTAACACAAAGCACCTCTTTGAACAAAGCTCAGACGGTCCAGTCAGGACCACTTTTCACACCGATTGACACAGCCTCAAACAAATCTTACCATTTGGTGGTGAAAAGGGTTAACACAGAGCACATTACTTGCAATTTCAAAAGCATTGATTATGTAACAGCAAACCAACCGAAATTCAAGGTAAACCATTACAAACAAAAAGAAAAGCAATTATACTTACCTGAATAGAAACAGTCTTTAACCTATTACCTAACAATTTCTAAAACATTGAACTAGAGAAGCTCTGTGCGATCTTTTTGTGTTCAGATTTTGAAAAAACAAATTAACTACAATTAATGGATACTCAATCTCTAAGCAATGAATAACTCTGAATGCACAATACAAGAAAATAAATTCAACACCTTTTTACAGATGCAAACAGCTCGAACCAATGCACAATCTTTCAAACGATAAGTTAGAAACATGCAAACCAAATCACCCTATGCTAAACTATCTTTCAAACAATTAAGAAAGAAACATGCAAACCTTAGCCTATGCCTAAACTATACACAATCTTTTGAACGATAAGTTAGAAACATGCAAACCTAATCACCCATACCAAACTATCTTACAAACAATTAAGAAGAAACTAAGCCAATGCCTGACAACTTCTACAGGCACTTTGAAACCGACTACGCGAAACTCTGTGGTGAAATAAAACACCGTTGTGCGCGCAATGGCTTAGGCACCCAAACCGCCTTTTGACAATGAAAAACCACACATCGGGGCAAAGCCTGGCTTCGGACGCAAAGCTTAAGAAAGTGCATTCAAACGAAACAAGGCGCTTCGCGAACGACTGTGAATCACAAGAAAAAAAATTCTATTCAACTATCACAAGGCAATCAGCTGAAACGAACAACTTGGCAAACCATCTGAAAAGGCGACGGCAGCATGATGGCAAAATACCAAAGCTCGCAGGTATTGGAGGGTTTCGACTTTCGGACAAAAACCTCGACACAGGCTGACAATGCAACAGAGGGCCCAACAAAATACAAACTCTTGCTCCGGGCTTTCGAGGATGAGGACATGGAGCCCAAGGGAAGGCAGAGGGGCCCTGGGAAAGACAAGGGAGGCCTGGGGAACAGAGGGGGCATGACAGCGGGCAAGGGGCTTCGACAGAGACAGGGGAACACACAGGGTCCAAGTAAAGACCCCGCAAAACTAGAGATTTTGAAAAAATGCGCTACAATGCCCAAAACCTATCTACTGTCGACAGTTTGTTCTTCTGTGCCACACTCACAGGCTGCAGAAGAGGCCATTCTCCATTTGTACAAGGAGCGGAAACGCCCAACACCGATGCGGAGGCGGTTAAGCCGGACACAGGCTCCTCTTGGGAGGATAAACTCCGGAGTGAGTGCCGGTGTCGGGGATGAAAAATGCGGAG
>Ga0210059_1012716_pt1 | contig 12670 bp, 5 predicted proteins | sample Ectturendosymbi2_FD_188042 | JGI IMG/M metagenome (GOLD analysis project Ga0210059, IMG submission 188042) | Ecteinascidia turbinata endosymbiont from Florida, USA - Sample 2 (SPAdes) (version 2) | ecosystem: Host-associated > Tunicates > Ascidians > Unclassified | place: Key West, Florida...
TAAGTTGCCAAGCCGAAGCAAGGCGTTTGGCTCTCACCACTTTGATAGTTCGTTTCACAGATTTCCTGGTGCACAAATCTTTATTTACAAAAGGCTTCTGATTAGCAGCAGCAGAAAAGCTTTACGATGGTGCGACAGCAGAAACAGCCAACGTGGTCCATGCGCTAGCGATAAACAACTCGACTCTCTCAAAGCGTGGTGAACACGCCGATGGATAAAACCAAATGCAATGCGAATTGAGGTCATGCGCAAACGCAGTGTAGCGCACACACACGAATTCCCTTGACGCAAATGACAAGTTGATACAAACCAGACCTCATGTACGAAATACAATAGCGAGTAGGAAACGGCAAGTCGCAATGCGAAAAGTTAAATCCACTATAATGCAAACGGCTCGAGTGGATTTGGCAAATGAGATTTTAACTATATCTGGTAAGTAAGATATAGAAAGAATCGGCCTGTTAGTCGCAAACCCTGCAGAAAGAAGATTTAGTGTAGTGTTAAACTTTGGGTAGATTTTTTGTTGTGTTTTTTGTTGTTTTGTTGTGTGTTTGAGATGACTTTTCAACTCAGAACGGATAAGCTATATGCAATCTATCAGTGAAAGAAGTGTGCAAAGAGGCTGCAAAACATTGCCCTTAGTCTTTTGTTTCATGGAATAGAGATACAGATATACCTTATATTATAAAAATAAGATTCGAATTTGTATGCTTTAAGCAAAACCAACTACTAATGTTCTTCTCTGTTGTGTATTTAGACGACATGAGAGAACGCTGCTGCCAGTGCGGGACAAAAACATCAAAGCAAGACCAACAATGGGTACGCAACATGTCACGTTCTAGAAAAGAATTGAGAGAATTAATTAGAAAAAAATTTTTAATTTGGTGCTTCTCACTTTTTAACAGATTGGATGTGATATATGTCCCCGATGGTTTCACGACACTTGTCTTAATATGAGCAAAAAAGAAGTGAACGATGCTAAGGAAGCGTCTGATTGGAAATGTCCCGTATGTAGATAACGCCGCAAGTTGGAAAAACAGCTCTGGTCAGTTAATAACCTCATAACCAGTCAATAAGCTTCTGGTGTTACTGCATTCAAAGTCTGAAGTGCATGCAGATATATATTGCTGATTCCAAAATTGCAAACGTTCATTTTTGTAGTTTCACGTTTGTTTTATTCGTGGGCTGCGTTTGTAGGAAAGTATTTTCAAGACTATTTTATTTGTTTTGAGATGCAGGTCTGCGTTTTCCACAATTTCTTTAATTCGATCGTTGAAAATCGTATTTTTACAAATAGGTTCAACGAAAAAATACAGTAATTTTAGGTACAGGTGACAGAAAACATTGCTTATACTACGTGCATGGGCGACAAAAGGATTTTTTCCAGGGGAGGCCACTTCGCGATTTTTCCTAAATTTTTCCAAGGGGTGCCAAAAGTGGTGAAATTGGATTTTTACCACTCTCTCAAAACTAAGAAAACAACCATTATTAGCTGAAAATTTCAAAATCCATGAGGGGCCAAGGCCACCCTGCCCCCCCTTTCCGACGCCCATGACTGCGTGTTCGATTTATTACAAATTTGCAGCAGGCTACGTGCTTTTGTGCGTAGGTTACTCATTACTCTTGGAATAACAACTTTAGGGAAGCATATCTTTGAATGAAAAGGAACGCTTTACTGTTTTCATTAACCAATATCGCTCGTGCAATCACAGGTGAACATGCATCGAAAAAAAACAAGTACAATATGACTACAGGCTGCAGACAGGTGCTGCTTAAAAAACCGTTTAATAAATAGTGTAGAGAATGAAAACGGTTTCATTTGATAGCTGATGATATTGGCAAGTGATGTTCGTTTAAAAATCTTTGCTGACGCCTTTAGTTTATGAGAAAACCGTTGTTGTTTAAGCGCGTTCGATATCCGAAAAAACTTGCCGAAAAGTTTACGGTTAGCTTAAAAGTCGTTTGAAATAATTCGTCTGAGTTGTTTGTATTACGATTTTAACATAATATGTTTTTTTGAGTATGTTTTTAGCTTATCTGCTCGTTTTTGTGTTGGCGGTTTTTTCGCCAAGTCGCGAAATGACGGCTGGGCGAAGTGACGGCTAGCTTTACTCTGGTGCAGTAGCACCAGCAAGTACCAATATGCAATTTAGCTGACCGCAAAACGTAATGAGGTGAAGAGGTCACAGAATTGAAGCAATGAAAGGCCTGCGTGAAGAATGCGGCAAGGAGGATGCAATTTAATTGCATGCCGCACTCAACTCACCGTCTCACCTGGTCCTTAAATTACTTTAAAAGGGAGCATTCCGCAATAACTGTTCAGGTTCAGTTCATGGAATTGATAACAAAGCTGTGCAATAGGCAGATCCTTACGTAATGCTGTATTTTTCCTAGTAGTAGTAGTAGTAGTTGTTGGCACTAGCCTCGTAAAAATGCGCCAAGGTCAAAAGCAGGAAGAATCTTAGCCAATCTGTTCATTCAATGAATAAGCAAGTGTATGCTAAATGCAATCGCACATTTTCTTCATAAGCATTATACACAAGGCTACCATACCGTCCTTGTTTCTAAGGTTTGTCCTTATTTTGCATTACGTCTTAGAAAATATTACTGTCCTAATTTCTAAGAAATGTCCTTACCTGTGACTTGGGTTCTTATCTTTTGTTTTCTGTAGCATAACAATTTTAAATAACCAGTATCTGATAGACATACGGACCATTTCTATGACCATTTCTATCTCATCATAAACATTTTGTTATCAAGAGTTTTTTGATGTCATAAAAGTAGTATAATCTTGCAGCACAAAGACATAACTCACTATCATGCATTGTTGGCACTGTGGGATATCTACTCTGGTTAGGATTCTTAGGTAAGCTGGTTTTGTAACAAAGTTTTAGCATTTAATTGATACATGAAATAAGCAAGCGAAAAGATGTTTTCTGTGATTCCAAGAAGGAAGTCGAGAATAAGACATTGTTGATGCAAATGGTTTCTGGAGATAAGATTGCAAACAGAAACAATTGCTTTCTTTTTAGGTGAAAATCAAATTCCCCCCCCCCTGTTCTTAATTTTGGTTCTAGATTGATGGTAGCCCTGATTATACATAACGATAAGAGTTTTATCAGCTCCACATTCTCTGAACCAAATTATACAACCAATGATCTTAATAATCAGGTTGAGATTTGAATTTGCATAGTTATTAAGGCTTAGAACCATAAAACAAAACAGTTTGCCAGTTCGAGCATGCAACACAAAGATGATTACCTATGCATCTCAACTGACCATAGCAGCAACCTGCATCCTGTATATGTACTAAATTCTGTAAGCTATAACAGTCCTGGAAGTTGAGACTGCTAGAGAACTGCTGCACCCTGATAAGGGTCTGCAAATGGGAAAGTCATGATTACAAAGTCTCAGGTCTTTGGATACAATTAGTCTTTGGATACAATTAATGTTAAGTCTAACTAACTAACAAACTCAATTTTATCGCCATCAAAAGGTAGGAATCATTGTGCATTGAGATTCTGTCTCTGATGGTGATAAATAAACCAAGCACTACTTATAATTGCTTGCACAGGTTTCACCAAGTTTGTGTATCAAGTACAATTACATGAGAATTGTGTGAACTTATTACATTCAGATAAATTCATTCAAACCACATGAACTAGATATTTTTGAATCAGGCTGCAGCATGCCTAGTGCCAGCTTCTTTGAGAAAGATGGCTATTAACTACATCAGTGCTACTGTTTGCAGAAAATAAAACTTCCAGCTTCATGATCTATAAAAGAGAACAAAACCTACTGGTTGGGAAAAAATAGCAGGGAGCACCTGCTATAGGTTACATAAAATTTGGGTTTTGGTAAGTTTGGACAAAACTAACAATAATGTTACATATAACCACTCTTGTGGGTGTCTCAATAAATCATAACGGTCATACTAAGCAAATGTGTTCTGTTTGCTTTGCTTGCATAGGTTACTTACGCAAAGGAGGCAACATACCTACCTACTAATTTTAGAAAAGACTTAAAAGTCTTTAGCTTAAATTTTCATTAGTTTATTTTTCTGTTCAAATATGTGCAGGTCATTGGTATTTGCTACAAGAGCTTTGTTTTGGTGCATGTTCTTATGAACTGACACTTTTCACTTCACATTAAATAGGTCATCTTCACAAAATGAAAGAACATTGACTTTGGACCACCACAGTTTGCCCTTTTAGTAGTTTAGTTTTACATGTACATCACTGAATTATATGAAGGTACTGTATTCAACAGAACATCAAGTTCAGGTTTATTATATGAAGGTACTGTATTTAACAGAACATCAAGTTCAAGTTTGTGCTGATTGTTTTCAAATCCCAAGAACACAATGGACAGAATAACTCACCTTCAAGCAGTTTCATGCCTGGCTTTGGTAAGAGAAAGTAGCTATGTGTTTTAAGTGTTTTAGTGGAGCATGATGTGCCTAATCAATAGTGCTGCGCATTAGAGGGGAACTTTTCAACATCAGTACCCATGATATCATTTTGGTATAGTAGTAGTATCCATAGTAAACAGTCTGCCGGGACACTGAGAAAAACAGTGCTAAGCTGTGTCCCTAAAAAAGCTACCAATAAAACACATTTCAGTTGACAAAATAACTAGCAACACAGTCTAAGAAGGGATGTTTGCCGGATGATCCACACAGTTGCACGGGGGTGCTGGGTCACAACTGGTTTCTCTTGTTAGGGTGCACCAGTTCCGCAAGGACATGAGCCAGATGAAGAAAGTGTAAACCCAGCCAAGAAACTCTGCCCAGGTGTATCTGTTATCACCTGTTACCTTGCAGGTTTGGAATACTTAACATTCATGGGCATCACACTTGGGTGAGGCAGAGGGGCCTTGGCCCTTGGATTTTTTTGAAATTTGACATTTTCGTATTATATTTAGCAAAAGGTTTTGAGTGGGTGAAATGAATTTCAACCACTTAACCCCTGTTGAAAACTCCTGACTATGTCATCTGTCTGCAGGTTATGTAGGCACGATGGTTGCACAGCCTAGTTATCATAATTATTTGTTCTTTGTATTTAAGGTGCTTGGACTATCTGCAGTTTTAGTACTTGCTGTATGGATGAATAAATACTACGGTGGTTTTGCATGGGACGGAAGTCATCAGCAGTTCAATGTTCACCCCATGTGCATGGTTGTTGGTCTTGTTCTATTGTATGGCAAAGGTAAATGAGCTGCTTTAACTTTGGCGTATGTGTTTTTTGAAAATTGGCAGCTTTAGTGTTGCTGTGCTTTGCATTGTATATGCAATAGGACCGCAACTGATTTCAACTGGTGGAACATTGTATATGCAATAGGACCGCAACTGGTGGAACTTGCACCACCAAGTTCCCCAACATGTGAAATCAGTTGCGGTTGCCACCTAGCACCAAACCTGATGCCACGGGGAGCATTCGGGGGCAGTGCATCCCAAATAGTATCTTATGTGTCTCCCCAAATTGTGTTTTGCCCAGGAAAATTTGTTTACAACATAAAATGAACACAAACTTAACCTGGCTACAGGCCTGCCTATCACCACTTGCGCAACTGTGTGGATCATTCTGCAAACTCATTGCCAGTATCGCATTTATCTCTTTTCACGAGTGTTAGTTTTTCTAGGGACACCTGACATGATTACCATTCTGGTTTCCTCGCAGCCTGTTTGTGTATAGCAAACAGACTCATGCAGCTATCAGATGGTCACGTAGCCGGAGTGGACTCCGGCCAGAGTTTGCATTTTAGGCTGGAGCAGGAGCCGGAGTCAATATTTTAGGTTCAAGCCAGAGCCGGAGTCAACATTAAGGTCTGTGCAGGAGTCAATCAAAATTTTTAAGGGACCTAATTTCTGTAATGATGGTTGTAGTTGTCAAACAGAATGGAATTAATTAAGACGTGTTTTCTGACCACTCTCGTCATATAACACAAGTATAACACTGGGTGTGAGTACCGAGCATTTCAAATCCATGCCGTAACTATGAGAATACTGGGCTAATGATGTGGGCAATAACACGACACATGACAAAAAACGATGGTTACAAAACAGATTATAGAGAAGTAACAGTGTGCCGAAATGACCTGTATATAACATACACTGTAGGCCTAGTGACAGGGTTTGACGATGATGTTAGAAGTAATGTGCAGTAGTGCAATGCATGTTTATTCGCATTGTGCAGAATTCTAACCTAGCCACCACTTGCATAGGCCAACATCTGCTCACATTTTGGAGCCATACTGAACAAAGTTGGATGTTTGGCCTGATAGCTGCAGCTTTAAAGATAACATACATTGTTTTGCATCTCTGTATTGCATATGATAAATTTGAAAGGGATTGTAGCCTAAGTTATGCGTAATGTAAATGTTCATCTTAATAATTTTTTGTACGATTTACGTGCACATTAATGCTAATGGCTCAAGTTTGGCACAGTCATAGTTCTGAGCTTATGGTTAAAGTACGATTCAATATTTGTGAACAGGTAATCAGTTCCAGACCTCTGAGATTTAAAATGAGTCTTAAAAATTGACCCTCACTTCAAATACTTGTCATCTATCTGGTTAATTATGACTACTTAACTAGTGTTTCAACTTTCAATGGTTTCCACTTGTTAATTTAATTACTGTAGAACCTGTATATGCCTACTTTTAAGGTGTATGTTTGACAAGCAGCCTCTATTTTACCTCATGAGACAAACACTTGAGTTCTGAAGTTACTTTGTCGGCAGGAGCACACATTTGTTTGAAGTGATCACATAAAGTTTGGAATGCATGACCTACATAGTTGACCGTAATGTGTGGGCAAGCTTTTAAAGGCTGTTTGTCTAAACCAGTGGTTCTCAGAGTGGTCGATATTGACCCCCAGGGGCTAATTGGACCATCCAAGGGGTTGAAATAGTCATGGGGTCAAATGGGGGTCACTGAATGGCCAGGGTGTCAATTAATAACTGCTGTGGTCTACTGCAGCAATGAGCTTCCAATTCAAAATTATTGTTAATCGGGCAAGGAATGCAAACGGCGTTTTTCAGCAAATCAAACAAAATTAAGAGGGCTAATCAAATCTCAGCTACAGTGGTTTGAAAGTACATTCCATTTGTATAGTTTTTTGTTAAATCATCCATTGTGATGGCATTATGAAAACTGTTCTGTTTGTCACAGAACAATATTGTAGTGCATGTGTCGCAGTGCGGCAGTTGTTATACTGGTAGTACGTACAGACTACAGCTGTATAGGCAGAACCGTCACCAGAGTTTTCAATAGGGGGCTTAGCATTTCTGCGGGGGGATTTTCGTTTTCGCAGATGAGCTTGACATTCTAAAATTGGCAAAAACTCCACTGATATAGTGTTTCATGTTTCAATTTTGAGGTTTGGAGCTTTGTTTGGGGGGTTAAGTCCACCAAAGCCCCTGTTGCGACGGGACTGAGTATAGGTTGCGCAGTGGCACGGAGAACAATTTGACACATATTTTCCTTGTATTAGTAACTGCTGGGCTAGGCCACAAGGTCTACAGAAAATTGTATACTTCAATTGGTCAACGTGCAGAAAAGTTGAGGACCACTGATCTAAACAATAGGCTAAGCCATAACTTTAAACCTCTCTCTGTATTGTAGTCATGTGACGATTTCAACCATTTTTGTTCTATCAAAGGCAAAATAGCCACGACATAATTTTGCCTCATCTTTTTGATATGAGTTACTTGGAAGTTTTCGGAGTATAAACAGGAGTTGATGTTTCAAAAATTTTCGGAATCGGAGCAGGAGTCTTAAAGTGTGGAGCAGGAGTGGAGTCGGAGTCTGAAAAATGTGACTCCGCTCATCTCTGGCAGCTATACGCTCGCCGTTTTTTCCCATCACTACTTCGCATCGCATGTTGTCGCAATGCACAAGCGTGGTAGCAATTCGCACGTGTTCACGCACACAACACGTGACTCACGCGCAACGGTATTATAATTGGGCAGTAAATTTGCACGTGTCACGGACACAACACCTGACCACGCGCAACGGTATTAAAACGGTATGCAATTATCGATTTTGTGTACGACGCGCGTCTTCCAACTTTTTATTCGATCGCTGCAAATGTCTGCTTTTTACAAATCTTCATTTTTCGTTAATTATTCAACGCTCTTGTTGTATGGCTGGAGAACAAATGCAGTAGTTGCTGGCGAATTGTTTCGGTGTTCGCGTCGCATCAGTATTGTTTTTGTGTAGTAAAAAAATGTGTACACACGAAGTGTAGAAAAAATAATAAATGCTGTTAAAGCGTTTTGCTCCTCTCAATGTAGGTCATAATGCAAACATCGATTCTGCAATGCGCTACTGTATGACTAACCATTTTTGTGCTCTTGTGAATGACAATACAGTTTGGTGATGATAAAGTGTTTTGCTTCTCTCAGTGTTGGTCACGTGCAATACCGATTCTGTAACGCGCTACTCCGTAGCTGATCGTTTTTTGTGCTTTTGTGTCTATGATAACACTGTTTCCAGTTTGGCACAAGTCGTCAACATTTCGTTTCGTAAACTCAATTTCCCGAAATTGCGTACTCAATTTTTACGCAACCTCGTGTTTGCCGTGATTGAATTTGTTGGATCAATATCTGTTCCAGCGCTGCTTCTCTACAGAAATCTGCTGAACACAAGGAAGTTTGTAGTTAAAGCTGCTCACGCAAGTCTACTTCTTCTCAGCTTGGTGTGTGCCTCTGTAGGTAAGCATAAGCCGCTGTAACTGTTAAAAGCGTGTTTAAAGGTGCTGGTTTAAGAGGCGCCAGGTGTTTCGTGCGCTTGTGGAACGTTTCCTCGTTAAATACCAATCGCAACCTCGTTACAGCATGAATCGTTTGTTAATGCATTTACAAAATGGAAATCAACGTGTAGAGTCGTCTGCGGGCAAAAGTGAAGTGAAGTGAAGTGATGTATTGTGGTGTCGAATGCTTTTAAGGACTTTCGTGCCTTAATCGAACACTCGTTAGCATAAGCGCTTTATTCCAAGCAGTCCCTGAAAAAAGTGGTCATATGGGGCTCTTGACTTAGATCAGATTGGTTTGTATAAATAACGTATATTTGTTACAGGCCTGGCAGCAGTGTTTCAATTCCACAACCACAATAACATCCCTAACCTTTACAGTATCCACAGCTGGTGTGGTTTGACCACATTTATTCTGTTCGGCATGCAGGTTGGTGCCTTGTTGTTGGACCCACAAGCTTGTTTAGTTATCGTTTCGAGTGGGTTAAAGCTAATCTAATTTTCAGTCTTTCGTGTAATGGGTTTGGCATTTAAGGTTGTTGCCGATAAAAACGTCTGCGTCCATTCCACGGAAGTATATTTGATTTCATCTGCGAGTTTATACTTATTTTTGGCTTGGTGAATTTCTGGACCGGCAGCGTCCTTATCCAGTATTTTACCCTCTTACCATAACTACAAACCGTAAGACAAAGCTCGAATCTTATGTGAAAAGGTTCATTGCTGTGGCATGGGTGCTTTAAACCAGTTTGTTGCACACAATTGTTTGGAGGCTTGTTTATACAGTAACAATCGTCTTCCGGTCAGTTTTGTCCACTGTTGAAAACATCCAGTTTTTTTCGGTATCCATTAACCGATCTTTCAATTGACACTGCGCATTTTCTTGGTATACTGAACTGTTACACATTTTTATGATTTCAAGATCTTCGATTTTGTTTTCCTTATTAAACTTATTTTTGGAAGCATATTCCTGTGGCGACTCCTCAGTAATCACTACAGAACTGGTGTGCAATAACTATGTCAGATTTCCTAATTTGTCGTCTTCTGGTACGTTTACCTCAACAACGGTCCCCACAACAGCTCATTGCTGATTGTTGCAGCACATCGTGTTAGACCCTGGACAAGTATTCAGAATGGCACACGCACGCTGTGCTGACACAGTAAAAGTAACAGTCAACCAGAAGTGTTAATACCCTAGGTACGGTTATCTTCACTTCAAAAATGCCTTCGTTTACTTCATCAACGTTAAGGTCTCGTTTAAGTTCTAATAAATTGCAGTACCATGAAGGTGAGCTTTCAGTCGTGCTTCTGTTGAATAAAATGTTGACAAGATTTTTATCGTGGTTTACAGTTGAAGACGTTCAAATATGCCATATTTAATTCAATTTCCGTATTTTCGTTCTAAAACTTTTTGAGTTACTTGAGGAGCGATGACACTTCAGCAGCATGGTCGAACATCACTGGCGTTTGTTACGTTGTGGTTCGCGTCTATCAGGCCTGATTAGCCTCTGCGTTACCACAATCCCAACATTTCATTGTTGCAGTGGATCAGCGGTTTCGTTTGTTTCGTGGTTCCCGGTCCAAACCCCGCATTCAAAGCCTGGTATCTTTCGTCCCATCGATTATGGGGAGGACTTATTCTGGTTCTGGTTGCCGTGACGTGTATATCCGGTATCAACGAGAAGCTGGGCTTTGAGTGAGTTGCTTTTTATGTTGGATGTAACTGAAAGAACGAGTTCTAATACCCCACGAAAATCAAGTCAGGTTCATTGGTGGGGTTTTACTCGGCTTTATTCTTTTATGTTCGGAACGCTTGTGACTTTATAAATTTACAGTTACTGTTGTAGCTTTTGCGTCAACGCTTGTCAAACGCGTCGCCAACACTGCTTGCGACACTAAAATCTTTAGCGCGTTTTCCCGAGCACACTGGGTTGTTGCTTCAACAATGCCTTTCCACTATATCTTGATGATTGCAAGGCATTGTCGTCCAAAACGCGAGAACGTCCCCTTGTCTATTTGCTGACTTTCCGTTTGCGAGGACTAAAGCGTAGATTTCGGTTAGCAAGAGACCTTTGCATGGATCTTTTATTTTACTGTTGTTGCCTTAAGCTCGCCTCTTCTACGTTGCCTTAAAGCTCGCCAAATCAATTGATCCTTACTCAGGAACAATTGATATATTGCGCATATTTGTGATTTTCCCACAATTTCTTGTGTTTGATATGTTGCTCACGAAATTCTTTGTTTTCAGCAAAGAACACGCGTACAAAACTAAACCAGCGGTTGCCATGGTTGCCAACTCATGCGGATTGCTCATCCTTGCCTTCGTTCTCACTGTCTTGTTGGTGATACGCAACCCAAACTGGGGGAGACAGGAGATGGATGGTGGTTATGAACCGGTACAAGACTAACCAAGCCGACCTTGCATATTTCCGTTTAGTATTTCTACGGCTAGAACTGACACTCAATGTCCTGATTTAATGTGAAGAGCGCCGTTGTTTAGTTTATTCTCAGCTGTTTTTTGTTGTACAGTCGCTTGCACAGAAATTGCGCAGTTTCTAGTTTTTGCGATGTTTTCCACCTATCTGCATGCTATCATGTCTTCACTGAGGTTGCACTGTCGAAGTTTGCGTTTACTTCGCAACGTTCAATTTCATGTTTTGCGTGTGCTGTGCCAAAATGTGATGAAACGCAAACGAATATATTAACGAGACATTGCGTGTGCTTCTACAGGCCTCGCTCAAGCATTGCAGGCTAAATGTTCTGTTCTTATATGCAAAGACTTAATAAAAGTCACAACACTGTTTACGTTGAATCTGGGGTTCTTATTTCTCTGTTACGTTGTATTCGCCACATACAGTCAGTCTTTTACCCGCTCTGACAACAATCTGTAGTGTGTGGATTATGCCAGACCGAGTTGCGCGTAAAAGAGTTGTCTGCAATAAAAACCCCATCAAGCTGGAATGTGTTTATTGTGAATACGGTCAGACCTCGTTTTTCCCAACTCCGAACAACCGGAATCCCCGCTATCCGAAACAAAACTGCTAGGAACGGATTTTTTCTCACAATGCATTTCACCCCTTTAATCCGGATACCTCGCTGTCCAGCTCCGACACGGAAATTTAGAAACGGATATGTCAAATCAGTAGAAAAAAACTCCAAACCGGATTACAACAACTGTCACTTGTGAAGTCGAAGTCATTTTCTCCGCATGAGTGTAACAGTGGCTGAACGTGCATGACGCAGTTAGGTCGCTTGTGCAGTTCATTTTCGCGTTTAATTGTATTCTTAATGCATGCTTTAAGTGCGGGACCCAATTGGAAGAACGTTTGCGGGGCCCCACTCAGTGGCGTATGCAGAAATTTTTGAGGGTGGCATCAAGTCATAATGATAGACATCGGTGATCTTAAACACCAAGTCCTGCAGGGGCGATACCAAGCTAGGGATATCTGGGGGCATTATCCCATTTCAAATCTCTACCAGAGACTTCCACGGACATCGCCGTAACACACATTAAATCTGGAAGTTACCACCTTCAGTATCTCCTCTGGCCAGGTACTTCTCCCGGGTTAGGGCAGCCATTGTCCATGCGTTAAATGGAATCAGCAAACATGGCTTGATATGATCAGCCAGCAAAGATATAACCCCATAGCTACAAAACCTCAACAAGAAAAAACATGACAACAGAACATCAAATAAAAACTACAGTGCATTTAACTTTGTATTATAATGCTGCACAAAGATAACAATAGATAGTCAGTGTAGTAATAATTAATCACGTGCCTTGCTCAAGGCGCGGCTCTTGGCTTGGCGTCCATCGCCACCCTTTTAATTGGAAGCGTGGCGTTTGTTATCAGGCAGTTGTGTGAAGTATGAGTCGGCTCGGTCGCCAACGTTTTTGTTCGTTGCATGTAGTTCTGTTCT
>Ga0210059_1012717_pt1 | contig 12670 bp, 6 predicted proteins | sample Ectturendosymbi2_FD_188042 | JGI IMG/M metagenome (GOLD analysis project Ga0210059, IMG submission 188042) | Ecteinascidia turbinata endosymbiont from Florida, USA - Sample 2 (SPAdes) (version 2) | ecosystem: Host-associated > Tunicates > Ascidians > Unclassified | place: Key West, Florida...
GCGAGTGATGGCTGAAAACATATGAGCCACTCATGTGACTCGCTTACTTTTTCCCTACCTAAGATTATGACAGTAAAGAAGTAAATATCAGTCCCGTCGCCACGGGGGAGTTTTGGTGGGATTAGCCCCCAAACAAAGTTCGAATCCCCACAAATTGAAATATGAAACACTATCAATCAGTTGACTTACATAATTTTCAGAATGTTAAGCCCCCTGCACAAACGTAAAGCCCCCTTATTGAAGACTTTCTGGTGACGGTTTGGTAAATATACGTAGCAGATGCCACATCGTCTCAACAAGTGGTATTAACTTTTTGGGAAAAGCCAATACATTTTTTATAGATGCGTTTAATTTATAGTAATCAAATACTGCAAGTGACGTTTTAGTGCCAAATGGAAAAATATGACTTCAAAACGTTCTGGAAGAATATTCAGTGTTCTATGTCTCGTGCAAGCTGCGTCGAATAATGCAAACATGGTAGTGGTAAAACATAGTCACATGAAAATGGGTGTAGTATTTGACGTTTTCGAAGTACTGGATTACTAATGTGTCAAAACCTTATTAAATACTTTGTGACATTAAACGAAACTTTGCTGAGGTGAGACCACTGGAATCCAAGTGAATTTTTGCTTTTTTTGCACTACCACACAAGAAGGGTCACTATGGAGACCTCCTCACCCGTGCATGTCTTCCTCATCTTCTAGGGCAGCGGTTCTCAATTGGGGGGAGAAAGGACTTCTTGGGGTGCGAATGTCTCTGCCAAACTGTAGCTAAATTTATATTAGCACCCATTTAAGGATTTACGTGTGAGGTGTAAGATGCCGTTTCCTTCCGTTTACTGTGTACTTTTTCGATGCGAAGCAAAAAGAAAAGGAGCTACACCATCGGACCATAACGCAAATCTTAGCAATCCACCAGAATCCACTTCATTTATGTTTTATGAACGATTCACTGCGATGTAACAGAAGACATGAGATTTCTCACGTCATAAAAGCTCATTGTTTACGTATACCACGTGGAGGGCCTATTCCTACGTTAATATCCTCCTGTTTGTGATAGTCAGTAGTCAGCAATCGACCAGCTGGGATTCTTTCGGCTGTTTGATTATTTTGCGAAAAAAATTTTAGGTTATGAAAGTGTGGCGAGAAGCATTATTAACCAGCTGGGATACTTTCGGCTGTTTGATTATTTTGCGCAAGACATTTTAGGTTATGAAAGTGTGACGAGAAGCATTATTAAGGCTGAAATAGTGTGGGACATCGTGAAGGTCTATCTGGTAAACTATTAATAATTAATTAATCATTACAGTCGTTTTTAATTCAAATTTTTGGTGACAGCAGTTAGCGGTAGGCTGATGCCTGGAATTTGCTCCCTGCCGGGGCGGTTTTGGGGAACACTCTTGCCCAAGAAGTGGTACGGCAGTTCACTCAGTGGCCGTGGATCGTACACTCAACCTTCCACTTGAGAGGCGGACACTTTACCACTGAGCTAGTGCCACCCCGACAGTCATTGTGGTCGTGATCTTCACAATCTACACTACAGCATGTCAAAAGGCAATTGTTTGTTTTCATTATTTGAAATTCTTTGCTTAATTTCTTGTTTTGAGGACTTTTGCGACTATTGATGTCAGCGATGATAATACAAAAAACAATCATCAAATGGTGCAAGGGGTGCAGAAATGATTTTTCCTTCCACACGGGGTGCGGGCTTCAAACCAAATTGAGAACCACTGCTCTAGCGATTTATTAGATGATTAATTAATTAATTTGTGGCTTTATGGCTATCACTTGCCAATCACTAACGCTAGAAGGTCAATCAAGGGCTCTAAAAGATGCGGATTTTCGCCTAATTTTTTAAAAGAAAAAACAAAGAAATTGCCCTTGAACTTTTTTCTCAGGACCTGATGACGTCATTGCAAAATCTCTTGACCCCACCCAATCATGACCTCAACTCCAAAAAATTCAAATTAAAAAATACCTGCATTTTTTAAAATTGAAGCTAGGAAACTTTTTGCATTTTTAAAGGATGTGAACAGCTCTTTAGTTCTATCGGCTGGCGAGTAATGGCTAAAAACGTCCGAACTGATATATAGGCTTTTGCGTTCCTTAAAGGATTTTAACGCAATAGGTTTACTCTTTTAAATGCCCCTGTCCCTGTGAGCTTATTCTGCTGCTGCTGCTTTGCATTAGCTTCGAGAAGTGACCTCAGTGAAAACACAATTTTGTTACAAGGTAAGGGACACGGAACAATTGAAGACTCGCTGATGCAAACTTTTGACCGTAAAGTGCTTTCCTTGTCGTGGCCACATGTTGCTTGACATGCCTCAATTTCCTGTTTGAACATTATTTTTAATTCTCTGTTTGTATTTTAAAGATTACGCCATACGGTATGATACTCCTCACAACAGTGAATGACAGTTTGCTGAATGTGACAAATGAAAAGGAACTTCTACAAAAACATATAATGTCAAATTTGGAGTAAACCTACCTGACGTCAGACCGTCTTAAACCGTGTTGTTTGACGATTTGTGTCATAGGGGTAGAAAGTCTTGTTGTCTACTCAGTGCATGCCTATGAAGTACATCCATTGTTCTTTCTATACCTGCGCTGTGTTAGGGAAGAGTTTTGAATATACGGCTTCTTGAAGTCAAAGTTGTTGTAAACAAATGACGTTTCCGTTTCAAAATGGTATCAAGGCAGGCTTTTCACTTTCAGTTTGTCCGCCTATTCCGCTGATGTACTTCAGTTAATAAACCCCAGTGACAGTAATGCATGCATTCAAACTTCTCCAGGTGTTACAATGGTGAAGCGTATCCAAAGGAAAGCTTCTATTTTTATCCAGCTTATAATGTGCCCTGCACGCATGGTGCCAAATTATCAAGATTTGCTTTATAGTAGTTTCATTCAACTTTAGTTTGCGACGCACGGTTCTTTAATAGACGGTGAATAAGTATTGCAGTGGTGAGTTACATTTTTCAACTTTGTTTTTACTTAAAACATCTGTGTCTGTAAAAATGTTGTAATTTTGAGAGGCGGGCTATAAATACGAGAAACTGTAGTCGCTTTCCATGGGGCATAAATCAACATTCCTATACAGTAGACAGAAAAAAGGCCACGTAACCACAAGATGATGTTGCGGTTTTATTTTATTCGCATAAATTAAATTGAATTCGATATTACTTTAAGAATCTAAAAGAATCTAGTGTTTACATACAATCGTGGCAAAATGTCGTTAGAACCAGTTAACTGAAGCTGTTACTTTTCTCTACGAACTACTTTGGTTATGCAGCACATTAAATCATATGTGATCACGGAGCAGGAGTAGACTCCGGCAAAAGTTTACGTTTTTTGCCGGAGGCGGAGAAGGACCTCGAGTCGGAATGATGAAAAATTCCCGAGCTGGAGCTGGAGTGAATTTTTCAATTTTTACCTGAGCCGGATAATAGCTTTTTGAATTTTGAAATTGCTCTGACGGGCTAATTGTTAGATTGATCTCATGACTCTGTTCTCTTGGTTGTATTGGAATGTGAACGATTCAGCTCTTGAGAATGAGGAAAAGTGTAAGATTTATGGTACTGTGTCAGTGCCATAGCATGTGTCTGACAGATTAAGGAAAGCTTGGTAGTTATGTGGATCACTGAAGTTAGTCTTCTGTTTCTTTTGTTGTAAGCATTATTCACAATTTGTTATTTTAGTGAAATGCATACGACAACAAAGCAGATGTATTTTTATAATCTACCAACAGCAGTGTGGTTTCAGGTAAGCTCGCAGAAATGCACTTTACTTCAAGGTATTTCTAAATATGCTATTGTGATCGTGCAAGTTCACAATATATGAGAGGTTATTTAATTGTATGGATAAGGTGGTATATGAAGTGTTTTTAATGTGTGGTACTTTACTTAAACATGTTAATAAGTGATTTCGTGTCAGAAGCTCTTTCGTTGTGATTGTGTTAAATGTAATATACAGTATTATATATAGTGTCTGTAATATATAATATATTGCATTTAACACATAATATTTATATAAACAGAAAATGACGACGTATTTTAACAAAAGTAATTGATAGCTTGATTCAATGTATAAGTATACCGATGGCATTACACATTAATAATGGATGCCTAATCTCCAAAGTAATAAGTCGGAAGATAAAACGAGCATAGTGCGTGTTTGCTACCAGGCATTCTTCAATCAAAGTGTTTGCTCTTCTGATGTGAATACATCAGGAAAACATTCTGCTGTTTCGACCAGTCACAGAACAGGTCATTTTCAAAGGAAAAACAAAAATGGGTGCGATTAAGCGATAAAAAGCAATAATAGCAAAAGCTACGCAGAAATCAAACAGGCGCGTTTGAAAAACAGCGACGAGACCAAAGCCGTCAGTATTTACAGCAGTACTGTCAATCAAATTTTAGAGGGAGTCATTGATCAAACAGCCAAAACAGATGGAATCTACCAGAGCGTAAACTTTATTGAAATGATTAATAAAATAAAATTTCATTGAACGTGTGCGGAAAGTTATCGTTAACTATATTATTTAAAAGGACCGCCTAATTTTATTAATTGAAGCACAACTTTGTCATTGACGTTAGGCTGTTTTCCTAAATTCACACAAGAAGAGTAAAAATTTGATTGACCTAATGAACAGTTAGGCTACGATTTTCCTAACTAGCCTAATAGCAGTGAAGTTTCCATTACGAGATAACATAGACAAAGACGACGATAATAACAATAACATGCAAAGAATAAGATATTTCTCTATATTGCTATCTCGAATATAAGTGAAAGTTTTGCCTCTGTATGAAACATCGCTCAAAAACAGGGACACTTTCGTAGACAAACCAAACGCGCAGTGTTAATTTTCGTAATGTGAATAAAATTAGCGCCATCATGTGATAAAAGCTTCTCAACACTGTTGTAAAATGATTGTTCATTTGTTAAAATAACTGTAATATCATAAAAGATACAGTGATATTGGTTAAATAACTGGATGTCTCATAGGTGTAAAGTGTTGAATGTTCATTAGATAACTTTGATGCAAGATAACTGGATATTACAGGCGCAGGATACGAATTTACCTGATTGTATACCTTGGGAACTGGCTATTATATTCTTGTAGAATGAACGGTTACAACACAGGTCTGTAACATAATATTCCTGAATAATTTCGTACGACAATTTACTAAAAATTTTTGCAATAAACGCGTATTCAGCAACGTTAGTTACACAACTGCCAGCTTACCAAGGCAAAAGCTGACAACGAAGCTACCCACAATCCACTTCGCAGTGATTGGCTTATGTTACAGGAAGCTGTGGGTCGTGGAAAGATCAAATTTCTGCTATGTATTAGAACAGGGTCGGGCAAAGTTGTCCAACAGAAGAGTCATTTGCAGAAAACCAAAACCACCAGCGAGCCGCAAAATCAGTTAGTTGTGTCGATATAGTTTGTTGAAGAATGCCATTTTTACATAAAATTATCTGTAGTGCTTGAAACAAAACAAACGCACTATTAGGTTTTAGTTTGATTTGCTACTCTTCAAATTACCTGGACAATACGACCTTCTGGAATGCTAAATTGGGTCTGTCAAACCCTAGTCTAGTCAAATGCGGTGACCACGTGATTCAGAGATGAGCACGGATCAGGACTGGATCGGACTGGATCAGAACTGAAACCAATTTTGGTCTGATCAGGACTGGATCGGACTGCAATTTTTTTGAAAATTGGCGGATCAGGACTGGATCGGATTGAAAAAATATTTTTTTTGCACGCATAGCCCCACAAATAAATGTGATTATTCTGAACGTATCAAAAATTTTAGTTGTGATCCGATTTTACAGATTTGCTAAATGGCAGTGTAATTTTGCCATCAATGGCAAAAACTCTGCTGAGACGATTTTGCCATTTGAACTGTATCCACCTTTGCCCACATATTTAACGTTGCATTCTAGTAGCAACGTGAACCTCGTTGAGTGGTTAATGCCTATGCCTGTTTTGCGAGTGTTTGTTGGTTCTGCTATCACCATTTCTTTTGACTTAGCTTGAAGAGATTACTCCTTTGATGGGAATGCTTTTTATGTAGGTTACTTTTTTAAAACGTTTGAGGTTTAGGGGTGTGATTTTCAACCTGGGGGTTGTTTGCCTTCTATCTAGGGCTTCCAGAGCTTCTTATAAATATATTCATAATTACTTCCACATTTTAAATTTCGTATATAGAACCACTTTTTGTCGTAGTCAAAATAACAGGATTACCTGGCTATAGCGCAGTCATTAATTTTGTTCGGGATGGGCCAGTCAATGACGTCGTCAGCCACTGTCGTCATCTTGAGTTCGACCGTTACTTCCGTTTATTTTCTAACAGCTGAAAATTGATACAAAGTACCAGCAAAGATCTGAGCAATTTTCTGTTGGGGGAGGCCATGGCCTCTTCGGTCTCATTCTGGCTGCGCTGCTGTTACCTGGAAAAACTGATAGCCTACTTTTTCATTCCAATTGTTTTAAGTGTGACCACAACTATCACAGCACTGTTGCGTTCGGCAACGCACAAATAACTTTGTGACGTAAGAATGTGCTTTATCTGTAAATTAGATACCTGATCAGTGCTCTCACTTTTAGGGATTTTGTCCCTAGATTGGAACTTTTGAGTCCTTTTAGGGATATTTTAGGGATTTGGGGATTTTTAGGGATTTTCGAAAAAGTATGAAAATGTGGGAAATGAACTATTTCAGTTTATTTTGCAAATGATATTTGGTTCTATTTTTAACATTTATCATTCGCACTCTGATTTTATGCTGCACCACCACAGATTTAGGGATTTTTTGGTACTGTTCTAGGGATTTTTGGAGCTGCATTTGTGAGAGCCCTGTACCTGATTGCTGTAGCTAACTTGAGAGTTATTCCAGTTTTGAATGAGTAGCGCTGTGGTGTGGAGTTATTTGTAACGTTACGGATCTCCCTCACTGATGCTGCCATGTGCATGAATTTAATGAATGATTTTTGTTAGGCGTAGTGATATCGTACGTTATTTTTTAGTCATTGTGATTTTCTATTGTGCAAACACAACTGCATTTCCCATGTCTGACTGGAAAATTTCGGAAGGGGTCGATAGATTGAATCGAGTTGCAAAAATGGGTCTCTGCTTGAAAATTGTTGAAAAAACACTGGTTTTGGGCTTGCATTTAGGGGTTACGTTTATAGATTAAGCTTCAGGTTTAGGTTTTGGGTTTGGGTGTTGGGTTCAGGTTTTGGGTGTAGGTTAATCTGAAGTGTTTTGTGTTTGGTTTCAGGTTTGGGGTTTTAGGACATCTTACAAGGACTTTATGCTAATCCAAGTGTATCCTGTATCGTCCTTGTCATTTGAACAATCGAAAGAATCGAATTCTCCTAATGGAAAAATAACTCCAGCAGTGCTTTTGCTTCATGAGGCAAAATAAACACTGCCTTGATAAATTTTGGAATGCCAAATGGCTATGTCTATTTTGCCTCATGAGGCAAAAGCACTGCTGCAACTGCTTTGCCTTCAACCAATCACATTTGTCTGAAGGCAAAATAGCTCCAGTGGTACTTTTGCCTCGTAAAAATTAATGATTTTACATGAGCGGATTGGGACTGGATCGGACTGGTGATTTTCAAAAATTTTGCGGATCAGGAACAGATTGGATTCAATGTTATAGGGTCAGGACTGGACTCGGACTGAAAAATTTCACAGTCCGCTCATCTCTGTGTGATAGCTACGCAGGCCCGCGTCGGAGTGCCTTCCACGCTTCAGCAGCTTCATTTTTTTGAGTGACTTGTAAATGGGTGCGCGACTGCGCGTGCGGTCGTTCTCGCTCTTTTCGATTTTGCAGTGTAAGGGAAAGGTCGTGATTTTCGGTCACGCTGACCCGACGTTATGGGTAGTGTGAGGGTGACTTACGCTGTAGTGACCGTATTACTGTATGAGGTGTAGCGACCGCTGAAACCCACTCAGCGCATGCTTCTACGGTCGTTTTAGCAGTATAGAACATAAGAAATTCTTCAAGTCCAAAAGTTTTTTGTTATGAGTAATTCAGTTCAGACATATATGAAATCTACACTATCCCCCTTTTCATCAAAAATCGTAAGATATTAAAGTACAAAGTAACTTTGTCAGTGCTCAAACTGCTAAATGAGAGTTATATTTTCAGTGTAGTTTTTGTGATAAACTTTAGTTGAAGGAAAGTACATTCTTTTTAGTTTGGAAAACCGGGTCAACCACACCCGACCTTGGATAGTGTGACAAAAATTGAACGATTGGGTTTAAGGGTTAAAGCTCTGCGAATTAATTCTCCCAAAGTTCCATGTCTTAGGATTGTACAATGGTTTCATTAAGGAACTTCATTATCAATATTCAGAGCAATGTGTGAATACAAAAAGAGCAGAAATAAACCGTGCACTGCTTTTTTAATTTGGGTATTTTCTTCCTGGAACCTGTCATCAGAAGTCAACCGTTGAGTGGTATTGAATGAAATTTTTTGAGCCAGATCGCAGTGGCGTAGCGAGGCTAAGTGCCGCCCGGGGCAGACCATAAAAGGTGCTGCCCTTTCCACCCCTCAAATGTGACAAGAATTTAAAATGAAAGAAGATCATGTTTCGTGCTCATTCAAAGATATAAGGATTACTAAAGGATCTTGAAAATGACAATCAAACACTCACAGACTGAAATGGTTCTTGTTTTTATTGTCGATTATGATTCTTGCTTTTTTCTGCTGGTCGCCACCGTCCTCATTATTGCTTGGTCTATTTTTTCTTTTTTTAATGTGCGTATATGGACCCAGCGTGTTTCGTCAAATGTTCTTCCATGTTACTTTTTAATAGTTTACTCATTCCAGGGTATCAAGCAAAAAATTAAGGGATGTGGTGGCGGCATACCTACTTTAAAAATATAAACATTTATGTATGTTAATATTTCGTGCAGTATCCCTGTCTTCAACCAAAACAAAGTATGTATACTGCATATAACAGGCTATAATAATAATTAATTTGATAAAATAATCTCAGTCATGCAACGAATGTTTCATTGTTCACTTCACCTCTCAATATTGCTTTACATCTTTTAGAACAAATAAAATGCTTCAAACATTGACTCTGTCCAAACTTGCGTGGGGCCCTCTATAAGTGCGGGACCCATTTTGATAAAATAGGTCAAAAGGCTTAAAACTGGCTCTGGTTAAGACGCGCTGCCTTGCAGCCTTGATCGTGACCTGCACATTTGGTCTAGCTGTTGGGCTTCTTCCAATTACACTTGCATATACGTATTCCTTGCCTTCGTTCGTTAGCAACGGAACTGTGGTCAGAAGGTCTTAAATAGGGGCTTTACGTTTTGCCGGGTGCATTGGCATTCTAAAATTTGACAAAAAAACACTCATTGGTAATGTTTCAATTTGGGGGGCTTGGAGCTTCGTTTGGGTGGGCCAAACCCACGAAAGCTTAGTGCTGGCAACGGGACTGGTTACCAGCTGACATCTATTTCGCAAACTATGTGACCAAGCCAGTTGGAACATAGGCCTTTTTGATGCTCAGAAGTGATTAAAACATCTTACGTTCGACAGCAGTTGCGTTGAATAACTTTTTTCAGTTCAGCCATTGTCAAGTTGCGCAAATGTTTGCATCAACGCCCCTTCATGAATTCCACAACCATACCCAAACTATCTAAACTAACATACCTTTTGCCCTTGCGTTACGTTTCAGACAAAGGTCCACGGCTCAAATTCATCAAAATGAGAGCAATACTCTCCCAAACTTTTCTTTTTGAAATGACTTCTATCACTGCAAATGTTAGGTACACCGTTGAACAAAGGGGACATCTACCAAATCCACATCACCCATCGTCTGGCTCTGATCCACTCTACTTGCAGTTCAAACCTACACTCTGAGCCCTAACGTACCCACGCAAGCACGCCAGATGCGGATCCAGGGCGGGCGATTGGGGCGGTCGCCCTCCCTGAAACCTACGAAAGAAATTTTATCCACCATGCTTTTGTGCAATCCGGTAAACAGCATTCACGACATAAAGCCATTTTGCTGACCCTGGTTTTATCACAGGAGTGTTGTGAAGTATACTTTATCCCTCTTACCGTAGTGAAACCGTAATGAAGCTTCACTACCAAATTTTACGGAAACCTTACCCCCCCTAACGTTACTCGCTGGACCCGCCCCTGACCTGCCTATGAGTACTACCCGCTTCAAGAACGTCATTTTTCGACACCGTTACGTCATTGCAGAAAAACAGCAGTTGTATTAAAACTGAGAAACGTTACCTTTGCGGATTTTTTAACTTCAATCGTTGAAGTTGAATGTTGAAAAGCACACATAAAGACTATGCTACAGCTTATGGCACTTATTGCAGATATCCCACCGAACATTGAAAACTTCCATGAGACGTTACAAGAAATATTTTTTTTTTGATTTTTGTGACAGCAATTTGCGGCAAGCCAACGCCTGAAATACGCTTTTCGCCGGGGCAGTTGAGGTGAACGCTCTTGCCCAAGGAGCGTTATGGTGATTCACTCAGTGGCCCTGGATTAAATCGCCCAACCTTCCAACTGAGGAGACGTAGGCAGTCAAACCTGAGCTATTGCCGCTCCAACGAAATGTTCGTCGCCAATTCCTCGGTGTGAAGTGATGTTATGATGTGCCATTGGGACATTGCTAAGGAAACGACGATAGAAGAACAGAGATGAAGCTAGTCTTTTACTATTTACCGCGTTTTCATACAGGGCCTTTTTAACCAGATTTTGAGAGGAGGGAGCATACAAACCGCGAACAATTGGAGCAGTACTGTTTGCTAGTCTGCGCTCAAATATCATCTCTTTCCTTTGTTCAGAGGACTTTTGACTAGGATGGGGTAATAGGCTTTGGTTGGAGAGGAAGGTGTAGGGACTGGGGCACAATTGCCACCGGAATAAGTGCATTAAAGAGCCTGATTTTACGACAAGCACTGGGGTACTTCAGTACCTTGGATTTGACCCAGACTTTTGAGTAAACATTTTATCAATTTGCTCACTATGCAGCCACATGCCTTGTATTTTACGCTAGCTTACCAGTCCAGGGCTTCTAAACACTAAAATTGAAAAGAGTCAGAAGTTTTAAAAGTTTATTTAAAAATAAGAAAGAAGAGTAAAAACCTTTAAACTCCTTCCAAAAGTTGATTTTTTTCAGAAGGTGCCGGACGGGGCTACCTCCCTTGCTATGCCACTGCGTGTCTCTTCTAAACACGGAGTGTTATGAACCTTGCAAAGTGATGGGGTGGTTGATTAAAGTATCACAAATTGTTTAAATTTTTGAAGGAAAACAGGCTATAATTTTGCATACGTTTTATTTCAAAGTAGTGTATCCATTTACGGCTATGCCGACCAGCTGAGAAATGCCTTTGCTCGTGTTTTCTGTCATTCTACATTATGCTGACTTTTGTATAGGTCCATTGCTTTTCTAATCTCAGGTAACAATGCTCGCCATAACGGCAAGATTTTGATTTTCCAAGAAAGTAATTGTGAAGAAAAGACCAAATAAAAACAGTGGTTCCCAAACTTTTTTAAACGCGACCCAAATCTGAGTTTAATGAACATCCAACGACCCAAGCCTAGAACATCAAAAAAATGTATTTTACGTGCTTAGGAAGCGAAAATGTTTCAAACTACTCTGCTACTACATAGCTAAACTTTCATAATATCAACCCTGATACTCTACTAAACTATTTAGCTCCAAAATGCTTCAGTAATCAATGAATCTTAACTTAGCAGCTAATTACGGCTAGTAGCTGCGCTGCCATTAAAACTCTCGGAAAACCACATATGATTCAACAATCCAGTTTCAATAAGACGAAGCCAAATGAAATGCGTATGGTCGCGACCCATACTTTGGGAACCGCTGAAATAATGTCAAATTTTTTGATTTTATCTGCTTGTCAAAGAATTCTGTATTTGAAGCGATCTCGTTGTCCAAACTTTTCTGACAAAATTGAAGTCTATGTTTGAGCGTAGGCAATCTCTTGCCAAGCATCACAAAGCAAAGGTTCAATCGCAAAGCAGTGTTTAGCTGTTTCAAAATTGAACTGATTTGCGTCACGACTCCGTATTCATGACCCCTCATTCATGACCCGCTATTCATGACCCTGTTTTTATGACCCTGTATTCATGACCCTGTGTTCATGAACCCGTACGGTCGTTGACGAATTTGAGTTAGATCTTTTCTGCGTTAAGCGTTTGCGTTGAAATAACCTTGCAACTAGTCTTCCCTCTAAGAAAATTTTACACTGAGCAAGTGTTTGTTTTAATGATAAGCATGCAATTGCCCAACCATGTAGATGTACAGTTAGTGAAGCGTTTCAAGCGGGAAAAAGCTATGTGAAATATATTAAATTTGGAATGCTGCAAGTGCGAGAGAATGAGATTTGACCTCATAAAATGATCTGGAGGTACTGTGCGTTTACGCACCTTGGAGAGAAGATTGTTTGCAATCCCCTTTCTCCCGGTATATCGCTTTGTCAGTCTAGGGTCGGAGGCAGTTCTTGTTTCCAAGTAACGCAGAAGAATGCAAAAGCTTTCCCGGTCACGCTTCATTGCTTGCTTGTAACGTGGTTCAGGTCTGTCGCATCTGCGTAGCGTATTGTGGAATTGCTCGTTTTTTGAAAAATCAACTTTTTGTCTCAAAAAGT
>Ga0210059_1012718_pt1 | contig 12668 bp, 7 predicted proteins | sample Ectturendosymbi2_FD_188042 | JGI IMG/M metagenome (GOLD analysis project Ga0210059, IMG submission 188042) | Ecteinascidia turbinata endosymbiont from Florida, USA - Sample 2 (SPAdes) (version 2) | ecosystem: Host-associated > Tunicates > Ascidians > Unclassified | place: Key West, Florida...
ATGACCTGCTGGGGTTTCGGGTTCAAAAGTTGTGATGTAAGTTAGTAAAAATATTTGACTAATTAGATAATTAATTAATTTGTTTATTTTAAATCATAAGTTTTGAACCAGAAACGCTAGAAAGTCGATCAAAGGCTCAAAAGACTTGGACTTGAGCCTAGTTTCCAATGAAAACTTCAGCGAAACACTTTGGCTTAGCGGTTGGGCCTTAGGCCAGGTAACATGAGCTAAAATGACCCTAAAACTACTTCACTTATGACGTCAGTCACAAAAAATCCGCACCCCCCAACCAAAATAATTTTTTTCGAGTGCAATCTAGTAGACTGGCCGATCCATTTGAGCTCTTGAACAGCTCTCTAGCGCAATCGGTGGAGGAGCTAGGGTGTTGGTAAGGCAACTGAAAACTGCTGTTTTTTAGGCCGAAATCCAAGTACGACTATACCGTAGGCCGGCTATCAACGTGTTAAGTATAACTGAAATATAACATTTTGGTGTTATTGCAATTTGTTCAATACTGAGGTAGTAGGACTGTCGTTTATGGATTTTTGATGCCAAATAAAATTTTTTTGCATTTAGGTGGGTTAGGCATTGTTGTGCAACCATGGCTGAAGATGAAGCTCGTTGGATGCCTTTGGAATCAAATCCTGAAGTCATGAACACATTCATTCAAAAACTTGGTGTCTCAACCAAGTGGCAGTTTATGGATGTTTATGGCTTAGACCCTGAACTTCTTTGCATGATTCCACAGCCATGTTGTGCATTAATTTTGTTGTTTCCAATTACCCAGAATTATGACAGTTACTGCAAATCTGAAGCAGTTCGGCTTGGAAAAGATGGCCAGAAAGTCAGTCCCAATGTTTTCTTTATGAAGCAAACTGTAAGAAATGCATGTGGTACAATTGGTGTTATACATGCTGTTGCAAATTGTCGCAGTAAAATTGAAATTATTTCGGAATCAGTTTTCAGCAAGTTTCTGTCTGATGCCAAACATATGTCACCTTCAGAAATTGGAAAGCGTTTGGAAACTGATACATCCATACAAGATGCCCACAAAGTATGTGCTGAAGAAGGCCAGTCAGAAGCTATTGCTGCGGAAGAAAATGTGGATCTCCACTTTGTTGCCCTGGTCCATGTAGATGGGAATCTTTATGAACTTGATGGTAACAAACCCTTTCCTATAAACCATGGTGTCACATCTGATCAGACATTTCTGGAAGATGGTGCCAGGGTCTGTAGAGAATTCATGTCAAGGGATGAAAATGAACTTCGTTTTACAATAGTAGCCTTGTGCCAAGCAGAGTAAGAGTTTACTTGTTGTGTCTGCATATCAAATGATGAATATATTGACACCTTGTCTTGCATATATATAATCCATCAAAACTGGAATAACAAAAAGACTTATTTGTACAGAGTTTTTAGAGCTCTCACAGTTTGTAGATCTGCTGGCGTGGAATCAATTTTGTTGTAATAGAAATGTGCATGCTGAATTTATGCCCTCATCTTTTCCCATGAGAAAATCAAAAGCAAGTATGACCAATGAATATATTGCTCTAGTGTCTGATGATAACTCATTGTACTGTATATGAACAAAGTCTAGTTTCAGAGATTATGATAGTAGCTCATGCACTTGGCAGAACTAAGTCTGCATGTTAGTTGAACCAGGCTTGAAAGTATTTGAACAACTTTTGTTGCTAAATTTCTTTATAAAGATTACATTTTCATGTATTATCACTGCAATTGTCATCATCTTTGTAATGTTACCAAAGCTTAAAAGTTGATATTAATTATTTACAATTATCTTAGTTGATACAAAATTTTCTGTTTCGTTTTTCTTTATAAGAAGGTCTGTCCATGTTTAGTGAGCATTTCATAAACTAGTCTGTTTCTTCAAAAACCTGTTCATTTTTGGAATTGAAGATGGGAAAAATTAAAAAAAAGGTTCGTGTATGTAGTGATTTGTCTCTGTAAAATAAATTAATTCTGATGTAATTTTAGAAAGTATAAAGTATTACTTGCTTTTATCAATGCTTGAAGAGGTACCTTTCCAAATCACAGACTGACAGAAACCAATAGTACTCATAAGTGGTTTGCCTGGGTTATTATCTTAACACTTTGACGTTCGGTCGAAAAAGGGAATTTTTGAAAAAAACACCGAAACGCACGTGGCTTTCCGTGGGAATTACTCCGCTCTTGTACGGGTTACAGACCTGGTTGAAGTGTCAAAAGACGCAGCAAGTCTTCTTGTCTGCACTTAAAAACAATTTTTTTAGTTGGGGAGTGCGTATTTTTTGTGAGTGACGTCATAAGTGGAGGACTTTTAGGCCACCTTGGCCCACTTTACCTGGCCGTGAGCACAAACGGTTAGATGATAGTATTTCGCTGAAGTTTTTATTGGAAACTAGGCTGCAGTCCGAGTCTTTTGATACTTTGGATGACCTGCTGGGGTTTCGGGTTCAAAAGTTTTGATCTAAACAAATAAAAATATTTGACTAATTATTTGATTAGGTAATTAATTAATTTGTTTATTTTAGATCATAACTTCTGAACCAGAAACGCTAGAAAGTCGATCAAAGGTTCAAAAGACTTGGACTCGAGTCTAGTTTCCAATGAAAACTTCAGTGAAATACTTTGGCCTAGTGGTTGGGCCCTAGGCCAGGAAACATGAGCCAAAATGACCCCAAAACTACTTTACTTATGACGTCATTCACAAAAAATCTGCAACCCCCAACCAAAAAATTTGCCATTGAACAGCTCTCTAGCGCAATTGGCGGAGGAGCTATGGCGTTGGTAAAGCAACTGAAAACTGCTGTTTTTAGGCCGAAATCTAGGTATGAATATATCGTACGCTGGCTCTCAAAGTGTTGAAAGTTCTTGCTGTTGAAAAATGTTTCGCCCTAAAGTATATTTTCTTGCTTTGTCAACACAACTACCCATTTCTAATTTGAATTAGAAAAGCACATTGTTAATGCAGTGTGAACCATTTATGCAAGTGGCAGCATTACAGATATTTACTACATAAGCTAAAATGTTTTATGATCACTTGATTCAGTAAGTGTAATGGGAGATTGTTTTAAAATAATTTTGCAGTTCAATCTGACATGATATTAATTTTTTTCAATTTTCAATAATGGATAACATTTGTAAAAGTGATTAATTCAGGTTTATGCTGCAAATAAATTAGTGATGTACTGTAATCAAAATTTTTTTCTGGCGTAAACTGAATTGATTGGAAATGGAAAAAAAATTACTGAAACTGGACTTCCATTTATGCATTATTATTGTGCAGCTGCAGTTTTGTTCAAAAGGCACTGAAACACTTCAAGCAAAAGCAGTAATAAATAGTATCATATAGAAATTCAGCTTTCAAGTATAAGATTTGCTGAGTAACAGATTTTGCAGAAGGTATTTTGATTTCTGTGAATAAGATTTTCTATTACATAGTTTCATTAGTTCGTTTTAATCACTGGTGTGCAAACTATTTCATTTACAAGCTGACACCGGTTTCTAAAATTAGTCAGCAAATTGATCCCTGAGCAGAAGGATGGATTGAGTATAAATGAGCTATGAATGCTCCCACAAAGGTTTTTGCACTTTAGCAGATGACAAAGCATCGTGATATAAGGACTATTGTGTAAGCAATTTTATAAATTGATTTATTTTATGCAGGGGTAAGGATGTGCATTATGGAATGTTTAGAGCAGGTTATTTTGAGGTGTTTTAAGGACCCGATGCAGGTCCCTAAAATTGAAAATCAGGGCCCTAGAATCAGAAAATTATCATCGGTTCCCTAGAATCAGAAAATCAGGTTCCTACATTTCCATACTGGGTGCCTAATATTTTCCTTTAAAAAACCCTGGTTTAGAGGTTCTGGAATATTCTGGAATCTATATTTCAAATCCAGAATATCAAATCCTATTCCATAATAACTACGAGCTCGTGAAGTGCTATGCATTGGTGTACACCTTCCGGCGTACACCTGACCTGCTGCAGCTGATGACATTTATTGTTGTGGGTTGTCCGTAATTTGGAATTACCAATTACTCGATCACTGATAGAGGCTACTAGAGGCATTGGTCATTAAGTTTCTTGCGCAAGGAAACGTGGAAATTTTTGTTAGAAAAGACCAAGTACAAAAAAAGCTATTGTGTGTTTTGCAACAAGTGATTGCACCTTACAAAGACAACTCCTGCTAATTGCATAAATCGGTTTAATGCATACACTTCTAGAATCCCAAACCAAAACCATTCACACATGAAGAAAACAGTCCGGTTAATCACCTAAACCAGATATTCGCATGCTGTTTTCATTTGCAGCTTAGGATAATTTGATCGTACATTTTACTTCAAAGTAAGGTAAAGTGCACTGCACAGATGATAACTACAATGCCATTAATTCGATTGTCCCTGTGGCGATGGCCAGAAAAACAAAATCACTACCTTCCACCGAGATGCTAAAATCAACACTGCAGGTTCAACCTCAAGTGGTGAATTTGTAGATTCAGCTGATTAGATTTATTAACTAATTGGCTTTGCAGAACAAGAAATCAGAAGTTCCAGTGTTATAAAACCACTTTTGTTGTGTTCTTCACTGTCTAATCTTAAGGAAAAGTACATAACAGCTTTGAGGCATAAATGTGGCAACAACTGCATTATACAGTCATAAGCAATCAGAAGAATCATGGCCGCAAATGCAGAAAATGTTCTACAACTGACACAGACAATTATCATGTCACACATGCTGTGTGAAGGTCAAACATACCATGCAATGCACAGCCCCACAACAACTTTGCATTTTCTTTTCAGTTGATGACCATTGGTGTGTTAAGCATAGTATGAATTTCAGAATTTGAAGTATCCGGACCAAACAACAAAATAATTTATTAATCCCCTAATCACTTAATCAGGGTTTTTTAAGGCGATAGAATTGAAAATCAGTTCCCTAGAATCAGAGAAAATTATTATCGGGTCTCTAGAATTAGAGAAAATTGGGTCCCTAGAATTGGAGAAATCGGGTCCCTACAGATCCATACTGGGTACCTAACATTTTGGTTAAAAAAAAACTTTGCACTTAATTATCACTTTTTTGTTGTTTTTAGGCCATGAATTTTGAACCAGAAATGTTAAAAAGCTAATCAAAGGCTCTAAAGACTCGGATTATAGCTTAGTTGCCACTAAAAATATGAGTCAAAAAATTCCATCTAGCGGTTGGGGTCCAGGACCAGGTAACCCGAGACAAAATGGCCTAAAACCTACCCCACTTATGACGTCACCCACAATAAACATAAAGTCCAAAACTTTCCAATTTTTCTTTTATTGTGGTCTAGAAGGTTGCTGTATCTTTTGAGTATTTGAATAGCTCCCTAGCACAATTGGCTGGCGAGTTGTGGAGTTGCAAAGTGGCATGAAAATAGTGCAAAACGCTGTGCTCAATGCGGGATTTTGAAGTACGAGTATCTTGTACAGTGGCAGAGAACATTTTAATTATCTTTTTATGTCACTACACAGTGCTGTGAGCTTGTTGAGTATTCCTTTGTTTCTCTTACTCAGGACCGCAGAGTTCCACTGAAAATTTTATTGTGACTGCAAAACTGAATGAAATCGCTTATTTTGCCAACTTCACGATTTTTCACGTTTATTTAATCTAAGTATATTTCAAATTTAAATATTCAAAAAATCATGATTTTTTGATTTGTAATGAAGGATTCGAATCCATAACTTCAATATTCCAATATGTGTGTCCATTCACAAGGGCGACTCAGACTCATCACATAGTTTGCATATAGTCAAGTAACAATCGATGAGTTCTCAGGAGAACTTTCATTGTTATGTAATGTATGTCACAGAGCAGTGATAACACCTCTGTGTACCAGGCTTATTCACAGCCCAAGTTATTTGACAATTTGTCATTCATTTGAAATTATTCTTAAAGGTTCATAGATTAGAATTCAAATCCAATGTTCTATGAAAATCCATTGCTTCAAAACACAATAAATCTGACATGAATTATATTTTAACATTTCTTAATTGCACATGGCAGCTCAGGCTTTAACAGATGAGCCTGAGTAAAGTGAGAGCAAACGAAGTCAAGACAATTCCTACTATGAATGATATTTTTTGATTCAATCACCTGCAGCATTAGTGCGAAAGGCCAGACAAAAGTATATGAACAGTGATAGGGCCAAATGAATATAGCCTGATCTAGCAACCTTAATTTGTGAAGTGGGTGGTTGCACAAATATACAAAGCAAGCAAGGTTATGTCCTACAATGTAAATTGTAATCTAAGACATGGGCTAAGCCTGAGTGCCACTGTCACCATGGATTTTATAACTCTGCAAGGAAAGACACTTTACATTTTAGTGGAAAAAGTGTTGTCGTTCTACATTTTAACCAGTCCATCAAAGCCTGTAGTTAGCTTTATTGTAGCACTTTTCATCAAAATCTAGAGTTACCATTGCTTTGGCAATTCTCAGGATCTATGTGTTGGTGGGTTATGCGACAAGCTTTTTTTATGTTGATGATGGTAAGTATCTGCTCACATACATGTGGGTCATTCCATGCCAACTCAACCAATCTTGAGGAAAGTTCCACAGGCACCATCTCAGATTTTGCTCAAAACTGCACCGAATTTGCCTCTATTGGAGCAATGAAAAATCCCCAAGTTTCAGACCAAAATTATAAGCGGTTTAGATTTTATGGCCTTTTAAACTGTAAGGTCCACAACCCAGTTCAAAAGGCCATGAAATCTAAACTGCTTGGAATTTTGGTCTGAAACATGGGGATTTTTCATTGCTCGCATGGAGGCACATTTGGTGCAGTTTTGAGCAAAATCTGAGATGGTGCCCATGGAAGCACTGGTTGAGTTGTCATGGAATTGACCCATATGCCTAGCTAAGTAATGCCATCATCTTATGAGCGCCATGTTCTGGAGGTTTCGAAGTCCTGTTGTGTGTGATGAAGCATAAATATTCAGTCTAATAGAACTGATTTCTCGTTTAAGACAGGATCAGACTGAAGATCAATTAGTTTAGTTGCAGCTCCCATAGTGCTGTTTACATAGTGTTGTGACAAGCTACAGGCCACCAGCTCAATCAACCCAGGTCAGTAACATTTCAAACTCAGAATTTAGTGTACAGGTCATCCAGTGACTTGTTGCTTTTCAGTGTCCCTCCGTGGATGGTATGGTAAAATAAGCCAATGGCTAGTGTGACAAATGTGTGGAGAATGAAGCCAGCTTGGATTTGAAGGCTCTCACATTTATGCACATGCCATCAGCTCCACACAGCAAGTTTCTCTTGAATAGCAGGCAGTTTTTCTCCTAAGTCTGCTATATAGTTTCTAACCTTTCAGCAGTAGCCTCTTTCTGGTTTTTGCATTGGTTGCTTGGCAAAGTAGATGGCTTGCTTCATAGAAAAGTTACAATTGGAATTTTATTCCTTAAAAATTGCAACACTTTTGTGATGTTAGACATGCAGCCACCGATCAGACTTGATCGAAAATTTTTTTTTTCAAACGTTTTTTCAAGAGCAAGTAAAAATTTTGAGTGAAGTTACACAATGTGTTGTGTACATAGGGAACATGAACACAGCAACAAATGTTAAATTGAGAAATGTATTGACTTTTTTGATAAAATTTAAGCAAGTTCAACAGGCTGGAATGAAAGCTTACTGGACTTAGTTTGCATGTTGCATTTAAAATATGTTAACCATTATGTTACATTACTGCAAGTGATCTGTTACCTTTAAGAAACTTCAAAAAATTGTAAACTAAGAATGATTTTATAGTTTTTCAAAAATAACTTATTTCTGTCTGGAACGGGAAGGAAATCCCTACTTCTGGCTAGAACCAAATTCCAGAACATACCTAAAATAAATATGAACAAAATACCATCCAGATGTAAAACTTTATAATCCGTTTTTTTATTCTATATTAGCTAATGTCAAACTTGCATGATGCAGCTTGTTCGCCATAACTGCATTAATGCAGTTGTGAATGTCATGCCAAATTCTCAGAATTACTTAGAAAACTTTTTTCATGAATGTGAAAAGCAGTTGCTACAATCTTACGTGCTATGTTTAGAAGCAACTCCTAAAGTTTTGCAAATCCTTGTATATTTGTGTAATACAGTACTGGTTGTATACTGTATTTTATCATGTTGAAATCCTGTACAACTTTTCATGAAGTTTGAAAGGGTTTTTTTAATGTTGTGGACTCTAAAATGGATATTTAACATCTATTAAACCTGCTATAATCAAGATTGCTAAACTGACACCATTGTTAATTTTCTAGTTTGAATCTGGTGCAGCCACACAGTATGTATCTCGCAAGCAAGCATGTAAAAGGCTTCAGTTATCACTGGCAGACTTCCGGCGCTTATGTATTCTCAAAGGAATATATCCTCATGAACCAGCTCATAAGAAAAAGGTAGTTTTGTTGTAAATTTAAGTCTGTTTTTTTTATAATAACATTTTAGTTTAGCTTTGTCAAAATGAGTGCTTTTATAGATATGGCTTACATTAAGCTCAAAATTGAAACATTACTTTTGATTGATCATGCTCACTTTTTGCAGGTGAATAAAGGGAGCACTACTAATAAGACTTTCTATTTCCTGAAAGACATTCAATTTTTAATGCACGAGCCCATAATAAACAAGTTCCGAGAATACAAGGTGAGATCCTTTATACTAAATCATACAGTGTACAGTAGAATGACTTTTCTACAAAATGAAAAATTAACTGTTTAAAATTGTTGTTTGGGTGATTGTGTGCAATAGGTTAGTAATATTTCGTGTTTCTGCAATTAGTGAACATCCTTGACAAAAAATTGTAGATATTTGAAATTGTTTGGTCATTTAATAGTGTTTTGTAGACAGTGTGTAGTGAGTGGTGGTGTACATTTTAAGGTTGAATTTGTATATGTATGTTAGAACATCGAACCTAAGGATGGATAGTAAATAAAAGCTTAGTCTAAAAGTGCTACTGTTTAGCCAGCCATGTCATGCAGTTATAGACCGGGACTTGACCCTCAACTGGAAATCTGTAGCCATTATTCTAGATCCATTCTGACCGTGAATGGTAATACTTGGCAGTAGTCAACTAGTGGATCTAATAATCTCGAAGGGAAACTGAACATTTCAGCAATGCAAGGCAATCAGTCTAGGTATGGGGAACTGCTGTGCAGGTGGGAAATATTTGGGACAATGAGCCCCAGCAACTGAACATGCAAACTTCAAGTTATACTTTGTGACGTTTTTAATTCTTTTCATAGAAAGAAAATGTATGCATTGCAGGTATATGTCAAAAGATTGAAAAGAGCTGAAAACAGACTTGATAAAAGCAAAGCGGAGCACATTCGACAAAACAGGCCAACTTACAGAATAGATCATATTGTAAAAGAAAGGTGTGTGGTGACCTTTATATACTTCTTGTAGTATTTGGCGTGTCATGACTTTCTGCGTGTTTCAAATTTATAGCTTTGGCTTTTGACGATACTTTTTCATGGTTTTGTAGGGTATGATAGCAATTTCATTCTGTTAAACTAATGACAGTTCTTTGAATTTCTAAAGTTTTAAACTAACGTCTTCATGTTTTTTTGGCTTGTATTTGTCGTTCGCCTTTTAACTAAAAACTTCTTTCAAGACCTTAGCGAACATGTTCAAAATTTGGATTGTTTGCGCCAGTGCTGAGTTTTTTCGTTGTTTCCAAGTGTTGGGAGTTCGCCAATAACCAATGAAAAACTCGTTTTGTTAAATTCATTTTTTACGACTAACGCAAAGTAATTGAAAACTTCTCTTAACTTTACACTCAAGCAGAAACATCCAAAATGTTACTTTTGGGGTTACTTTCTTTTAGAGCCGTGGCTAAAGCTTTTCCATGTTGTTTCGACCTTCATTTAGTTTACTGACAATGCTGAAACAATGCCTGCTAATGGTGCAAAAATGTGAGTGGATTGAATTGTTCATTTGTACATGAAGGTATCCAACATTTATTGATGCCATTCGTGATTTGGATGATGCTCTGTGCATGTGTTTTCTGTTTGCCACCATGCCTAAATCAGGACGGGTGCATGTGCAAACGATCGATAAATGCCGCAAGCGAAGCGGTAAGTACGTCATGCAGCATTTGAGAATTTCGGTTAACACAAACCAATTGGAAACTGGCAAACAAGACGTGAGCAGCGAAGAACTTAACCTGATTATATCTTGATGTTTTTATTACGATTTGGGTGACGTCAATTGGTGGCAGGGCATATCTCGCCTTAAAATGTTAAGTACAGCGTAAGTGCAGAATACAGAAAATTTTGTCGATAATTTGCATTATTTGGTAATAGTTAGGGCTAGGTTTGTTATGATGTGTTTAAAATGGTAGTCAGACAGTTACCGCCATCAAGCAGTCACCACATTGCTACTGGCCAAGGAGATTTCTTGCCACAAGAAGTTCGTTGCAACGACATTTTTACTGCAAGCAGTTTATCGCAACGGGAAATGTTTTTGGTGAGAGATGCCGTGCTGGTTTGTAGTGGTGACACGGGTGGCGAGACAACGTTTGTGATGAGAGTTGTTGCCACGGGCGTCGGAACGGGGTGCAGGGAGGCCAAGTCCCCGCTAAATTTTGAAATTTGGTATTTTCCTAATAAGGGTTTAGTAGAAAAATGTTTATTTCAAAGTTTTTCGAGTTGGTAAAATGAAATTTCATCACTGTTGTCCCCTCACCTGGAAAATATGGTTTTGGCCATCACCTGGAAAAATCCACTATTGGCCCCCTGGAAAAAATCCTTCCGACCCCATGGTTGTTGTAATGACTAATTGCTTGTAGCGATAGCTGAATTGCGACAATTGTCGCGGATTTGTTAACAATTTTAAGAGTGGAGTGGAATATTCCCGATTTGTTCAGATATCGTACCGAAAAACAAGTTTTGAAAAGCTTAATGATAAAATTTGTTACCAAACTAAATGAGGTCAAAGACACCGTAGACATTTTGGTAACCAATGACTAACATCATATCAGTAAGAGTAAATACGAACCACAGTGAGCTGGCTGCAAGATTTTTTCAAGCCAGTAGGGCGAACGGCGCTGTAAAAATACCCGCGAAAACTGTGACGTGGTGGCGCGAGGCATTTATAGTCACGTGACACTCCAAACGGGATGCTCGTCGGTGGTGATGGTTTGTAACGTTACCGATCATGCATGGAGGGTTGTTGCAGGTTAAAATTGCATACGGTCATCGATGGGATGTTTGTGTTAAGCTCTGGTGCTTGTTTTTGAATCAATAGTGATTCAAGCATCTTCAGCCGCCGCCAGTTGTCATTACCACTGTTCTCGGCGTTGCGACAATCAACCCGATATCTGGGTTGATCTGCAAATACGTGCAGACCAGGGTGCTGCAAAATACGCCCCGCGGCTCATATCCGGTCCATGAAGCCATTTCAACCGGCCGCAAACACATCTTGTCAATAATGATAAAATAATATATTTACGAAAAGTTTGTTGATTTGATAGAATGTAACATATCCCGAAACAGTCACATTACGTAAGATATCCGGCCCTCGAACTGTTGTGTAGCAGCTTATGTGGCTCTTTGACAAAAAAGTTTTGGTGACCGCTGCAGACTGACGACTTTAGTGAATTTCGGTGCTGCTTTCCGTAGGGTGTGCCCGATGTAAGACGCGCCTCAAGAGCAAGTAATCCGGTAAAGAAAATGGTACGGGTTAAATAAAGCTTGCCGGTCTTTGATCGAAAACCAGCTGTTTTTACACGTTCACTACAGTATCGCGCTTTATCAAGCCGCTTAGTTTTTTTTTCCGTATGCTGTTAGATACGAACCCTAAATAATATAATATAACTAGGGCAACCAATTTTTTGACCTAAAAACTTGAAATTTTGACTTCATAATTTCCAAATTTTGACTTTATTTTGTCCTATAAATTTTATGCGTTTGCAATAGCAAAATGATTCAGCCTAAGGTGTTGAGGTTAACCCAGAAGCATATTCATGCACCCTATGCTTCGAAATTTTAAATTATTTGGTTGTTTAACCACGGGGATGATGTATTGATAAGTACGTAAATGACGGTTGAACATTGATTTATTTCGTCAACGAAAAGCAATCAATTTTGCTACACAAGAAGTGCCGGTTGAAGTCGGATAGCCTCACCCAGCCACAAGGACTGGGGGGTGAAAAAGCGTCTAATTTTCGTTTCAAGAGGCAATAGACGGCCTTCAAGTAGCAGGTTTTCACTGCAGTCAAGAAAAAATTATGTGGGGGCTCATCCGGGATTTTGTGGGGGCTCGTCCGGACGACAGTAGAGTCAATCCTGAGAACATTGTAAAGTTGAAACGTAATATGCACAATGGATTGAGCATTTACCAAACCAAGTACTGTAAGACCACTTTTCTTGCCTTATCATTGCCTGCCTATCCTACATGTTAACCAATCGTCCAGTAGTGGGAAAAACAGCATTATTACGCCAGAAGTCGCAACAAACCCCCTATCAAGGGCGGCTCGTCTAGGCGGGCTGCCGGGCTGCGGCCCTCCCTGAAAAATGTAAGGCAAAAGATTCCGCCATACGGCCAAACTCGCCTTAAGTTTGGATTTAGTTACGAAAATTTCACAACACAATCATGTTCGGTACTTCCGACACCATTTCGGCTCAACGTTTCCTAGGAATCCAA
>Ga0210059_1012719_pt1 | contig 12668 bp, 9 predicted proteins | sample Ectturendosymbi2_FD_188042 | JGI IMG/M metagenome (GOLD analysis project Ga0210059, IMG submission 188042) | Ecteinascidia turbinata endosymbiont from Florida, USA - Sample 2 (SPAdes) (version 2) | ecosystem: Host-associated > Tunicates > Ascidians > Unclassified | place: Key West, Florida...
TGACGTTCTAATGCTTCTTGTCAGGTTCTAATTTCTTTTGTTAAAGTCGTGTTCGGATAATAAGCGTTTCGGATAATAGGCGTTCGGATAATCGGAGTTCTACTGTATTTTGAAAATAAATAATCTACTGTAACTTTGAAAATAACTAACACCGAATTTCTCAAATTATAATGACTCCAGAAGTGAGTCTTGTCAGGACAGTTCCTTCAGTGAAGTTTATATGCTGCTATTAACGCAATCCTTGGTGCGACTGTCACGTCACACACACCTACCGAAGTGTAATCGAGCCAGCCAAAATATGGGCGAATTATTGAGGCTCAACAGTAGTACTCATTGTCTCTCTGTTTTCCTGTGCTGCTTGTGAATAATGACAAAGCTTAGATCTGAAACTATTGACAAATGGCCGATATTTTTACAAAACGCATCTGGTAACCCTAAACAGGAGGGATGTGTTAAGTTTTTGTGCAAGGTTAAAGTTACCACTCTACAGTATTCATGTAGAGAGTGTTTTGTGATTTATGAGACTGCAGTAATTTGTAGACGTATTGGTTGGTTCCCTGTTTTTTGTGCTTTCTAGACAAACAAACAGGTGGATATGCTGAGGTGCTGAATTTGTTGCTTTTTTTAATTAAGCAGCAGTGGGGTGGCGATATTTCGCTGTATATGCCATTGCGTTATCTGTGTGGTGGAATGTGGTGCATATATACATGAGCTTCATAGACTGTACATAGGCCTACATTCTGACAAGTTTAAAAATGTGCACATCGCTGACGGTGAAGCCCACCACCCTGACTCTCTGGAAACAATTTGCCCCTTTGCCCCACTACTGTAGATGGTTGACAAGACTCTCGGTAGTGATTTAGAACAAACTGCCTGCAGATGCTTGTCTTGCAAGTAGTAAATGTTTCCTGGGCGTAGGCGTACATCCCTAGATATTGCTATTGCTTCACCTATCCTTCAGCTTACATTGGTAAAAGATCATTGAAAGGCTCATTAGCACCAGTGTTGCCACTGTGTTATGAAGAAAAACCCCAGAATTTACCTTGAAAAAAAAACAGACATAAAAAATATTTGAAACAAGTCAAAACCAAACTTGAAACGCACATTACCGGTACTTGCACGTAAAAATTAAGGTAATATGCATTATTTGAATGATATTTTTAACAAGTTCAAGTCTAATTTTAAACATACTGACCATTTACAAGTAGGCTAGCAGCAAATCAAATGTATGAAGTAACATAAAAAAAGCTAGTTAGATCTTTTCTAAAAAAACGTTTAATGTTTTCTTTTACTTCACTTAAATACACAAATTGAAACATGTACATGATACACTCAAGGTCTTGCAGTCTTCCTTTTCACCCTAACCAATGCATTCATTGCAATATTTGACTACTAATTTAACATTCAAAATTTTACATTCATATCACCATGTGCCCGTAAAACAATGAAGTGATTCTCAACCACAGCATCTTCACAACCAGAAAAGCATTCCAAAATCATGTACAAGCAGCTCTTGACATATCAACGATAATTAGAGTGCTCACCTATGCCTAATTCGTGCTTAATCTGTAAACCATTATATTTCAAACAATTTGGTCAAGCCTAACCCTACTCATCTGTACTGCCTACCAGGGCCCCGACAAGGGGGGCAATACCCCGGGGCAGCACTTTTTGGGGGGCGGTACTTTTGGTGAAAAGAAGGAATAGCTGGTGGTGGAAGATGGTAGTGGTGGTGGGGGGTAGCACTTTTCGACTAGCCCCGGGACGGCTCTTCCCCATGCCGGGACCCTACTGCCTCTGCACATGATACTGCGCCTGTGAAACTACTGTATTCCTGAATGGAAAATACAGTGATACAACATACACTTCTAAAATTTGACCAGAGTCAAAAAACCCCAGATTTTAAATCAAAACCCCAGATGAAACAGAAAAAAAACAGATCTAGTGAAAAAACCCTAGCAGTGGCAACACTGATTAGTACATGAGATGGTACTATAGGGATAGTCAGGGGTCATTTAGGTCATGACCTCCAAAGTATATACTGTACAAAATTTTGCCAATTTTGCAAATAGGTCGCACCACGGCTGAGTGAACATGATGACGTCACCGAAACGCATTTTACCTAGCAAACTTCCGTGATGACAAGGGCCCCCAAGTTGTCAAGACCACCACTGACTATGTGAATAACTATAATAACCACTGAAAAATATTGGACTTAGTATTAGATCTCGATTATATTTCTTTTCTAACCCGCCACACTTAAACACCAAACCGTAAGCCCTAATCATCAGTTTTCTCAGCGTATTTGATACGTAGAATATTAATTTGTGCATGCACACATGGCGTGAAGTCAGAAATTTTGCAAGTCAAAGTCAGAAATTTCGCTGGACACCGGTTCCCATTGTGCTGTTGTTATTAATGCATGGTTTTGTGATACCCACATTCTTGGTGCTCATATTTCTTTCATATATATTTATTTTCCATACCATTCCACATTGTATTATATTGCCATATGTGTAATGGCAAATTGTTGTTTTCATCTACTTATTTCGTAACCATATGACACCTAAACTTATCTTTACAAGTGCTATGATTAAGTATTTTGATGTTCTTTTACTAAACTCCTGTGATATATGGACCATGGATTTGAGTCAGCACACTAAAAAATAAATGAATAGTGGCCTAAATTCAATTATTTATATGTTTGGATACCATAATATTGATGCACCCTTCTTAAATGTGCAAAAGTATGTCTTACTCTGATCAACTCTCTATTGAGCAACGTATGAATGAAGCAAAAACCTTGATTCAGCGTCTCGCAAAATACTCAGAAGCAAATATAGAAGGATCACGTAAACTGTTGAACAAGGTTAAGGCAGAAGTGAGGTGAGTTGATTTGAGTTTCCAAATTAAGATGTAACAACACATGTGGTAATTCCTTTTCAAACTTTTGGAATAATGTTTGCTGCTGATATTACTGTAATCTGTCCATACCCCTTTCTCTTCAACTTCATTTGGTGTCACTATGCATCTGTTTGGGAACAACTCATCCATGCAACCCACCCCACTATTGTCTGTGGTTAAATTTATATCTCTTCACGACTTGTATATATAAACATTGTTTTCTGCTCTTGCTACTTGTTTTTATAATGAAATGTTATGTTAAAATGCATTGCTCTCTGCCTCATGACCCTTATTGTTGCTCACTTCATCTGTGTGCTAGCTTCACTTGCTCATCAGTACGTACCTCAACTCTTCACCCATTGCTTGCCCACCATCATCTTTGTTATGTTGATGTCTTTTTTTCGTGTTTTTTCATTTTTCTTGATTTTGAAGAAAAAAAATTATTATGAATGAATGTGATTTGTAATCAGACAAAGTCCATAGTACAAGCATTGAAGCAAACACTGTTTGCTCAACACACTACAGGTTGATAAAAACAGACAAAACTGAAATGTTTTACAAAGGTGTCAGAGGTGAAACCACAGGGTTACAGATGCATTCTTAACACTATTGTTCACTAACCTGTAACACTTGGTACAACACTACTGCAGAATAGGACGCTAAGTGATAAACTGGTCAGGGCTAGGTAAAGTACTAATGCATTGTACAGTGCCTTCAAACGAACAAACACTGCACCATCCGAGCACTCAGTCACAAAGTAAAATGATTAAAATGTTATTATATTACTATTATATAGTTCACAGTACTGCTGTTTTTAAGATAGCTTAACATATTTAAATTCTGTTGTATTGTTATTATATATGAAACTACTTTCCACCGTTAAGTAAACTATAACCTAAATCCTGCAAACATACATTGTAGCATTATAAACTAGCACCTTGTTACTCAAGATCAAAAGTTCTTGAAGCCAGATCAGTTAATTTATATCCTTTGTTACATGTTTCATGCAAAGGATGTTTTATCATTTCTTCAAAAAAACATGAGCTTTCTAAATTTGTGTTGTATTTATTGTAGTTGCCCAAATGAGCAGTGGATGATAATATGATTTTATTGGCGATGAATTTGTGCATAGAAAAATTTCGAATTACTACAAATCAAGCCTCATCATAGGCATGCTGCATTAGTAAGCTGTTTGCTATTCAGGATTTTTTTTTGCTGAACTATTTGATTCTGTTCACAGTTGCATAATTAGTAACAAGTGCAAAACCTACAAGGAACTTTTAACCATACAATAAAACATTTTTAAACAAATATCATGCATAGACGCGGTGCTTAACTGCAATTTTTTTGTTCTAAAATGGATAACTATCATGAAAATTGCACAGAGTCAGTCTCATGGTGCACAAATATTATTGAGTATGCATAAGAAGTGATAGAATGGTGAGAGTGACACTTCGAAAATTATGTAGAACTGACATATTTGTTAGTGTTGTGGTTGGAAAAAAGTGCATGACAATTTTATATGTTTTTGTTCACGTGTTGTCAGGACAAATTTCTGAGAATTTTACCAAATTATTATTACAGCAAGTTGTTTCAAATTTTCAACCACCCTTAAAAATATTTCCTGTATATCTATGTGCAAACCACATAATTTTCATGCAGTAAATTGGGCATTATCTGTAAAAGCACATTGTCTAGTACATAGGAAACAAACTTTCCAAATATGGTGACATGGTGGTTTGTATGATTAAAAATAAAATCTGTATATTGTGCTGAATTTTTCAGTCATAATGAGTTGATATTTTCAAAAACTTACACTCTTTTCTTTCTGGTATTGCTTTGCTGCACTGCATCTCATCTTAATGGTGTCACGGTTGAAGTGATTATCCTAGCACAGGGGTGGGCAAATAGCAGGCCACATGCGACTCGCCACAGCGTTTTCAGTGGCCTGCAGAAGCATTCAGCAAAATTCTGCCATTCTTAAATCTTATTTGTTGACAAGCGTGCAAGGTTAAATTTGTATCATTGAATTCTCTCACTGAATAAAGTGTATTTGCGTAAGTGCAATTGTATTAAAACCTTTTCTGTGTGCCATTATTTTTTTGTTTTGTATATTTATATATCACGATTAAATTAGAAGGTACAACCCTCTGCTAAATGCGGCCTTCCCAAAGTGACCCCCGAGCCAAATTAATTTTCCACCCCTGTCCTATCAGAAACCCGTATGCAATTCTCTTCAATAATGCCATGCAAGGGTTATGATGAAGCTGTTAAAAAAGTTAGCTTTTAACGTTGATGGGTGGTATGGCTGTCAATAATCACAGTATGGATCAGGAGTTTGTGATTTCATGTGTGTCAAGCCCAAAGTTGGAAACTTTGCCTGGTACTTAGACTGAATTTGAAAACAAAATTTACAAAGAGTGCTTCACATGAAATATTGCTAGGAATTTTATTATTTACTCTCACTCTAGAAGTTACATCATAAATGTTGTGCGGTTTTGTGCGAGATTGTTAAACTAACTGCAAGCCTTTGTTTCAACAGGTTTCTTGAAAAAGTCCTAGATGGATCCATAGTATTTAAGGAGAGTCATGTCTCTAGTACCAATCTGAAAAGTTTGCAAGCAATTGTGAACGTTGCTGATAGAGTTGGCCTTGATTGCATTTCATGCTTGCTTCATCCATTTACGTACAATACTGTTAACGATGAGTAAGTTTATTTATGCTTTGTAAAAGTTTAGAAACGTGATTCCTTATGTGTGGTCATATTATATACCCTGAAGCTCAAACTCTGGCTAAGAAGCAATTTAGTTTCAAACTCTTTTGTTACGCTGTGGTCACTGTTTAGCAACAATAGCATTCAATCGCGATAATAAATTGTGATGGTTAAGCATGTAGTGTGACGGTTCAATCGTAAATGTGTGGAACCTCAACGTTTTCAGCAGTGATTTCCCATTTCCTTTCCGGGCAGTTGAAAAACAGCCTTGTCAAGAACTCAGAGTCCGACTTGTGAATAGTCTAAAAGTGTTTCAACTAACAACAAAATTTTAAAAAGGGGTTGAAACTTGTCAACTCAATGAAAGACAGACTTTTTATTTGCCCGCTTAAATCTGAATACAGTTGTTTAGAAAAAAAAACGATAAATACACGTGACGCTTTGAAAACATGGGACGTTAAAGGTTAAGCTGTTAAGACTCAGTTCTTGTTTCCCGACCTCCCCCGGCCCTGTTGAATTTTCTGACTACGCGCTTGTTGCTGCTCAGCACTAGTGCTCTCAGTGTGCTCAAAAGCTCAGCACCAGTGCTCTGGCTCAACGACGGCCATGTTTGTTGCCAGATTCTCGGTCAGAGTGGATGTTGTCGGAAGCAATGGTCGTCTTTGGGTGAAAGCAGTCGCCCGCAAGGCCGCCGCCCAGTATGCGGTGTGGAAAGGCGATGGCCAGTATGGGGAGAAAAACCTGGCCGAGATCGGGGAGCAGTACGTTCTCGCCGCCAAGCAGCACCCAGTGGACTTCCGCGCACCCACTGTAGTGTTTTCCTTTTCGGATGGGGTCCCCTCGTGCATCGCCAGAAAGCTGCACGAGATGAACATTTATGTCGAGGGTGAAATCGTCGAAATAGATGATGATGATGATGATGACGACGATGCTGATGATCGGGAAAGTTCACAACGATGCGTGCGTAGCGTTTCGCTTTCAGAAATCGTGCAAAAATTGAAACATTCTGACAAAAGCTCTGATGACTTGTGTTTATTGAAAGATACGCAAAACAAGCTGGACGGTTTATCTCTTGATTCAAGAGGCGATGTTAGAAGAAAAGCCAATCTCGATGTTACTGCTCTTCTCTGCTTGGTTTCGAACCTTACAAACGGTTCTGACAATTTCAATTACGGCGTTCCGGTATTGAACAAGCAAGCCGACCAGGAAAGACTCGCGCCAGCGCTGCCCGGACTCACTCGCTTCTTAAGCGACAGGGACTTGGTCGCGTGCGAAACTGCGGTGACGAACTTTAAGAAAATCATTGCAACTATCGGCGGTCCGAGCGAATCGCATCGAAGCGAAGAACTCTTGAAGCGAATTGAAATTGTGAAAGATCGTCCGTCGACCAGAACTTTGAATCTGGAATCAAGCTCGAAAATCAACCAACGAGCGAAAGTAACTTGTTTTCTGATCAGATTCGTTTTTGCGTAATTGTTTGCTGACCAATAGACGAGTGCTGTCTCACCTGTTTCCGATAACAAATGATGGTTAAAGGTGCAAAGAACGTTATTTTCAAACAAAAGATGCAGATTTAATCATAAAATAACGTAATGGTAGATCGTCGATTTATAAGTAATACTTATACACAGATTTGACAAAAATACCGGCATCCACGTTATATAAAGCTGCCATATTCAGATTACTTGGAAAGAAAAGAAACTTAACGTTTATTTCGCATTGGCCCCGTCAGACATAATGTCCGAGCTTGGAATGTTGCAAAAATCAAAAACTTGGTCTGGCAATTCTTGTAGTAACTCGTTTCTCTGCCTTTTCGTTCGGTACGCGTCACGATGTGACGTGCACACGTAACTCACGTCACCTCTGACGTGCAAACGAGCTTGCACTGCAGCTCCAAACAATTTTTAAAATCGACCAACCAACCACAAAAAAACTTAGTCACAATTCATTTTCAGGTGATTTTCGGAACCGGGGACAGTGAGAGAGCTGTGACAGTCACCGCCAACGTCGGTTTCGTGCGGGCCGCGGCGCAGGCAGGTGTCCAGTACTCGGTGTTCCTGCATGAAGCAAGGGCCTTGACGGAAATCAAAGAAACGAGAAGAAGACCAGATCGACTTTCTGAAAATGCCGAAGCCCTTTAAACGACCCGGTGTCTTCAGCGAGTCTACTCTGCGCTTAAACTGTAGCAATGCATGAAAATCGCTATTTATTTATCTATCAAGTAGATTCGTCTCTGTTGGCAAAAGAGCTCAGGGTAAGTCTGGCGAAACTGTGCGACACCGCGATGCTTGTGCAGTGCGACGCCGCGATGCTTGTGCAGGCAAATTTTTCTCAGTGATTCGTGCGCAGCAGCGATACAATATCCAGGATAACGCGCTTTCATGAGGAAGCCATAGTTATTATTTCCAATAATGGGGGAATTGCTGCGTCAAGAGCGACCTGGCCTATACTGGAAGGGCGCACCAAGCAATGCCAGTGCTCTTCAGATGCCTTGCAAACAGTGACGTAACGTTCTTCGGTGTCATCATACTTTTGACACAAGGTCGCCCAGAGCTTTCATAAACATTGTGTTGCGCTTTGATTAGCTTGCTAGTTTTTTGTCGAGGAATGAAAGGTTAATTGTCATGAAACGAAAAAGTTCTTGAATTTATCGCCGAACTCATTCGAATGCCGGTGAACCTGCAGTTATTTTACTTGTCTTTCCGATGCGGAATTCACTTTCATGAATCCACTCGTCCAGCCGGGTACCATATTATACGTTGTTTCTGTTTTTTCACCTTTGTTTTGTTAAATTCTTCAAAGAACTGACTTGACCTTGTGGCAATTATTTGAGAAACGAATTGTGGACGGGTCCAAATAAAAGAATTGTGGACGGGTCCAAATGCACTGTGTTGGTTTTGATTGACTCTTTCCCTAAATGTTTCAAAATATGTGGAGAAGGTTAAACTGGCATCCTTTGAGAAGTCCTCGTCTTCGATCATATTATAGTAGGAATGTCTTTGATCCGTTCAACCAGCTGATATATTCGGGCGGGAAGCGAAAACGGTTGCAGCTTGTTGTACCTAACAACTAAACGTGTTTTTGAAATTTTCGGGGGGGCAGTTGCCGGGTTTCCCCCCTGGTTGCGGGCCTGTTACCAATCGAATATTTTTGATCAGCTTACGGCAACTTATGTTTAACAAATAAACGTTTTTTCTGCAGAACTGCTGTCGTTTTGTTCTGAAATTGCTCTGTTGTGTTTGGCTTCTATCTCCACTTCGGGCGCTGATGCTACACCACGATCATCTGAAGATGATCCATTTATTTAAGTTATTTTTAGTCTCGTCTTCCACACAAAGGCTCTTTAAACATTTTTTTCTGCAGCTGCCCTTGTTTGGTTCCAGAACTTCACAAAATGATTTCTATTGGTCTCGTTTCAGCAGTGATCGCAATAGATGTTTATTCTCTGATACGCGGTAACAATTACACTTCCAGCGCTTGCGAACTTACTTGCTACATCTTTCTCGGTGCTCGCAGAGCTTCATTCGCATGAAACTTGCAGAAGTTAGGTTTCTACACCAGATTGGTTCTGTTTCAGCCTTTTGTAGCTGGTGTATAATATTCTACTTGTCCTTCGTCTTAATTAGTTGTTACATCACAGAACGCATTTTACGCGCGGGTTTCAAGCTTCGTGGCAATTGTTTTTGTTTTTGATGCGATCTTGTGTCTGTTTTTGTTTTTCGCCTTTTTTCCTTTGTCGAGATCTCATGTTTCATTTCTTGTCAGAGCTACCGAAAAAAATTATTGTATTTTTGCACTTTTCTCAAACTTCGTTCATTTTACTGTTTACTTGGTTTAGTAATTTATTTTTCGAGGTCTCCAAAAAAATCGCCACCATGCGATAAGGAGGTCATGAAAAATTTTAATCAGGGCTGCATTCAAAAGATCAATCAAAGTTTTAGAGGCTCCGAAAGATAAAAGAGCTGTAAACGACTGATTTTCAGTAAAAAAATTAATATTTTGGTAAAGATGTAACCATTTCCAGAGGTTTGGCTATTTTTTGAAGTGAATTTGCTTACAGTTGTTTTTTTGTAATTGGCAATCTGGGATGAAACTCTTAAATGTTCCATATCACATGAGTTAGTAAAAAATTACAAGCTTATGAAGTTAGCCACAGCGCATCACCGGTCAATCATTCGTCGGTTCGCGTAGTGGAGATTGCAGCAAACACTGATACAAGGTATTAGCAATTACAACTTTTATTATTTCCTCTTAAAACAGAAGTGTAATCTCGTAGGAGAAACTTGAAAAAGTATGCGACGTTGGCAGTAAGTGGATAAAGAAGTTGGGATGAAGATGACCGTCGTTGAACGATTCACTCAAAAACAGTCGCTTCACTGGAATGAAGATCCGCGACACTTGGCGATAAACGTCACCTGCAAAACGTTTTTGACACTGGGGTAAACATCAGATAGAAACTGGCGAGGGTTCCCTTTGATTTTGATGTTAGGCTCTTTCACGTAACGTAACGGTGAGACAGGTGTAGGAGGCGAATTTTTGAGGTTGCGAAAGATTTTTACGCGAAGTTTCGGGTAAGTTTTGTGCGAATATTTTCTCTCACACGGATCATTGAGACCTTTTTTTGGGGTGACCTCCAAAAAAGGTCTTCACGTGATTCTGCAAACATTGGGTGCCATTTTTTCAAACAAAACAACGTTGGGCGCTATTGTTGCCCAGATTTTCAGGGATTTTGTGAACATTTTCATATTTTTGCCCGAGACCAATGTTATAAACATGTGAGAAGATTTATTTTACTATTCTGAGAAGATTTCATATAATTTAATACAGTAGAACCTATACTTTTAAGGAGTATATTTGATAAGCAGCGTCTATTTTTGCCTCGTGAGACAAACACAGTTCTGAAGTTATTTTGTCAGTAGCTGCACACACTTGTTTGAAGTCATCACGTGACAAGTTTGGAATGTATGACCTACATACATGGCTGACCGTAATGTCTAATTTAAATGTGGGCAAACTTTTAGTGGCTGTTTGTCTACGTTGGGTAAAGAATTGGCTAAGCCATAACTACAAGGCTCAACATGTTGTGTCTTTCTGTATTGTGCTGGTCACGTGACCATTTCAACCATTTGTGTTCTATCAAAGGCAAAATAGTCACGGCATGTATTTTGTCTCATGAGGCGAAATAGACAGTATCTTTTTAATATGAGTTACTTGGAAGTTCTCGGAGTGTTAACAGGAGTCGGAGTTAATGTTTCAAAATTTTTCATAGTCGGAGCAGGAGTCTTGAAGCGTGGAGTGGAGTCGGAGTCTGAAAAAGGTGACTCCACTCATCTCTGATTCCTAGTTTGTTTGAATTCCCACACGTACTAGCTGCGTAAAGATCAAATGCGAAACTGCAAATGACAGATTTGCCGAACAAATCTCTTCCAAGGGATAGAAAGAGGTGACGAATTGAGCAAATTACATGATGGGAAACAGTGTTTTTTTTAAAGGTTTTTAAAAGGGTGTCATGGTGGAGCTTTAGGGTGTCAACTAGAGATGAGTGGAGTCACATTTTTCAGACTCTGACTCCGCTCCTACTCCATGCTTTAAGACTCCTGCTCCGACTCCGAAAAGTTTTGAAGCATCAACTCCGACTCCTGTTTACATTCCGAAAACTTCCAAGTAACTCATATCAAAAAGATAGCGTCTATTTTGCCTTGTGAGGCAAAATACATGGTGTGGCTATTTTGCCTTTGTTCGAACGCAAATGGTTGAAGTGGTCACGTGAAAAACACAATACAGAGACACAAAATGTTGAGGTTTGGAGTTATGACTTGCCTATATTTTAAGCAACACAGACAAAAAGCCAATAAAAGCTTGCCCGCACTAAAATTAGGCATTGTGGTCAGCTATATAGGTTATGCATTCCAAACTTGTAATGTGTTTTGAACTTGTCATGTGATCACTTCAAACACTTGTGTAGAGCCACAGACAAAATAAGTTCAGAACAGTTTTTGCCTCATGAGACAAAATATACATTGCTTATCAAATCTTTCAAACTATAGTATAGGTTCCACTGTAATTTAAGTTATAAAGTGTTAACTGTTGAAACACTAGTTGGATAGTTGAAGCTTCAATAACCAGTTATCTGACAATTGTTTGAATTGAGCGTTAACTTTCGATTTTCACAATAGACTCAGTGGCGGCTCGTGGTGAAATTGGCCGGGAGGGCTGCGACATTTCATTTCTGGTTGAACATATGGGATTGTCGCCCTGGCTGTTTTTATAATTAGTGGCGTTTCCAGTCACTCCAGCAGTCCTAATCTCATCAAACTCGTAATTTTCAGTTGTCCTTATTAATACATAGAAAACATTCACTTTAATGAAACCAAACCCTAAAGCGTAAACACTAACACAAAAGAACTAAACCGGTCCCATCAAAAGTATGATGCATAACCACTGCCATCAAAGCTGCAAAGGCGAGTAGAACCCAGCACCACTCACATACTAAACTTGGAACATTCCGCTCGACTGCTAAGGCGCTATTGTTAACAAGACAAAGCTTAGCATTTATTCAAACCGTGTCATGGCAGCAGACCTAGGCTAGAACCACTTTCTTTGAGCTGGTAATTTAATCATGTTCTTTCAAATCAAGTTTAAATTTTCCAAAAAATTTCGAACAGTTTATGATTTTACACAAGATTGCTCGTTTTTTTTATCTGGATTGTTATGCTTTTCCAGTAAAAGTTTGTATCCTGCATCAGTTACAGCTGCAATGTTCACCTTACCACAAAATGAAAGGTCTACTTGAATGCTTATAGGCTTGCCAGATTTCTCATGCTTCAAAATTTTCATGTTTCAATGTTTTAAACCAGTCATATCTTTTGTTGTCCAAGAATGAGATCCACCAACTACTGCCGTACATCTTCAAACGCCAACCCCAGAAAGCTCATCAGCTTAGCCTACTGTTGCAAGCTGCACTGGTGCAGATAAAGGAAGGGCTGTATTTTCGCAGCCCGAGATTGGCGACCAGATTTGAATCCAATGCCGCCAATATCGCCAAAGTACT
>Ga0210059_1012720_pt1 | contig 12667 bp, 1 predicted proteins | sample Ectturendosymbi2_FD_188042 | JGI IMG/M metagenome (GOLD analysis project Ga0210059, IMG submission 188042) | Ecteinascidia turbinata endosymbiont from Florida, USA - Sample 2 (SPAdes) (version 2) | ecosystem: Host-associated > Tunicates > Ascidians > Unclassified | place: Key West, Florida...
CTTATCTTTGTTAAAAAAAAAACAAACACACTGCACCTATATAGTATGTGTGGCGGCACAAAGACTTTAAAGCACAAGATGAGGACCACGTTGCAACTTAACATGGCTGTAAACATCTCGTACACACGAACAAAACACGTCACGTAAAACGCACCCAAATGGTTGTAACTGTTAGGTTCACGATTCGCATGTTTCTTACTTTGTCAGACTGATAAGAATCGGACACAACTAAACTGTCGCGTGAAAACATGTGGAGTTTGAAAACCAGAACCGTCGCCAGAAAATCTTGAATAGGGGTTTTAAATTTGCGCAAGGCGACTTGACATTCTGAAAATTTGATAAAATCTTTATACCAATTTATAGCGCGTGATACTGTATTTAAAATTGGAAGGGCTGAGCTCATCAGTGCCGCCGTGGCGACTGGACTGGTTTAAATTTCGCTTATGCTGTCATTATTGAAATAGGTACAAAGAATTAAAACGCTATAGTCATCATCGAATCAAGTAAGGCTGAACATAACACAGTGAACAGTTAAAAATATTTTTTCCTGCCTTCTCCATAACAAAATTATCTAAGAATTCATTACAGTTTGTTTGCCTAAGTTTGTCACTTTTAATGTACCGGATGCTTAATGTGGACAACCTCTCCTGGAACATTGCGACTCTTTCATTCATTTTTAATTCTTTTGAATCTTGAAAATGACCTTTCGCCTGACTAGTTAGCAACTATCAAGCTAAGAAATAAGGTTGGATAAACTAAGAACCACTAATGTAAGGCATCAGAGCCAAACGCGCTTTTGTCATTTTTTTGCTGTTTCCGTGTCTCGGGGAAGAGTTCTGCAGTTGCCAGTTGGCAAAGTGGGCTTTGCTTGCTATTCAAGCTCATCAAGGTCTTCTCTGATTGGCTTAGCATGGGAGCAGTACAAACTTGCGCAAGTACTCATTAGCAATCTGATTTCTAATGACTTTACTGAAGAAAAGTCAAATGGAAAAAAATCACATCTAAAAATATCAATCGAGCTTCACGCGATACAAACGCTGACAAAACTACTGTATTGCTCAGTCATCTAAGAAAGAACTATGCTTTTATTGTAAGATACTGCTGTTCGCCCTACACATAGCTCTTATCTGTAGTACAACCTTGCTTTGATCAGGTGCAGTGACGTAACTAGAGGTTTGAGTCAGGGGAAACTTAGCTGAAGGGAGCTCACTGGCTAACACTCAGAAAATAGTTGAGAAAAAATAGCAAACCCGGTATTGAACGACTGTACAAAAACCCGAAATCACCAGAAAATGCTACGAAAAACGTAAAAAAACAACAATCTACTGAAACCAAAAGAATACTAAAAACCAGCAAAATACAAGCTACATTTAGCTCAGCAGGGGGTGGTGGTTCGTACCCCTGCCACCCGTCAGTTATGACACTGATCAGGTGCATTCCAAACATGAATAGTCACAAGTTCTTTTGATAGAGTCACCCGTAACAAATCGGCACGATTCAGCAAATGCAGGACGCAGCCAGCGTGCTTTGAGTATATCGACACAATAGTTGGCATGCGGCTTGACCAACCGTCATATTGAGATTCATGGAAGTTCGTTGGAAGACTCTGGCATAATCACCACGAAAGTTGAATAAAACTAATTTTCATGAATAATAATTAAGACATAAATATTTGCGAAGTTTAATCTAAATGATCATATACCGGCCATTGACTCTATGCGTACCACAGTTTGTTGGAGGCCGCTTGGATCGTGAGGTCCTAGGCTTAAGCCTATGTAGCCTACAGGTGAATCGGGCCCTGATCGTAATCATCATTTTGTTACCAGAAACGATCTTCATGCTTTACGCGTACTACAGATTTTAAAACCTGAGGCTGTAGAAATTTGCTTTACGTTCCAAATGAAGTGCAAATTGTAATTCTGTCTTCTCTGTATTTCCCCATAGACACGCAAAACCTGCGCAACGCACAATCAGCAAAGATACGTTAACTCCCAACAACTTGTAGCAGCCAAAAGATTTGCACCAAGGTTCAAGTGATTGAAGGAACGCCCCGAGAGAAACCACACATGAAAGGTTTATTTCTCCAAAAGAAGTAGCAAACACCTGTAGCGGTATACACTACAACAAAGGACTATGACTACTTTAGCCATATCTAGTAAAATACACGGCAAATAATATACGTATATATATACATATCTATATCCCTCAAAAGTGTTGTTATTCCACTGCTATTCGAAATACAAATTTAACTTCAAGCAAAACATTGTCGTTTTTGGAATACCGTTGCTATATAACAAAAGAAATGCAAATAGAGTGCCAAATGCATGCAGACATGTTGCTACACAAATGAAACAAAAATGAAGAGTTAGACAAGTTGCTAGTTTTGTCACTGCAGATTGGTCAAACTGAAACTTTGCAAAATCGCATTACTGTGTAGGACCATGCGGAAAGCTGTTTTTTCAGCACATTCAAGGTATTCCCTCTTTCTCAGCAGTAGAAGCTGAGTAGGTGGTGGTGGAAGACATGTTGAAACCTACTTGGTAACGCTCTTCCGCAACATCAGTGAAGTCTTCATTGTTAGTAGCGGCGGCAATCGCTGGCTCATACTTGTCCGTTGCCTTTCTGCTCAAACACAATTGTAGGATACCATGCGGTGTAACGAGGGTGCACTACTTGTAAGCCATGCGGAATCAACCTGAATATTGCAGGGCAATTCTCTCAAAACTAAACCAAACCACTTACTTGCGCTTGTAGCAGAAATAGGCAAGAATGATGATCAGTATAATAGTGTCAATGACCCAAAGAATAAGTGCAGCGATTGCGCTTGCCCCATCATTCGAGGAGTTTCCAGAAGCAAAAGGTGCTGTCGCCCTCGCTCGCGTTGTCGTCCGTGGTGTTGTCGTCGTCGGCGGTGTTGTTGTCGTCGGCGGTGTTGTTGCCGTCGTCGGCGGCAGTGTTGTCGTCGTCGGCCGTGTTGTCGTCGACGACGGCAGTGTTGTCGTCGACGGCGGCGGTGTTGTTGTCGTTGGCGGTGTTGTCGTCGTCGGCGGTGTTGTCGTCGTCGGCGGTGTTGTCGTCGATGATGGCGGTGTTGTCGTCGATGATGGCGGCGTTGTCGTCGACGGTGGCGGCGGCGTTGTCGTCGATGATGGCGGCGGCGTTGTCGTCGTCGGCGGTGTTGTCGTCGATGGCGGCGGAGGTGTTGTCGTCGTCGTTGGTGGTGTCGTCGTTGCTGTCGCTTCTGTTGCAGGAACAGGGTGAGGTAGGTGTTTTTGGGCATGATCAAAACGACTCAATGAGCGTTGCAATCAGAACATTCTGCTGTACTAATAGAAATTTTTAAATGTCAAACTTAATTGTAAAATGACTTAACGATGCCAATCTGCAAGGCTTATTTTAAGTTTAAGTGAATCCTGAACTGTATTTTTGATTTTTATTAAGCAAGATGTTGGTTCGCGTATTCGACGAGACATCAATGGCATAAATAACTGTCAGCAGCTTGTAACAAATTTTCCAAAACTCTAGCGGCTCGATTACTTCTGGTAAAACTCTTAGCTGTGCAACCTTTTTACATTGACGCCAAGTTTGGCTGATGATAATCAGCAGGTTACAGTCACAAAATGGAAAAAATCGCAACGCTGCTAAACGGTTTGAAGAAGAGATTTTTTGACCCTAAGTCTTTGAACATAAAATGCGACAAGCTACGGCCAAAGATAGTGCAAGTTGAAAGCAGCATGCATTGGCTCTTTCTATCTCTCTTAGGGGCACTCCATCAGTTTGTATGGCATGTGCCTGCTAATCCATGGCATAAACATTTGCATCCGACATAATTTATACTTTACTGACAGACGTACTAATAAATAAGATAGCTTAATGAAGATAGAATAAGTCATGTGGATGAGCAGAAGAACTGTTTGCCATAAAGCAAGAAAACTATTTTGTTTGACAAAGTTAAGCAAAAAACATGGGTGAAACCCACAGCATGCTAATCTACCGTAGGTATGTCCCTATCAGAGATGAGCACAGACCAGGACTGATCGGACTGGATCAGGTCTGAAGCCAATTTTAGCCAGATCAGGACTGGATCGGAGTGCAATTTTTTTGAAAATTGGCGGATCAGGACTGGATCGGACTGAGAAAATTTTTGTTGTTAAATGTGATTATTCTAACCATGTCGAAAATTTTAGGTAGCATCTATTTTGCCGCGAGCAGCAAAAGCTCTGCAGGGGATATTTTACCGTTTGAACTGTATCCAGCTTTGTTCAGGTATACGACAGAGTTCGTGACACTAGCACAGTTTTTTTTCTGTTTTTTTTAAGGAAAATGGAACCCGATTCTCTGATTCTAAGGACCCGATTTTCTCTAATTCTAGGGACCTGACGATAATTTTCTCTGATTCTACGGACCCGATTTTCACTTCTAGGGTCCCAAATCGGGTCCCTAAAACACCTTGAAAACCCTGCACTAGCAGTATGTTAAACGTGGTCAAGTGGGAAGTGTCTATTCCTGCTGTGCAAGTGGTTGTAGGTTCGGCTTTCAGCGTTGTTTGGTTGGGGTTTGCTATGGTAGAGATAGCATTTTTGAAGGGAGCGCTTTTCATGTTTTTTGAAAAGTTTCGATAGCCAGACAAAGGTTAACATTTTGGTTTAGTGTTTTAGATTGTTTTTTAACAGGAGGGGAATTTCACCAGGGGGCAATAATAAATTTCCGGGGGCGCGAGCACTTGCACGCCCTACAACGTTAAAAGTATGATCAATGAATTGAGTAATACATTTGCTTTTGAATCTTTGGGGGCGCTTGAAACAAAAGACAATTATTTAAGGGGGAGTTGTAGAAAACGTTTAAGAACCACTTGAGGGTTAGTGTTTAGGGTAAAGTTGTCAGGTCACGTGACAAGGACGGTACGCTAATCCAAGCATATTGTCCTTGCCACATGATAAAACCAACCGATCAAGTTCACCTCATGGCAATATAGCTGCAGCAATGTTTTTACTGCTGATGGGAAATGCCAAGTTTTTGGTTGTGAACCGATTTAACAGATTTGATAAATGTTGAAACTTCCAAAACGGGCAGTGTGTATTTTGCCTGATGAGGCAAAAACACTACTGGAGCTATTTTGCTTTAAACCAATTGTGTTTGGCTAAAGGAAAAATAGATTTAGCAGCACTTTTGACCCCATCAGGCAAAATAGACACGGATAAAAAATACATGTTTTTACTTTGGCGAGTCAGGACTGGATCGGACTCATGATTTTCAAAAAATTTGCGGATCAGGACTGGATCGGATTCAATTTCATCGGATCAGGACCGAACTCAGACTGAAAAATTTCACAGTCCTGTCATCTCTGGTCCCTATAGCTGGAAGTATTCACACACGAGTAATGATTTTTGCGATTCGGCACTCAACAACGTATAATAACAGACTATAAATGAATGAACAAAGCTTCGTTCATACCGTTGGTGGATATTGGTTGTGAGAAATCTGTAAGACTTGAAGGATTGTTTTGGTTTCTTACGTTGGCTCGAAAAGCAACTTGGTAAGATCTTCCACTTGGCAGGGGTCCATTGCAAAGCTGATTTGTCAAAGATTTGTCACAAGAAGTATCAGAACCTGTGGAAAGAGACCTCAGATCGAGTGTGTTGAAACAAAAACCTATTTAAACTTTTTGTTCTTCCCAATGTTTTCAATACTTTATAAAAGCTGAGGCAAGAGAAAGAACGCACATGTTCATCAACCTTAAGATAAAGACTTACAGTGTCTCAAAACTTTACAGCAAAGCTGTAGAGATACCAATTTTCTCGAAAGTAGGGTATGTTTTTCAGTTATGCCACACTGCAGAAAAAATAATTAAAAAGGTTTTTGCAAAAATCTGTTCATGGTAGGTTCCAACAAGGCTATGCACAAGAATTGCGAAAATATACTAAGACAGAAATAAACTGAGGCGCAGTGGATTTCCTTAACGTTTTCTTAAGCTTTGCGTTCCGAAATTTCAGCGCATTTAAAGATCCAAGCCCAAAATCAAGGTGAGTTCAGGAGCAGACTTGCTTTAGCGGCAGGATGGCGAAAAGGGTGAAATGGATTGACGGTTTGGTTTAAAAGCAGACAATGTATGCAGTGCGCAAGAATCGGGTCGAATTGCATGATTTTCGACATGTTGCTTTCGCAAGGAGTACAGAATTTTGTTTCTAATTCGGGACAAAATTTTATATTTCGGGTTTGGCGTACCTGTGGAGCAAAATCTGGGGTCTTTCGGGTTTTGAGAAAATGCGATTTGAATGATAATAAACTCTATATTGCTATGAAATTTAAAATTATTAGGAGCCAGTAATCCGTTTTATTCATTGAAATAGCGAGGAACACTACACGTGAAGACGGCGACCACACGGTCTTAAAAGTGATTCACTACAACAAAAACTACAAACTTAGTTCAGTTACATATCACAAATACAACGGGAAAACACAAGTTAATCAAGTTTTTAAATGAAAACACAGTTTCTCACTGATTCCTGTGGCACTGATGCGTGAAAATCAATGTGTGAATTTTCAGAAAATATTTTCGAAACCCCTATGTTGTGATGAAATGAAACAATATTGATGAAACAGTGAGTTAACGGTACGAAACGCATACAGCTAAGCTAAATCGTTTGATATTTTTGAATGTAAAGAGTTTTCAACATTCTTCTAAAAAATCCGGCGTGGCGGATTTTGTAATCTGGATTGGAAACCATAGTACAACTTGAGACCTTCAAAAATCCTCTTGCATTTTCATTTGAAAATGTTGAAAATGTGCAAAGATCTTAAGTTAATATTGGATAAAGCAGAGCCACCCTAACTTTGAATTCGTTGTGGAAATCTCTAAACAAGTTCCAGCGCTCCTTCTACCACGAAGAAAAAAACAATTAAGAATTTTTACTGCCAATATGGCTAATAATTCGCGTTAGCACCTATAGGATAATGTTCATACCCAGGCCCGCAACTGAGGGGTGGGGCAACCGGACAACATTTTGAAAGCGCCAATAACTTTTTAGTTGTTAGGTACAACATAAAGTTACAATCGTTTTGTCTCCCCGCCCTGTAAATTTCAGGTGGATGGGGCCAGTTCAAACTCAAATAAATACAAGAAAGGCATGCTGCAATCACTCTTCTCTACCCGAAAGCGAATACGTTTTAGAGGCTTGTGTGGGGCAATGTCTCGCGTATAACATTTCAAAAATTTTAAAACTTTTTGCTGGTCACCTTACACTTACCTACTGTGACCCTTGCTCCATCAGAAGACGATGCACGCTTTTTCCTTCCTGAACCGTTGCTGTTACATTGGATAGTAACTGCGTGGTAAGCTGGAACTGGGTTTTGATCAACAGCTGGAGCCCAGTAGAGGATAACTAAAAAAGGCCCGGAGTGCACACTGGTGAGCCAACCAACAGATTGAAAACACCTGCCTATATTTTGTAGTGTTTCCCTAGCGAATAGGAAATGTTGCATTCTTTCGGCTTAACACCAGAGTTATGTTGAATATGACGATGGCAAAATATCATAATTTTTTTGTATTACGTTTTCACCTGTGTTATTCCATTATACGGGACAGTCCGAAATATGAAGCAACTCATGCACTCATTCACCAAAGTTAACGCAATGAAGAATTGTGGTCTGTATCATGCAACTAAACACTACTCGCAATTTATCGGTTGCTCCTTTTTCCAGCTTTTACTGTACAAAATACAATCTTCTATATGCGTCAAAAAGTATTGAAAAATAGAATGGGGCACAGAGAGACAAGGCAAAAAGATAATAGTGCCTCCGACAAACGTAGTTGCTGTGCTTTGCATCACACGCTGACCTGTCATCGCGTTTGGCGATTCTTGCTGTTTAACAATTACGTCAACGGAAATGATGTTTTCGTCGCCGGTTCCAAAAAGGCTTTTTAGCGAATTGCATGGATTAGCTATCGCGAAAGCGAATGTTCTTGAAGCGTTGTTTTCGAGGTTTTCCTGAGAGACTGAAACATTTGCCGTTGCTCCAGGTTGTGGTCCAGGTGCTGCAATAAAAGCATACATGTTCGGTGAAATTACTGTTGAAAATATTTGTTGAACGTGGTACACCACAGCAAAGAGGCTATGACTTGGAATTTTTCTCGTAGAAGTGGGGGTACCTGCGACAAAGTGGAGGGAAGCTTTATCTGCATTGTTAAACTTACCTGTAGATATGATAGTTTAAGGAATAGGAATAAAACTTACCGATATTGTTTGTGACAACAGCCAAAACAGTACTGGGCCCGAAACCAATCGAGCTGTTCGCTGAAACAGTTATGATGACCATTCTGAAAAAAATAAGTAAGAACTTAAGTTTTAGACTCCTGTTCGCATATTACGTAAGATTTTTAGTCAGTGTAACTTAAAGCTACCAACCTTTCGACGCTGGTTATGACCTCTGTTTGAAAGTTTTGTTCAGAAGCTGGGAGGAAAACAGTTGCATCGTAGCAATTTGCGTCTTGTTGGACAGTGCATTCTGTGACGTTTTGTCTGAACAGAAAAGTACTATTACTTGAAATTGTTACGAAGATTGAGAAAAATCTCTAACACAAGAAATCAATTGATTTCTAAATGAAGGAGGGTTGAGAAAGAAAGCGGCCCAGGTCAGTGTGTAATACCTCAGAGATTGCAAATTATGACAGCGCTGCTTTAATCTCACGGAAAAATGTTTTTTGAGGGCAAATGAAAAAAAATCCTGGCAGTCGGTGTAGTGAGAGTTGCGAAGCGAAACGTGTAAATTTGGAATAAAAAGATACGTTGACACAAGGTTTAAGTGCTTGCACTTTTCCAGATAAGCAAACTATTGGTAACTTTTTTCTCTGTAATTTGTTTTCAGAAAAAGATTACTGAAACTTTCAAAACCTGCAGAAAATAAACACACATCACGATTGGCTTCGGAAATCGGGGTAATGCCATTTTCTCGGGGCAAATGTTTTCTGCTGCACCCGCTAAATACCTTCCAGTAAACTATACTTTTGAGATGAAAGTTTAACTCAAAACGCTATCTCAGTTGTTATGCAAAGTGCGTAAACTCGTTTAAAAATCGGTTAAACTTTCTCCACTTGTGATCAAAGTGCAGTAGGTCAGCATAAAAAAATTAACCTTTATTGATCATATTTTTCTTGTGAAGTCGCATTACTTCTAAAATGTTCAATCTCTGCGTATACGTCAGAACTGTACCCTGTTCAACTCGTCCTGCAGAAACTAAATATTACGGGTCACAACGGGCATGGGTGTGCATGAAATAGGTCGTAAGTGGGTACCAGGCTCCCAATTCATTCCCTCTGCTGAAAAGTTGCATTGAACTTTTTCTCGTTCTCCACTGATAGTGGACCTCTCGTGTTTTTTTGGCGCCTGCAGACATACCAACCTCTCATCGCATAATGATTCATGCAAAGCATGTTCATTATTATAATTATCTTTTAGGTAAGTGTGAAATAGGTTTGCATTCCACCTTTTTCTGCTGCAGTAATTGATGCTGAGGACATCAAGAACATTCTCTTTGACTTGAATTAAGCAGAACCATGGACACAAAATTTGAAAACGTTGTCCAAACCATGTTAAGACACAAAGTTGGTTCTTAAAACAAGCGTTTACTCACTGAACATTTATCCTGTAAAAGAGTAGTGCAGCTCGTGGAGGTGACGGTGGAGTCAAACTGATAGATATTGAGTTGTTGAAATGAATAGTGGCTCTGAAACCAACTAAACCAGGTGCTGAAAAAGAAACAACACAGTTAGTCTACGTGGAGTGGTAGGACAACGCCCATTTAGGATGTTAGGGCTAAGTGGGAGCAAGATCGTCGACATCGACGCTGCAAAGTCGTTTGTATCAAGGATTACTTCGGGGAAAAACTAACTCACTTTTCAATTTTTGAGTCAGTGCAAGGGCAGATTGTTCCTATTCGTTCAAAGAGAGTGCTGAAGGATGTCGAGACAAATCAAGACTTCATCAACATTTCTACCACCTTAAGTAAGGCCGGCGTTCGTTCGCATTTTGTTAGATATACTATGAAAGCATACATGTGCTAAAGGTTTCTGTTTTTTGACTCTTTTTATTTGCTATAGTACACTCTCATTGATTCAGTTATTGAGAATGTAGGTTATTGAGAATTTAAGAATCAGGTAATGCTCTTAAATGAAAGTCAAATCGTCGGGGTTGATATATTACTTCTCTTGCGTTTAACTTTGTTTGTATGTAACAACATAACTACAAAGGTAAGTTCGGTGAATAATGTTGCTTTGCTAAATTTAAGCAAATATCTATGGAGAGAGGTGTCTATTAAGAGAGTTGCAATAATGTCGACTGTTTGTTGGTAAAGGATACAAAGTTTTCAAACTTTGAGTTGGAAATCAGTGTAAGCACAACAAATATTTAAGTTTGCGTTTTCACACGACATCTGTTTATGAAATATGTGACAAGGAAACCGTTTTCTCTTTTGTACAGAGTACGACTGCGACTAGTAACAATATCTTCTCTCACCTAAAAATTTTTTTTTGAAACAGTAGCTCTCAACAGTTATTCTTCTTCCACCAACGCCATTGATCACATATAAATACAGGTTACAAAACTTGCGCTGTACTCTTGTGAAAATATTTCTCCACAAACGTTCACTTATTCTTAAAAGATTACTTGATTCTCTGGTTCTTTGAGTTGCGGTTGTTCCAGAACTTTCTCCTGCACTGTTCAGCGCGAAGACAGCAACGTTGTATTCCACGTGTGGAATGAGTCCCGTGATAGCGAAGACGTTGATGTCACTGGCAACGACTGCACTGGTTGCAGAATTGTAAACGGAAGACCACTGCACTCTGCGCCGAAAGCATTATCAGGAGTTTGGTCATCAAAACCAGCAATCTTCGTAAAATTCATTGCATTACTAAAAAAACTTTAAATTATTCACAGTTCATTACACTTGACGAGTAAGATGTACTGGACTAATCAGCAAATTAGGTTTCGATCATTTAACACTAGAATATAAATCACGATGTCAGCTATTATATTTCACCAATCCTACAGTAAATCGAAGAGGGTCTAAGCATTTGGGTAGATGTTTTGGGCGTGTGAAGTCCTGTATATGCGTTGTTTAATTTACTTGTATTTTGACTAATTGATTCAATCTGGGAAATTGCGATTTTTTATTGTTTATGTTGCAATGACAACCCATAGCTTAGATACTTTGCATTCAGTGTTGTCAAAGCTTTCCGATTTAAAGTAAGTTGCTCTGTTTTGCAGTTTTGAGTATATTTTATATAGTACTCCAAACCTCAATTAAGAGAGCACGGTTGTGAACAGCCAATTACAATTTTTTTGACCCCTTTTTCAGTTGTCGCCTGGAAGAAATTCAACAACCTCATTTTCCGTAAGTTTGCGTCGCTACACCATGGCACTGAGTGTCTACTTATAATGCTTATTGTGATGTGAGCATAATATGTTGTTCAACTTCGCAATATCCCTGCTATATAATTTTATTAGGGTGGGCCAGAGAACCAATTTTAAGTCAATTGCTCCATCTCTTTGGACAAATCCCATGGACAAGCCACAGTCAACGAGGCAAGGACAACTGACGAAACAAAAGTACAAATTTTTTTATAAAATATATTTCTCCTTAAAACCTAAAATAAGGCACAAAAAATATTTCAAATTACTTAGAAAACACTATCAAAACGAATAGTGTTGTCATGCCTTTGCGGAATTGGTTATGCAGCCGCATTGTTCGAAACTTGAGAGATCCAATTTAGAAATTCAGAGCCCTCTCTGAAAATGCGCATTAAAATCGAATGCAAAGCAAATTCTAGAGTACTTTCCCAATTCGCACTTGAACAAATCTGATGTTGCTGGTTAGGAAAAAATGTTCGGCTATTTATGGGTGAAAGCTAAACAACACCAGGTACTAAAGTTGTGCAATGCTACACAATTTGCTTGAAATTGTCAAATAATTCTCAAAAAACTGTGATCAAATACAGTGCTTTTCTAAACCACCTGTGACAGTGAACTTTGCCACTTTGTTAGTGCTGCCAAGACCTGCTCATGTGTTGATTCACGGGACATAGTGTTTTCATCATAAAGTGAATCCGAAGCTTCGCGTTTTTCCATATTGACTTGAAGACGGCTTACACACACGTAATCAACAGTTGCAACATAGACAACGTGGCAGAACTAGTGTTCAAAGTCAAGAACTCCTTTCATGATTTGCTGACGACGAGCTGAACCTTTGCGTATGCAAAAATACCTGTATCCTGTGATTATTCCGTTTGGCATTGTTGGTGCGTTCCACGAAACATCGAGTGATTCAGTTGCTGGTGAAATATTGATGCCATTAACATTGCCGGGAATATCTTCAAGAGTTACAACCGTCTGCGCAGCTGGAAAAGTGCTTCTTCCCGCCGCTGTCTCCGGTAAAATCTAAATAAACTCGACACTAAAACAGGCTGACAACTTTCCTGCAAGCGTCATCTAAATTGCCGAACCAAGGCAATCAGCTTTGAAAAGCAAAGCAGGGGAAAATCCAAAAATCCATAAGGAAGAAAAAAATGTTAAACAACACGAAACAATAACATAAAGACCTTGGTCACAAACAAACCTAAATAAGTTTTGTTGGTTACAACAACACCTACAAGAGAAGGTTGAAGGAAATGTAA
>Ga0210059_1012721_pt1 | contig 12666 bp, 11 predicted proteins | sample Ectturendosymbi2_FD_188042 | JGI IMG/M metagenome (GOLD analysis project Ga0210059, IMG submission 188042) | Ecteinascidia turbinata endosymbiont from Florida, USA - Sample 2 (SPAdes) (version 2) | ecosystem: Host-associated > Tunicates > Ascidians > Unclassified | place: Key West, Florida...
ATCTTCATTTTTCCTCAATTATTCAACACTCCTGTATGGAGAAAAAATGCAGTAGTTGTCTGTGAATTGTTTCGGAGTTTGCGTCTCACCAGTATTGCTTTTGTGTAGTAATTATGTGGACGCTGTGTACACACCAAGCATAAGTAAGAAGCGCTGGGATAGGTCTTGTTCGTCTGAAGGCTGGACACGTACTAACACCGGTTGTGTAATGCCCTACCGTATGGTTATCCATTTTCTGTGCTTTTGCGAATGACGATACAGCTGTGGAGAGGATAAACTGCTATGTTCCTCCCAGTGTTGGTCATGTGCTAACACCGTTTCTCCTGTAATGTGCGATGATGTATAGCTAACCACTTTTTGTGTTCTTGTGTCTGTGATATGGACCATGAGTCCGCAATAAAATATCATTATTATTATTATAAAAAGTGGCTCCGGCCACCTCTGCTTTGCAGCACAAGGCTGATATAGCATAGATAAGGCTAGACACAGGACATAAGGTCCTAGCTGGATAAGGCTGGTCTTCATAATTTTCGTTTTATCACGTTTTGTGAGTAGCAAAATTTTACTGGCCACGTTTTGTGGGTTTGCGATAATAAAGTTGGAACGTGTATTATCCGAATTTTATGGTTCTCTTGATGTGGGCCTGAATTTGAGTGTCAGGAAGCTACATCTATACAAGTTTCATAATCATGGTAATGCTTTCATTCTGATTTATGCCAAGATCTGTTGCCCACCACTGGAAAAAGCATCATCATGATCATGGCCCACTGGTCGAAAACCACTGAGCTATTCAAAGGTTTCAGATGGACAACAAGTTTTATAATAATGTCATGGATAGGTTACAAAGGATAAAAGACAAAAAATCTAACAGGGTGTAAGGTACATGAAGAAGAGAAATTACAGTAGTCACTAAACGATTTAGGTAAATAAGTCTGAAAATAAAAACAAACATCCTTCGTGTCAAGATATAAATCTGCTCATTACACACAAGATATGAATATGACATTGGCATTTGCTATGAACACAAGGAAATTGAATGATGATTTCTCAGTGCCTGTGACTCTTGCTGCGAGTGCATGTGTGATTGTATCTTTCTTGACTTTTTCATCTCATGTTAGTAAATTGAGGATGGGTTGGCAGCGTCGAAACCACCACCGTAGGGCGTAGGGATATACCACTAGCATAGGGATTTAGAAAGCATCTGTTAATACCACCAATGTAGGGGTTGATTTAGAAAGCAACTGTTGGTAACTCCAGTGTAGGGAGTTGATTTAAAAAGCAACTGTTTGTACTTCCAGCATAGGGAACTACTACCCATTTCTCTTACTGATGTACATGATTCACTTCTTCATTCAAATATTTCTCTTTCTATCTGGATAAATTATAATTGTACTAATTGAGTAAGATTTTAGGAGTGTGGATGCATAGTGTTGTATGAAACAAATTTCTATTAAAATTTTTTGTTGATTGATAACTAGTTTGTCTCCCTTGTGAAGAGTGGTTACTTGAATACATATATTAATTATATTTGGATGCTTGAATCATCACTAAAACATGAAAGCAGAGCTTAGTCTGCTGAGCTTGAAAGCTTAACAAACCTAGAGCTGTCAATTGTTGGTGCATCATTAGTGACAATTTTCATGCATAACTGAGCTCCACGCCATTGGAGCAGGGCTATGAAACAGTTTCTTGACAGCAAAAGACTGGAGTATCCTTGGAAACCTTTCTGCCTTCAACCTAATAGAAAATTGATGGAATATACTGAAGAGTAAGGTTTATGAAAAAGCACCCTTGAATTCGTGAAGCACATTAAACAATGTTCAAAAAGTTTAAGTCAAAGAAATATCAACAACAAAGAAATATCAACAAACTACTGCTTTATTGTCAGCAGTATGCCATGTTGTTGGCAAGATGTAATCAAGAACCAGGGTGGTCACACAAAAATGCAGAAGCTGAATGAAACTGCACAATTGTTCTTAGATATTTAAATATACTGTTTTTGATTCAGTACTGAATCACCTGTACATTAATTTTATTCCTCCAAGTAAAGCTGGATATGTGTCATCTTGATGAAAACCATTAAATTTAGGTCTATAGTATATCTGTTGTGGTCAGGCTGATGCCTGCCACCTATAGAATAGTGAAGAACTTTTCGCAGTGTTTAGCTGAATATGCCCCTAAGTACTCCAACAAAAAAACTTTAAAATGTGTGTATCATCTGGAATATTTGCAGCTTAACCATAAGGAGAGTAAGCTTGACCATCACTGCTATAGTCATTTGATTTTGACTTTGTTGGACATGTTAGCTGCAAAGCTTTATTTCCCAAACTTGGAAGTGACATTGTGTTAACCTTCATAATTGCACCTCAAAATAAAATTCCCTGCACTCTCCATGGTTTACTTATTATCCTTAGTACATACCCTTGTATACTGTGTATAGTATAAGATCCTTCATGCATTTAGATTAACATAATATGTATTTAGATTTTGCATTTAGATTAATATAAGCTCACTGGGTAAAGCTTTAGGGGACAAAGGTGTCATTGAATCACTTGTAGTGGTGCATACGTACAGTTTCAAGTATATCCAAGTTTCGTAGCTCAGATCTCCACTTTAGCAAGATTTTCTTGCTTCACTCTTGTATAGGTAAGTTTATTACCTATGTCCCCTAAAGAAGGGGTGGGGAACCTGTGGCTCGCGTGAAAATTCATTATGGCCTGCATCACAATTTTCATTATTTCATGATATTTGTGTGTTTTGTGGTTACAAAGAATACTAGATGTGCGCCAGGTGTATGCAGAATCACATGGGATTATTTTCAACCGCAATAAAACTGTTTGTATGATGTTTAACGCTAAGAGTACAACAAGCACAGCTACTCATTTATTGAAATTGGGTGGTCAATATGTAAAATCTGTTGACCAATACAAATATCCAGAGATTGTATTGGATACTGAGCTCTCAGATGACAAAGACATTCAGAAACAACTGCGATATCATTATTGTGCAGCAAACAAGCTGCGAGCCTCCTTTTCCTGATGTTCAAATGGAGTTAAAAACGTACGTTTTTGTTGCTTTTGTACGCCCATGTATGCATCACAATTATGGTGTAATTTCAGGAAATCATGCACGCAGAGATTATGTGTGGCATATAATTTTGGATGCAGAGCTCTATACAACATGCCCTGGAGAGCGAATGTTAGTAGCTACCAGGTTCAATGTAACATGCCTCCCTTTGAGGCTCTGTTACAAAAATACACGTACCTGTTTCTCGAAAGATGCAGAAAATCTAACAACAAATGGTTACGTGCTTTGACGCAGTCAGATTGTTTGTATTCATCCCTATTCTTTGAACACTATAATCACATTTTACTCTGTGAATGAATGATCGAACTTTGCAGTATCCGTTTGATTGATGGCGCGTCATGTCACAATGCTTTCGCATTTCACCTAGACTTGACCAATTTAGGAATTGGTGCCCTACTTTGCAGTACTGTTGTAACAAGTGTTACATGTTAGCTAACTTTAGTGTTAAGATTGTGTCTGTAACCCTATGGTTCTGTCTTCAATGCAGTTGCAAAAAGTGTCTGTAACCCTGTGATTCTGCCAGCTTCAATGCCTTGTACTACGTTCTGTTTTGTCTGTTTTTATCGACCTGCATTCTGCAGAGTGTGTGTGTTCATACTATGGACTTTGTGTCTGCTCGTAAACAAATAAATAAATAAATTACTCAAGTTAGAAGTTTAGAACATAGCATCCCAACAAAATGATATTATATGACAAGCAGACACTCAGACAGTAAGCCAAGATGAGTATCTCACTCCTTGACATAGACCTAGTTTTCTCTCTTTGTTTTCCTTAGGAAGATAAAGGCAGAATTTTAAGGTTATTTTTGCGGCCCGCCAGTGATAATCAACAATTCATGCAACCCATTATAGCAAATAGGTTCCCCATCCTTGCCCAAAGCATTAGCTAACATGGTTGATTGGTTTAAATCATTTGATTTAAATCATTGATTGAAATCATGATTTTACATCAAGCAATAAAAATCATGATTTAAATCAAATGATAAAAAAAAAAAAAATCATGTCATTTTACAGCTTTGTGTGATGTCTATGACACAATTAATTAGCATTCTAATAGGTTTTCACATGGCGTATACAGTATTAATGTAAAAGGCAAAAAATTCTTGTAATGATCAAGTTAAAACCACTTGAAGTTTTGTCAATCACAGCAACTGTGAGGTCACAGATTCTACATCATTTAACTGCAAAAATGACATGTGGACTGAAATCACTAACCCTTGCAGATTCAGAAGTCATAACTGTAGAGTGCCACAAGTTTGAAAGTGTAGACTAGCATAAAGTGAAAGCTGCATTTAAATTCCATCAAATATGAAGGTTGTTGACTGTAAACATAGTTATAGAACACATTTTTGGTTCATGAAACAGATATATTATTATTATAGGTTTTTAACATTTTATGCATGTGTGCCACGAGTGTCAATGAAATTACTAAACTGGTAGTTTCAGTATTGGCATTTCCATTGATATTTCATTTCATACACTGGTACTGGTGTTATGAACTTCTTTGCATTAAGGGATGTTGCATCAGCACAAAAAATTTTGAATGATAGTTCAGCTATTTCTAGTCAGGGTTGATTGATTTAAATCAGTGATAAAATCAAGCAAACAATCATACACAGTTTTGAAGCTTTCTGTGATTCGCGTGACACATTTAATTGGTATTCTAATCGGTTTTACTCATTATTGAAAAGGGCAGAGACTTTTTATGACAACACAACTTATAAAAGCAATTAACACTTTGACGTCCGGCTGGTCATTATTATTATTATTTAATTTCTTCATTACAATATATATTTCATTTTGTACACCGATACTGGTGTTATGAACTGATTTGCTTTAAGCGTGATGCATAAGTGCAAAGTAAGTTTGAAAGAAAGTTAAGCTGAATTCTAGTTGCTGTACTAGAAGAAGCAACTAGCACAAAAAAATATATTAAAACAAGCTTTTTAAATCAAAAAATTACTACTTGTTAGGTGGCAACCCTCTACACATTAAATCATAAAAATAAAAAAATCCGATTTAAATCAAAAAAATATGATTTTTTTTATTTAAAAAAAAAATCATGATTTTTATCAACCCTGTTAGGTAGTGAGCAGTTTACAATACTTTCCATGTTGTAGTAGCTCATACAATGGTTAATTGATATTCAGAATGTGAAAAAAGCAAAACAAGCTAAAGATATTGCAGCAACTTACGCAACTACCAAAGATATTCTTATTTGGAATTCTATTAAAAGTGTCATTCTAGGTAAATTTCTTGTGATCTTTTAAGTTGGATATCTTCTTCAAGACAAAACTTGTATAGAACCATATTTGTTTTACTGAATAAGAAAAAAGTTTTTTTGGCAACTTTTTGTCAATGTGCCAAAATGTTGTCTCAAAGATGAAGTATAAAAAAAATTTAAAGACAATTTTCAATCTAAAAATTTTGTGTGGAAATCCTCATCTTATCAATATTTCAACTTCCAAAAAAGAATTCCTCGTTCAAAAAATGGTAAAATTGTTGTTTTCATTGTAAAAATCCTTCAAGGTAAAGAGTTATTGCCAAAAATTGAACGTGAGAAATGGAAAAATGGTTGTGCTCGCTTCTAAAAATCCACCTAGTGGCCAAAAATTCAAAATGCTGTATTGTGGCCATCGGTGAAGATATTTCAAAAATTTTTTTTGCTATCATTATAATTTTTCAGTCTTCATCACATATGTGAGAATTAGCAAAATCCATGACAAGTGGTTATAAAGTGTATTCGATTATAAATGGATTGCCCCAAAGGCAAGCTTGGGGTGAAGTATGTCATGTGGTCTCTTGTTGGGTTTTCTTTTGTGATGACATGATGAGTTTCAATATCAAGTTACTTTTTACAGTCAGAATATCTGCTTTTAGATTTTACTGTATCAAGGCTGTATGTTGCTGCAAGCTTAATCCACGCATTAAGCCAGACCTCCACAACATACGGGCTGCATGAGCTGCACTTTGGCTCACAAGAGCTTTCCCAATTGCAGATAATGTTGCAAAAACAAAGTTCGGTTTGAAAATTCTCATTCCAGAATTTTTTCCAAACCACCAAGAAATCTCTGTGCAACAAAATGAAATAGACTTTTGTGGACCGTGGCAAAATTATGTTGATCAATTTGGATCTTACAGCTTTCTGAGTTGTGCAGGCCTGCATTAAGCACTATTTGAGTTAGTGATTGCTGAATGTTTGTTTAAGACATAGGGTATATGTTAAAAGCAAAATGTGTAATTCTGTATTAAATTTGCGACCAGTTGGAGGAGTGTTGTTAAGTAACACAGTAGCTAGCACAAATTCATTTCAGCAAGCAAACTTCTTGAAGTTGAATGTATATCGAAGTGGTCGACCAGATAATATATCAGCTGATGACATTGATGTACTGCGGAGTAAATTGGGAATTAGGTTAGTGAACAAATTCTAGTAGAATTTGCTCTTGTAGTTTGTATAACCTGGTGTAAATGGATTACGTTATGAACTAAAGCTTTTGTTTTATGAGCTTTCAAGAGTCTCCCTCTTGTTTTTGGTATTTATATTTCTTGTGGTTTGTTTCACTCCATATCCAAAAGTATTTAATTTTCTTACCAAAGGAAAATGATGTATTACTCAGAGCATACATTGATCTGCGTACTGAGCTGGAATATGTACATGAAAATGGCCCAAAACTGCTTGACAAGCAATGTGTTGGTAAGTGCTTCATTCTTTGTTTGAAGCTGTTTACCCTCTGTTCTCTCTAAGCCAGGGATGGGGAAACTTCTTAGTTAGATGTTGCATTACAGTTTACTGGGTATCAGTTAGGCAAATTTTTATCGTATCTCTAGTTTTGCTAAAGCTGGGAGTTTCAGGCTGATTTTTTGTGTGTGACTTGGGTCTTCATACTCATCCTTTGGTAGCGGCATGAGGTATTGCCTCAGCCTCATTCACTGGGGTGGACAAAGCTGCACTTTACCCAAATATTCATTGTTACAAAAATGTTAAACTAACAACCAAAACAAATATATATACATACATTAAGTGAACAGGCTGCAATAACAAGGCTACAATAATACCTTGAAAAGACTGCACTTTCCTCAACCTTGCTCTAAGCCAACTGCTGCTCATGAATCTAACAACTTTTTTGGGTGTTCGACAAGCCAAAATGTAGAAGACAATTTGGTTAGGTATGCAGTGTTTGGGTTGCAAATTCATACTGTGTGCAGTGTTATCCAGCCACCAAATTTAAGAAAAATGGCAGTTTGATAAAAATCAGCATGAGCACATGGAAACATTTTTTTGACCAGCATGTTCTTGATTTGCACTAAATGCTGAAAGTTTTAGACATATTACCGAATGCAGTGTACAGATGCATGGTGACAGATTAAAAATGAATTTCATGCTTAATCTTTCTCTCTTATACTTTTCCAAAGGGTTCACAAACAAAATAATTTCACTGACTTTTTTTCAGGTGATGTCATTGCAATGTTTAGGGTGCCAATATAAGCTTTCATACTCTTAACTTATAGAAATCACAAGCAGTTTTGAGCACTGAAGTTTTATCTGATTCACACAATAGGGAACAGAATGTGCATGTGACGTGCTTCATCAGCATGTTGTGCCTTAACTTTTAACACCTTTGGTGCCAGGTAGATTTAGCATTAAATCCCATGTTTTGTGTCACTATGCAACTCCATAACTTGCCAGTTGATTGTGGTAAAGAGTTGTTCAAACCCTCAAAAGACTTGACGAGTCTTCTAATTTGCAATGAAAAATTTGTTAAGTTTTGGGTTACGGGTTTTTTGTGGGTGATGTGATAAGTGGGGTAGGTTTAGGCTTTTTTTGCCAAGGTTATCATGCCCTGGGCCCAACCACAAAGGGAAGTGTTTCGCTCAAATTGTTACTGGAAACTAGGCTAAAATATGAGTCTTTAGCCTTTGATTGACTTTCTAGGGTTTCTGGTTTAAAAGTAAAAGTTACAGCCAAAAAACTGAGATTGGGTACAAATCATTCAAAACGATTCATTTACCCAAATTTTGTTTTTTTTACCTTAAAGAGTTTGTCACCTGTGTGGAGACTAGTTAGTTGAATGCAGATATGTGCGAGTTTGAATCATTGCAAAAAGATGTAAGCAGAGCCCATTCATCTGTTTACGGCAATCTCAAAGCTTTTGAAGATCTTCATAAGTCATCAACATATTTCACATAGAAGTTACAGCAACGTTAAACAGCAAGTAATAAATTTTTCTTTGAAACTGGAGAAGTTTTGCCTATTAGCAATCTTGTATAGCTGTTTGTATAAAATATAAAATAGCCCAATTTCAGGTCTATCATAAAAAAGCACATTGCTTCTTTTCAAAAGTTTTGCCTTTTTTGTAGGGTGCAGTTAGGATGTGATTTTATTGAAAAGAAACTAATGAATAAATTAAGTGCAGTTTTATCATCAAAGAATTATTATGAAAAGTTGCTTATAATTTCTTGCTTTCGATTTGTGACTGGGCTGTTGTTTTTGGCTGAAATCTGAAACTGCCTACGGGGCTGTCTAGGATAATGCTCTGGCTCAAGGAGTGTTGGAGCTCATGGTATTGATCACCCATCTTTCCTGACAGTTGTGTTGCGTACTTTTGAGCAAGTACAGCACTACATAGATAAGCGATGTAGTTTTTAGCATATGAGTGTTGGTAATGCGTTGGAAAAGTTTTGCTGATGTTATTGACTTCACATGCAGTGAAAGAAGTTTTGTTTGTAGACTGAAGCTGCACAAACAAGATTAGAATTGGTGATTTTTTCATTGAAGCATAGAATTTCCCGAGAGGTTGCCTGTGCAAGGGTCATATAGGTAGTAGGTACTGGTTTTGAAATTGCACCAATTCATATGCCTCTAAATCAAACCGTTTAAAAATTCCACCTTTAGATATTTTAAAATTGTTTACCGTTGTTTTGTCATGCAATGCTCAGGGCCACTAGTATTATTGTAACAAACCTGGAGTAGGGTTGTCAATTATGTTGGCACTTGCATCACAGTGGATTAACTGCATTTGATGATTCTCCGACCGTTTTTGCTTGATGTTCTTACTCTTCAGTACAGTGTTTTCCAAGTTGGTACCTGTGAAGTTAAAACAGTGGGTCCATGAGGTATACCCTCCTCTTATATGAAAACAATGGCCAACTGCTAATTTGATTGTGATTGACATTACAACTGCAATACCAGTTTTATTCTTTCACTGAGACATTTCAATCATTTTTTGCTGATAAAATTTGGTCACTGAAACATTTCGGTCGTTTGTCTCATAGTTGTATTAAAACTCGCCATAACAGTTTTTTGCCTATATTTTCAGACATTCTGACCGAAATGACTTAAATTTTTTTAGTCATTTCAAAATCAGTTCGGTACAAATGACTGAAAAAAAGGGAGGACCACCCTAAAACTTCTTTCTTAGACAACAGGGTTCAGTGTACTAAAATAGCTAATACTAAATCTTTTTTTAATGTGACGTGTACCACAAGGATCTGTCCTTGGGCCTTTGCTGTTCCTTATGTACGATATTTATTTTATTGTAAACCGTGGCTTATGTTTTTTTTTCATCATTTCGTGTGGCTTACATTTTTCCTTTATCTTATTTCGTATGAGCAGCAACCCTCAAGCCATCCCTACAAGTCGGTCCAAGCAACAAACACCGTCTGGACTGGGAGACACTAAGTCATCAATGGAGTTTAGTGGTTGTAGGGCTTCGCACTGGCAAACAGTGTTGTGTGCTGTTTGATTCTCTTCCCTGCAGATGCACAAGGCTGTCTCTATCAGAGCCCACAGACACACACATGAGCCGAAATGTACGACACCAGTTCTGAACGTATTTAAGGTGACCGAGAGATTATGGGTAAGGTTGGAGCCAGGTGCAAGGCTGATGCTTGGGCTCAAACAAAACTGGGAGAGAAGTGTAATGTCGATGAGTTCATCCATGCTCTTTTGATCTCAAACCCAGAGGCTATTGGGGTGGCAGCATGGTGGTGGAAAGGGTGCCTCAACTTCAGCTGCTGTGGCTGGAGGCTCTGCAGGTCTGGAATGGAACCATAGAGGGAATGCTGATTGTTGAATGCAGCTTAGCATCCCAGTCTATATGTAAGCTGTTCCCTGCGCAGGTTTGGTGGTGCAATACCTGCCAGAATTGGCAACAGCCTGGTTGTGGTGGGATGCAAACAGCCGGTAATGTGTGTCACTTAGTGCAACATCCAGTTTTTGCTGTGAGAATTATGACACTGAACTAGGGGAGCATATTCTGCTGTGCTAAAGATGATTGCAAAAGCTGATGTACGAATGGTGGGTGTACTGGCACTCCATGATGAGCCAGCAAGCCAGCACAGGAGATTGTTGTATGTGCAATTATTCTCTGACATAGGCCCTAGACTTGTAGGTCAGTTGACGATCCAGCTTGACCCAAAGACTATGATTGGAGTTGTAGGGCAAGGTGTTGCCCCAGACATTGACAGCTAATTGGCACTTTGTTTCTTTAATATTTAGGTGGAAAGTAGTTGATGTTGTTTTAGTCACACTAAGTTTCCTATAGCACGCTGGGTCTTCAGCGATTACACACATATCCGTGGACAAAGTTTTCTCCAGCTCTTCCCGAGACTTGTTGGTATAGAGTAGGGCCAAGTCATCGGCATATCTGTACTGACATGACCTGGTTGAGAGAATTTCACTTATATAGATGGTGAACAGTAGAGGTGCCAGCAATGAACCTTGTGGCAGGCCATTTTGCAAACATCACAAATGGCTGCATTTCCCATTGCGTGTTTTGAGTTTGAAGCTACAATTTGAAAGAATGTTGACAATAAACTGCGCCATCTGCCTATCTGGGATAATGCATAGGAGCTCCAGACTTAGACCCTGGTGTCGTACAGAGTTGTAAGCTGCTGTAAGGTCAGCACCAGACCAGCTTTCTCCTTGTCCTCGAAACAGGCCTCAATGTCGTCGGTTAATTAACCACCTGTTGAACAGTCAAGCGACCGTATCAAAAAAGCTTGGTGTTCTGGTAGTTGAGGGTCAACAATTGGCTTGCGATGAAGCAGGAGGAGGCGCTCAAGCAGTTGTATGGATGCATAGCAACGAAATAGGGAGGTAGCTCTTCAGATCAGCCAGCTGATTTTTTGGGCTTGGGCAGTGCAATCACTGTTGCCTTGCACCAAAGTTTTTGATTGGGATTTGTAGGTAGCTGAGACATGTGGAAAAGAAATTACGGAGCCAAGAGCAACATTTTGGTCCACTCTGTTTAAGGAGGTCCCTGCGCCTGCCTGGTTTTGATGTCCTTAATTGCATTAGAAAGTTCCAAGTCAGAGTTTGGAGTCACCAATTCGAAATATACCCTACTGAAAGGTTTAGATGACTCTCAGTCTTTCCTTGGCTACGTTTTGTCACCCAAACTCTCTTTAAATTCTCTTTTCACAGGAGGGATTATGATGAACAGCAAGCAGTTGTGATGTAAACATCATTAACAGGGTTGCCAAAAGTGCAAAACGTAGTAGTATATGAAAGTATCTGAAGCTTAGGTAACCTATATTCAAGGGTGGCTAACAATCGAGTAAACACGGCATGTTAATGACATTGTGAAAGCCTCAAACTTTGATTTTGTTTTGCATGCTGATGATACCCATCTTCATATCTTAGGGAAAAAACACAAAATTTTGGAAAAAGTAGTTAGAGGTCAAAAAGTTGATCACTGGGATCATGCCAACAAACTATATAGCAACGATTCCAAAAGTAGTATCATGCTCATGAACAACCATAACAATATCAATTTTTCAGTCTCTATTAATCATCAACCACAACAAAGTATCTCAAAATATCTTGGCATTATACTTGATAAACTCAGTTGGAAGCCTCAGACTGAAAAATTGTTGACACAACTCTCCGAATCATGTGGAATGTTGTTCAAATTAAAACATTGTACCAACATTTCAGTGCTCAAATCTGTTTACTTTGCTCTTTTCCTATCGTATTTAACTTATTCAATGCTTAACCAGGGAAGAACCAATTGAACTACTTTACTCCCTGTAATGAGATTGCAGAATAAGGCTGTATGAACTCTTAAATATGACAAAACTAAATCAACTGTACTCAAATCACAAAATTTTAAACATATCTGACTTATTTAAATTGTCAGTTGCCAAATTCATGTACTGTTTTGATGATGGTGAATTACCTAATCACTTTGATAACTACTTTTCTGAGATTGCATCAGTCCACAAATATCAAACAAGGCTTGTTTCTTTGCATAAATATAATTTACCCAGAATGAAAACCTCTCTGGGTCAGCTTTCGTTAAATATACGTCCCAAAACTTGGTCTGATATTCCTGAAAATTTGAAATCTCTCTCGCCTTATTTATTTGGGAAACAATATAAAAACGCCCTATTATCTTGCGAAAATTCCTGTTATTTCCGCTGCGTATGCTTGTCACTTTTCTGTAATATTGTGTTGATGCCAATGTTCCCTCTAAGCTGCGCGGCCGCGCAGCTGGCCTAGAACCCCCGCGCAGTACTTTCCTTCTGCCGCGCACTGCATAAGTATTGACAAGACAAACTAAATACGTGCTTTCAATCG
>Ga0210059_1012723_pt1 | contig 12665 bp, 3 predicted proteins | sample Ectturendosymbi2_FD_188042 | JGI IMG/M metagenome (GOLD analysis project Ga0210059, IMG submission 188042) | Ecteinascidia turbinata endosymbiont from Florida, USA - Sample 2 (SPAdes) (version 2) | ecosystem: Host-associated > Tunicates > Ascidians > Unclassified | place: Key West, Florida...
AAAATCGACAGAAATAGTTGAAACTCTGGTGAATGGTCTTCCATAAACTGAATAATGTGTGGTTGTAATTTGAAATAAATAGCTTTTTAATCAAAGTCACAATTGAAATTTTCATGGGTACACATCTTTTTGGGTCACCCTGTATTTGCTTATAGTCTGCGGTCGAATGTCATCTCTTTCCTTTGTTCAAAGAACTTTAGTCTGGGGTAGAGGAAATATCTTTGTTTGGAGAGGAAGGTGTAAGGACTGGGGCAAATTGTCCCCCAAGTAAGTGTGTTAAAAATCCCTGATTTGAAGACAAACACTGGGGCTTTTCAGCCCATTGGATTTGACACAGACTTTTGAGTAAACATTTCATCAATTTGCTCACTCCACAGCCGTGTATCGTTTATTATAGGCTAACCTACCAGTCTAGGGCTTCTAAACACAAAAACTGAAAAGAGTTGGAACTTCTAAAACTTTTAAAAATTTCTTTAAAAATAATAAAGAAAAGTTAGAACTTTTAAACTCCTTTCAAAAATTAATTTTTAATCAGCGTAGTGCTTCCCCCAGAAGGTGCCGCCCGGGGCCCCCATGTCCCCTACTTACTACGCCACTGTCTAGGGGCCAGGGATCCCTTTTTTAAGACAACATGTTGTACATGAAATCTCGCAAATTTTGTGTGTTCAAACATGAACCTGTTTTAAACTCCATTATTTTTAATCAGATTCAATTATCCTGTTTACTCAAGTATGCAGTATTGTAAAAGGCTGTGCCATTTTAATAGTCTTGCTGTATTTTTGTGGTCACGGAACGCTTTACTTACTGTCTCCAGAAGAAGCTCTTTTTAGGAATAGGCTTCTCAGCAAATTAGAACTAGCCATACCTTTCGCAACAGGACATTATACCAGCACCGGCGCAATTGATTACGTAATGCTAGTAAATGAAATGCATGCTGATTTGAAGGGTCTGTACGTGAAGGCTGCATTTTGTATTGTAGTCAAATTACAGGAAAGCTTCTTCAAACAACGAGTTATTTTATTTTAGTAAGTGGTTGTTTTAGCTAGGCTGGTTGTGGTATGTTAAAGTTTCCTTGCTAATTCTAATATAACCTCAGCTCTCCTAACTTCACAAAGATTTAAGTGATTGATGTGTTGTATTGGTAACAATGTTAACAAAACAGTATATGACAAATTGTACGTTGTTTCTGCTCTTTTTTGAAGAAATTAGTGTCATTGCAAAATGCGGGAAGCTTTCAAGTGTCCAACTTCAAAACGTAAAACATTTTTATTTCTTTTGTATGTATATTATGCTCTTGCATTTTGTTCATAAATCGAAATGTGAAATAAATTTTATTATTTTATCCAACTAGTCTCACGTCTATCTTTCGCAGGTGCGATGTTTCCTGGCCCCTTTCTACGACTTTGCCTTGTGATCAAGGTTTATCAGCTAACTAAAATCATCTTTTCGGGCAAAACCGCCCGGTATGTTTGGACAATTTGCTTAAGCAGAATCATCGCCCTGCAAAACCTTCCGGTTGAAGATTGTGTTTTAGTGACGTAATAATTCTTGCAAATAAAAAAAACTTTCCCCAAAGCCAAAGATCCCCGTACGTCTGTGCTTGATTTTCTGTTAAAAATACCCGCTTTTACATAGCATGCGTCCACTTTCAAATCACTAAGTAGTGGAATAGAGAGTTCTGTCAGCAATTTACTATCTTTTTTATAATTGAAGTTGCTTGTCCACTACGCTGTGGAGACAATCTTCAATTTGGTTCAATTATTACGTATTATTTTTCCATTGTCTCGGCAATTTTCGCTTTACACGAAGAAAGAAAATGCCCAAAGAACTTTTTATTTCGTAAACAGATGTAACGCCTGCTTTAAATAATGTATGTTGCAATACGTATTTCTAATTTAAAAGACATTATTCATCATAAAATAAATTTTTAATAAGTTTCGAAAAGCGCAGGTACAATATTGAGCTGGCTGCTTATCGGCACTATACAACAGATGAGCAGGAGATAAATGGAAGAGATGGTTCGGTTCCAGTTTGACATAAACCTATTGAAGAGCTTTCGTTGGGTCGTATTTCTAATTTCGAAGTTATCTTTTGAAGCGCCATGTTTAGGGATTCATCTCAGTTTCTGTTTGACTGTCACTTTAAAGCAAATGGGCACGTGTTTGAAAATCGCTAATTATTGTTCTAGTTTTTGAGCCTTTGTTTGAAGAAGTTTTATCAACTGAATCGGATATCTACAGTTCAAGTCCACTGAACACTACCGAGCCTCACTATGGCCCCCTAGGACTCCCCCTGGCTACGCCTATGCTGAGCCTAACTACTGAATACTACTAAATAGGAACAGTTTTAATCATATATTTTCTGTTGAGGATTTGCAGGAGGGCAGAGTAGGACAAAATTAACAAGGCAAGGTTTAAGCGAAAAAAAGCAATTAATATTCACGAAACAGTTACAGTTGTAGTTAATTTATCAATAACAGGCTCAGTTTCATGTTGTTATTCCAGCAACAGAAACGAATAATCAAACAATTGAATATTTGACGCATTTTTACGAAGGTATGGTGCTTAGGTTTATCTTCTTCATTACATGAAGGCTGGCATCGAGGCCCGTACACTCGTAAAACAACAATTTTTTCAATCTCGTAAGAAAACAATTTTTTCAATCTCGTAAGAAAATTTTTTTAATTACAATTCATGAATCCATCGTATGTGCTTAATTTTTAAGAAATAATATTTTGCATTGTGATCAAGGTTTATCAGCTAACTAAAATCATCTTTTTAATGAAACACGTCAAAACTTAGGGCCGAAAAGGGGATACACAGCCTTATACCAAATACTTAATGTAAATGATACTGCGTATAAAATAAATTGATACCAAGCATACTGGACATGCACTGAAGACGGCTTTCTGACTGTGATAATCATGGCCCTGCCTGATAGATAAACGTCATTCTTAGCTTTGTTTTTTGCAAATAGGCACTTGCAGGTTGGTTATGATGAGGGTTACACTTAAAAGCACTAGTGTTTCGGTATGCTTTCGAGGAATCAGTCGACTGCCATCTGCTTTCGTCTTTTTGCGATGATTCAAACTTGCACGTATCTCTATTCAAGAATGTACTTTCCACGATGGGTGTAAGCAAGGAATCGATCAGCAAATTTTTAATAGGAAATCGATTTCACGTAAAATTACGCATCCTCAGTCCTCTTTCAAATAGAATTTGAATAAGGACTGACTTATTCTATTTGAATAAGGACTTTCTGACAAAATATAGAACTAGCTTAGAAAAAATCACAGCGAGTGTAGGCAGAAATTGTGCAAAAAAGCATTCCAAATACGAATGATCACCGATGTCGTCACACAGTCAAACAACCATGATGTACGTACTTCCCTTACTGTAGATCTGACCCTTGTCCTCCCACTGAATTCGTTTCGCCAACCCTAGGTCCTACAGCGACTCTCGGGCACGAGATCTAGCGCTCCATGATTTGCATTTAAAAGTCGTTTCATTCACGATTCTTGTCCGTCATTAGACATGGCACCTTGCTACCTTATCTAAAGTTTCGCCACAGTGGCGCAGCCAGCCCAAAAATTTGGAGGGGGTCAAAAAATTATGGGGGGCCAAAAAGTTTGATTGCAGGCGAATAACACTATTTTTCTTAGAAAAACGCTTCTCAAAGCACAAAATGTCTGTATTTTCTAAAAATTTGGGGGGCATGGTCCCTTTGGCCCCCTGGCTACGCCTATGTTTCGCCAGTGGCGCTTGTCCCTTTCTGAGATCCTTCGTGACGCTACTTCGCAAAATGCATGACTTTTCGCCTTTAATCAGTGCTTCGTTTTTTTATAAGTTACTGTTGTGAAAGTTAATTGGGCATGAGGTATTTCTACATGATATAGCGCTTTTTCCAGCGAAGAATAAGATCTCGAGAACCTCATTGTGAACAAGGAAATTCGTCTAGCTTGAATTTACATATTTTTGTTTTAAATAAGATATCAACCATATCAAGGCCAGATGCATGCTACATTGTGAGGTTTGAGAACTGATGGAGTACTTGAAACAGGCGGAAATATAATTATCAAACAAAGAGGCTTAAAATCCCTGACTGCAAAACTTGCTTAGAATTAGCACAATCAGCGGTTGCCTAATTTGATTTTTGTCAAGTTTCCGTGTTTTTTAATATCCGAATATCTTGATAAAATCCTTTATACTGTAGCATCACAGCTGCTATACGTAGCTCTAGTGAAAACAGAATGCATATGGGCGTTTAACATACTCTTTTAAACGTCCAGGATTTATTTAACAGAGCGTCGGAGTTTCTAATTTCACAAAAATAAATATCATGTTCGTTAAAAACGCAGTAAATCACTGCACTGGGTTTCATACTTTGTTGTTAACGTATCAAAAAAATTGTAGAATTAATTTACATACAGCCAAACATAAACGTTAAAAATTTGTTGTTACGTAGAAACAAGATATAGCATCACTGGGATTTTCGCGCGACTTCAAGATTCTAGTTCAGCACGTCAAATTTCACTCACGTCCAATTAATTGAAGCGTTTGAAAAAAAGCTTGTTTTGACTTTTCTTTCTGAAGCTAGTGACAAAGAAGTGTATCGATTAAAGAAACAAATGCCTTATGGACCACTGTTCTTATTATGTTGGGCAAGTTTTGTTGCGGAACGAGTATTTTCTAAATGTGTCAATGACTCCTACAGCGTATACAAATGCCCTCCTCGAACGGTCGAATTCAGAGGTGTTTGCTATCAAGCAACAATAAGGCAAGCGATCTTCGATTTGTTGCTTTGTTTGCGTATTTTCGTTAATAAAACCTATCTTGATGCGTAGTTCCGGCAGCAGTTTCAGCGAAAGTCATTTAATCTCATCAGTGATAACGTTTAGCAGCAGCTTCTTAGTGGTTAGTGAGGTGTAGTGCTTTAAATTAACGCAGGAATATGTTTTTATTTTTGCAGACCTACTTCACCATACGATCAAGCGCTTTCCGTGTGCCAGGAATTAGGAGGATCCCTTGTCAAGATAAATGACTCTGCCTTGAACCAGTTCCTGTATGAGCTGATTTGGATAAACTACAACACCAAGCCGCAAAAAAAACCACTACCTTTTTGGATTGGACTCAATGACTTGTAAATTTTCACCTTAAATCTTTAGTTCTAATCATAAATATTTATGAGGTCGAAAAGCTCTTACTTTTCAAACCTAACATTTTACCTTAGAAAACAAGAAGGGGTGTACGAATGGTCAAGGTGTGCTGATGGTCGCTTGAAACCAGGGGATTATAGGATGTGGTATCGATTGGAACCAGACAACCGCATCGTCCTACCTCGGCAAGAAAAGTCACGCTCCTGCGTCACTTGGCAATACTCAAAACGACCGTACTGGGCAAACGAAAATTGCCAAATGTCGCTTCCTTTCATCTGTCAGGTCAGTTTGCATTGGAAGAGTATGGGCTGCCAAGACAAAGTTGTTTTAGGGTTCCCGTCTGAAAAAAGATCGTTGTAAAAATTGCGTTAGCTTTCAATAGAAAGATCACATCACGTTGTAAGTGGAAACCACTAAAATCAACACGATAAAAGGTGCTTGGGGATGCGTACATAGTGAAAGATTCTAATTCACACTTTGTATGAATATACATCAAATAATGCTTTATTTTGGTCAGCTGACTTTGTAATTTATGGTCAGCTGACTTTGATGACCTCCGGGTCTTTTCGTTGGCCATGCAAAATAAACAAGCATTGTCTGTCTGTCTGCATGAAGCGAGTGCACGAAAGTGTGGATTTGAAGTAAACAAAAATGAGACTACTCGAAATTCAGTGTGTAAGACATGATTCCCACATTTTTACCGACGACGTCGCGGTCTTTTGTCGCTGTTCAGTCTACTGTAAAGATTTACGAAAAATTGCTCGAGGCTAACAGACCGACAGCAAGGATGTAAACAACCATTTGCAAAAACCAACGGGTGCTGCATGGTCGTCGGAAGGATAGCAGGGGTAGACGTGGCCCCCTGGATGTTGGAATTTGAAATTTGCCTATTATTTGATATTTGCCCATAGAATTTGATATTTGCCCATATTAACTTTTTAGTAGAAAAATGCTTTGTCTTAGTTTCGAGTTGGTAAAATTGAATAATCACCACTGTTGCCCCCCTAGAAAAAATTGTTTTGGCCACCCCTGCAAATATCCACTATTGCCCTCTAGAAAAATTTCCGACACCCATTGGGTGGTGTTAAACAGTGCTGGTACACTAATCCCTTTGACTGGCGATGTATCTGCTATAGAATACAGCACAAATTCAATAAAGTTGGTAATAGCATTTAGCAGATATATAAAATGATTCTAATTATTGTTGAAAAAAAAACCTAATAACCTCAATTTTTACATGAGTCGACTAAATAAAAGAAACAAATTTTGTTTCTGAATAAAAATTATCTTTTACTCCCAAGCTTAGGATTTGTGATTTAAAAAGGCGCGAAGTTTGCACTTGTCATGTCTTAGGATCGAATTTCTGAGGCTATATGACCGGATACATGCTTAAAACTTAAGTAACCCCTTCAGACTCCACCCTTCCCATTGCATATGATTGGAACTACTTTCATATTCGGTTCATTGCCGCTGGAAGCATCAGAAGTTCTCTGCTAAGCATATATAAAAGAATTACTTGTTTGTGGTATTTAATTTTAACATTTACAGAGAACCCCACGACCGCCAGCAGGTGCTCTGGCTTATGAAATCCTTACTAAGCTATAACATAACCAAAACTTATCTCAAAAATCTCCTGTTTTTTGGAAAGCTGTAGATAAAACAAACTGCAATTAGGGCTTACACCGCTCGAAAGAAGTTGAAGAACAGTATCAAACATAAACGCAAATAATAGTCATTTTGATGAAATTATGTTCGAAATTTTGAAAAACAATTAATATTTTTATCATTGGTTTTTGCGTTGTTTTTCAAACGATTTTTTATGACTTTTGTGTATAAACTCTGCTTCACAAATTAATATTGTTCAAAAAGCGCATGCGAGTTTTAGACCCCATTTATTTGCATATACTAGCATTTTTGCATGACATTTTCATTGGTCTTTCATGCTTTTCAGTTGGTCGTCTCAAGTTTAAACCTAACTGAAAGTATTCACATTGCTGCAACTTACCTGGAAACTGACTATGCTGGTTTATATTCTTGATTTCTGTAAAGACTGTCGCTTGTTCTCTTGTTGTGCAAAAAGATGCCTTTTTCATCGGCCTGAACTTTGGCGACTTTTAATCACTTTATACCCATTTCTACGATTTGTACGAAGAAAGCGGTGAAATGGCTTATTTGAATGAACTGTATTTTTCTTTGATTGAACTAAGTGTTCGGGCAAAAATCTTTCGCACCCCCAAAAATTTGCTTGCTCCTACACTTAAGCATCAATTCATTGCAAAGTGGTTCCTGTCGCATAAATCCAATGACTGAAATGACTGTGCCTGCGGTGCATGTTGTCGTGTTGCTTTAATAAAAAACGCGGCACTTCCTCAGAAAAGTACACTCCTAAGCCCATAGCGTTCGCAAAATCTTTTTAACAAAAGAGCACTTTTAATGTATCAGTGTTTCAAGTATTGATAACAAACAGTTTTCCAGTCAGGCAAACGTCTAATCTTGTGTTTACCTGATGGAGCCTTTGCGTGGTTTTCTTAGGCCTAAACGTGAAATGGTTAACGTCTCGCTGAAATATCGTTTCTGCTTCTTATGCCAGTAGATTTCGTTGTGTATGACTAAACTCCTATCACCAGACATTATACGCGTCTGCTAACTCTGAAAAAGCCAGGAGGATATTACTGATTATGAAGAGTTGACTTTTATACTCTGTACAAGCTTCCATAAAACGTTGTTTCCTAATACAATGGCCTACTTTTTGTGAATCTTTTCTGGGTAAACCTATTCAGGAAAGATGTGTTTCTCATGCCTTCGAAAAATCTACGTTTACTATTACAGCAGTAAATTAAAAATATTTTTCAATATCATTATCAAAGATTTGTGACGGATAACAGTGTTATCCTAAACTAAATATAACCGCAAAGTCGGCTTGGCAACTTTCTATATCCTTGGTCGCAAAGTTGCCATGAGATAGTTATTTAAGTTGTGTTTTGAAGTGGCCAGTTGTGTTTTGAAGTGGCTAGTTTGTTTTTGTTTTGGTGAAACTGGGTAACTTCAAAGTGTTCTTTCTACAAACTGTGTTGGTTAGGTCTGTAGAGAAAACTGTTTTTTTCGTTATTGACAAGGACAGTGATTCACTTTTTTCAGATTTATCTCCAATTTCCGGACAACGCTGCTTTGATTATGAAAGACACTATCATCGCCGGAGCGAAACGTACAGCATCGAAGCTAAGCAGTCAACGTAAAATGGCTTATTATTGTTCTTGGGTTAATCCATCCGATCTGTATATTCTTTTTGACATTCCCTCATGCTGGAAGTTCAAACTTTTGCTCGGCAACCCAATTCAGGCATGCCACTTTAGCAGCTTGCTTTTAATCGAGACTGGTGAACACATAAAAAATTTTCTTCTTGAAACACGTACTCAATTGATAAATAGATTTCAAACTAGATTTGCAATTGTTGTACTTGTAATTTTGGCTTGCATCGCTTTTTTCAACAATTTAGGCACCTTTAGCCTTGATTAAATAATTCAAGACTGATGCTGTGCTGTGTAGAAACATATACTTTAAAGCTTTGTTTAGGAACTGGTTTAATTGCAAGTTTTGAAGTGATGTCACATTCTGTAGCAAGACTTCCTTTCATTCATCATTTTCATCCCCGGTTTTCTTTAGGGAGGGTCGCGGGGCAGCAGCACTAGGAGGATTAGAAATATCTCACAGCGTCTCTTCGCAAAATCTGACCTCTTCGCAAAATCCCATCACTGTCGCTTTCGCTTGAGATAGCAATCTTTTACCCCGGATTCATGACCATAGGTGAGGATTAGAACAAACACCGATTTAAATAACTAGCTTTGCGGTGCCGTTTTGTGACCACGGAGCGATCAAGCTCACGCAGAACTGTGCTTGCTTTACAAATCTGTGTATCAGTCTCCTTGTTACATCTTCCGTCACTCGTAAATACCACCCTATGTAAAGATCCTTGAACTTCTCCACCTGTTACAGCGCGCATGGCTTGGGTTTCTGGATAACACCTCGGTCTTTTCAGTGCTAATTTTCATTCCCGTTTGGTCACACGCAACAGAAAACTGATCAAGTATATGTTGAAAATCCTGTTTAGAAGATGCCAGCAGTGCCTAATCGTCTGCAAAAAAACAAACAATTAGTGACGCCCTTGGCTGGCTGTGACTGTCTATCCAATTCATATAGATCAGGGCAGTGGCGCAGCCAGAATGAGGCCGAAGAGGCCTTGGCCCCGTCCGAAACAAACTTGCTAAGATTTTTACTGGTGCTTTGTATCAATTTTCAACTGTTAGAAAAACGCCAGTGACTGACGATGTGACTGACTGGCCCCTCCCGAACAAAATTATTGGCTGCGCTAGTGGATCAGGGGTCACCAACCTGGTACCCTCGGGCACCAGGTCGCCCGCATGGACCACGTGGGTCGCCCGCGTGCTTGCTCTGACAATAGCATAACCATGATCAGTAGGGCAACCAAAAGTAAAAAAATTCAAAATTTTTCTGCTGTTTTTAAAGTTCATGAAACGTCCACAAACCAAATTTCACGCTCACACCATGAGGAAATCCCAAGTTATTAGGTCAAAAAAAGTCAAAATTAATCATTAGGTCAAAATTTATGGTTGGGTCAAACTTTTCTTGCAGCACAGCTTTTTCTCTTTATCGATATTTTATTGAACCTACAACAACAGATATTGATATGCTTTTGCAAGTTTAGTTGCATTTCTGTAATAATAATGGATTTGTTGTGATTTCGGACGTAATAATGTTGTTTTGCCCACTACTGGACGATTGAATATTGTATAGGATAGGCATGGTAAGGAAAGAAACGTTGTATTACAGTACTAGGTTTGGTAAATACTCAATCAATTGTGCGTATAGTGTTTCAACTTCATGATGTTCTCGGGTTTGACTCTACTTTAGTTATTAATGTACTTATCAATACATCATCCCCAAAATTAAACGACCAAATTTTTAATATTTTGAAGTATAAAGTGCATGAATATGTTTTTCAGTTAACCTCAACACCTAAGGTTGAATTACTTGGCAGTTGCAAACTCAGAAAATTTATAGGTCAAAATAAAGTCAAAATTTGTAAATTATAAAGTCAAACTGGAAAATTTTAGGTCAAAACATTGGTTGCGCTAATGATCAGTGTCTTTACATTGACGAATATCTTTAATTTTTAATAACGATACCATAATTGAAGACAATTTAGCAAATTTTTATTTCAGAAGTGTGTATATCAAATTGGTAGCTCTTTGTTTGAATTTGTACCAAGAAGTAGCTCTCGGTTTCAAAAAGGTTGGTGAACCCTGATATATATATAGATTATGAAAAGGAGTGGTGAAAGCCAGTGGCGTAACTGACGGGAGACAGGGAGCGAGACTCCACCTGGCCAGGCGCGGACACAGGGGAGGGATGCAGGGGATGCATCCTCCCCACCAGACCTAAAGAGGTGTTGACATGGCTCTTAATTTCATTGAAGATCATCGCCAAAAATATTTGTGTCCTGCACGTTACTTAATCGCTAAAGACGCTAAAAATTAACTTATGCTAACAATTAGTCAAAAACGTTTCTTCGTTTCCTTAAATGAGGTGTTTGCAAAACCTGATATAGCATTTTGTGAAACCTGATATAGCATTGCCTTGTTTGTGAAACCTGATATAGCATTGCAGATTTTACAGTATTTCATGGTAACCTGCAGCCTCCCCAGCCTTCAGTTACGACAGCTAGCAGTGCCGGGACAAGGCAGCCCCATACCCCCGGTCGGGGGGCCCCGACCATTCGTAGGGCCCCACAATATATATTGTATTAGTAAGTTAGAGCCGTCTCTCCGCCCTTGACTTTTACTCTTTGGTTTTTGCCCTCAATGCAGAGCCGGTAGATTAAGCATGTAATATCATGATTCGTTAATTTCGAAAAAGAATTGCGGACGTTCGGACACTATAGCAGTATTTTGTAAAGTTATGGTTACGTCCGAACAAGGCCAATTGTTAATTGTAAATAAAGTATTGACCTTCACCACTTACCTTCGATGGCTTCGCCCTTGTGCGTTGAAATTCTCGGGAAAATTTACGTCATAAATGTGCTGTGGAGTGATGTGCAACCGCTTTGTAGTTGCGTACAGATAGAGAGATCAGGTTTCTAGATCAACGTTAAAAAGTTTTCGTGAAAGCTGCTTAAGACAGTTTATGTATAGTTAGATGTAAACAATAGGGTTAAGTTTGTTTAAATAATGGAAGTTATTTAGTTAAGAACTTCTTCCTATTTCAAGATTACTAGTTTAGCTTGGTTAGGTTTTGAAATAGCGCTGCTCAGGGGCTAATTTGCAACTGGCTCGAAAAACCACGCATCTGCCTAAATGCTTGCTGATGGGCCCCATCTGGAATTTTTCGGGGGGCCCCAACAGCCTTTCACACGGCTTTGACAGCTGGGAAGACTACGATTGTAGTGATGGTATTTTCTTCCCCCTAATGCTCTCCTGTGTGTCCGATGGTGTGAGAGTAACGAGGTTCAAAAGATCTTTATAACCACACTGCAGAGTACGACAGCATTTTGATCTTTGATGGACCTAGCGATATTATATTTTTGACGCAAAGACGCCGGATTGTTTACCAGAAATTTTTTTTGACTTCTGTTTATGTTTGAATTGCTTCCAAGATTGGATTTTGTTCTTTTTCACCGCGATGGCCGCGGACTTTCGTCCCTCAGCGCATCGCACACACAAAGAAGATTTGGCTTATGTTCTGAAGCCATGTCTTGCAAGCTAACTTTTTTGCTCCAATCGTATCCTTCACTTCCTGATTCCAACAACGGGTTACTTTTTTGCCATTATTAGCCACACTGAGTCGTTTCCGCCCGCATATTCAGGCTCTCGGAACAATGACGATATGCTGTTTGCGGAGAGGTCTTTTTTACATCCTTGTTGACCAGGGCTTCCACGTTATTCGATAAGACTACCCAGATCTGCTCGTTTGCGTAGGCCTTGTTCGTTTTTCCAGACGTAAGTTGCAGACCACCAAGTGGTGATGGGTTGGTTGTTCTTCACCGCTTTTGAAGTTAATGTCCAACACTGATTGGAAAAGGTCAGCTGAAACCATGCAGAAATCAATGAGTGACGGTTTGCCCGACGAATCTCTGCACCAGGTGCAGCCTACGTGTGCAAATCCCTGTGTTGGAAGAAAATGTTCATAATGCGTAGCTAAAGCAGGAGCCTTCCGTTCTCATTTACATCAGCATCAACATGTTGACCAACCATAGTCTATCGTACCCCAGCATCGTTCGCAATGTGTGCATTGACTTTTTGCATAATTGTATAATTTTTTGCCGACTAATTCCTGTTCTTATAATCCTGAGAATAATTAAATGAGACTTGCTTGTAGACAGTGTGAAGAGGCACTTTTGCCCGCCTGTGCCAATTCAAGCCGGGGAATCGAACCATCATGATTCCCAGGGAGAGAAACGTCTTTGTCTGCCAACGCCTAACCCCTTAGACCAAAG
>Ga0210059_1012724_pt1 | contig 12665 bp, 7 predicted proteins | sample Ectturendosymbi2_FD_188042 | JGI IMG/M metagenome (GOLD analysis project Ga0210059, IMG submission 188042) | Ecteinascidia turbinata endosymbiont from Florida, USA - Sample 2 (SPAdes) (version 2) | ecosystem: Host-associated > Tunicates > Ascidians > Unclassified | place: Key West, Florida...
CTCAGCTGCCCCTTGATGGATTTCAATTATGTTTTTTTTTCAGGCCATTTTACATGTGGGTGCACCTTATATAAAAAAATGAGGCATTTTTGTGACATTGGGTTACACCCCTTGTTGGATTACAATGATTTGACCCAATACGGAGCTCATCGGGACTGAGCAAGTTTCCAACACTGGCAATTGGGATCGCTTCTGACCAGGTCTCAGGTTAAATGCCAACCATAACCTAACTGTAAACCCTAATCCTAAACAGTATAACCTTAAAACTGTAACCTTATTACAGCCCTATACCTAAAAGCCCAGGGCAGGGGTCGGGAACCTTTTTGGTTAAGGGAGCCATGAAACCTACATATTTTTAATTGTATTTCCGTGAGGGCCATATAATATTTTTCAATACTTAATACTTAACTAACATGTACATTTTTAAGCAAAACAAACAATTTTAAACAATGGTAAATGTCTGAATATTATCTTTAAATAACATGCTTCTTACTGTTAAAGCGACTCCTGGTGCTGCATGGTGTTGCTGATGGCTTTGTAGGAAAATTACAGAAAAAGTTTCATCCGTAACAATCGTGTTAATAAAATATCAAACAAGCCAGATGCCATCATCACAAGAGCCACACCTGGCTTGCAAGCCATAGGTTCCCGACCCCTGCCCTAGGGTAAAGCTTTACATCCTCAGAGGCAATAGCCCAGGAGTTCTCACGCAGCATTGCTTCCATGGCGGGTGAAGTGGTTAATGTAGTGTACCTTACATAAGGTGAAATTTTGATTGTGCATAAGTTTGTAAATACCACCGAAGGCTTTTGTGCATGTATTCAATGTCAGTGCAGCATAATCGGTCTACCAACATGTTCATTTGTGTTATTTTCTGATTTGGTGTTCAACTAAAGTTTGACCATCTAATCTCTAGAAGTTGCAGTGTTTTACAGATTTATAACATTGCATTTGCTCATTGCTCTTATGTAAAATATAGTATCACTGCAAAATTTTTTTTGCTGGTCTTAATTCCCAGGCATGATTGCAAAAATTTATTTTTCTGTCATGTCTGATACATAACATCATTGTAGGTCAACGTCAAGTATATTACCGTATATACTCGTGTATAGGTCGCACCCCTAGTTTGTGACTGTCAAGGTGGGTATTTGTGGTTGATCTGTATATCGATCACACTGTAATTTGGAAAGTTACACAGGTCATTCTGAAGCAAAAACTATCAAATATTTGTCTTTTTTTAAAAAACCTTAGTTACAAATACCATGCTGTCAGATTGCCACACATAATGTAAAAATACCAATACAGAAAAAGGGTTGCGCTTCTATAATTGTAAATGCACTTGCGTATGTAAAATTTTATTTATTTATTTAGTCTATGGTATGCCCTGGTTCAGAACTAAATCCAGAGAATTGTTCTTCACTGTCATCATCAATGTCAAACAATCTCATCATTTGTTCATCAGTTAGGTCTACACTCTACATTGTTATTATTGGTCATGAGAAATAACTTTGGTTCTGCACTGGTGAATATCTGACAAAAAATTCAAGGAGTGAAGCAGAACAGCTAAAACACAGATAGCTTATTGGCCCTTTTTTCGGCGTGATAAATGAGGCGAGTGAAGAGAAGAACAGTGATGAATATATTTGGTGTTAGCATGCAACAGGTTAAAGTATGCTACCGGTACCGGTAATAACAACATTTTAATTTCGAATTAATCGGATCAGCGAGATAGAATCGAATCTTTTTGTGAACCGGATTTGATTTGGACTGATTCTATGGACGTCTGTTAACAAGAAGACTGGTGTTTGTATTTGTGTCCACTTAATTTTTTGGTAAAAAAAGTGCTACCTATACGAGAGTATATACGATAGTCATTTGATAATACCACTGTAGAAAAGACTTCGGCATTAAATTAAAAGTTAATATTTGCTTTTCAGTGTAGAATTTGTGGCAGTTATTGACAAAAGATTGTGAGTGACATGAGTGTTTAGAAGCATTGCTTGTAAGGTAAACCCATGTGACAACTCAAGCTTGGCTTCTTTGTAGCGTGAAAAAAGGTGGCAGGTCGACTGATCAGTGTGTGTTGGTAGACTTCCAATGCCCTTAGGAATAATGGTAGGAAATGCTTGTAAGCCTAATATCAAAAGACAAACTTAGGAATAAAGATAATGTCTGAACTGGCAGGTGGAAAGTAATAACATTTTTTAGTTTTGACCACATGATTTAAGAAAAATTTAGTCTCTGCTACAACTTATCAATCACATCACATCACACTTCTTGCGCTTCAAAAAGGTCTAGAAACATTCCATTTTCATTTAAGGATGGCAGCAACCTGAATATGAAGTTTTGGGAATGTAATGTGAGCATTAATTATGTCATACATGTACTTGCAATGATATCTAGTCTGCTCTTGTATCCTACATTGTTCTGTTGAATCTAAGTTCATTTTGTCTTTGTTAAAAGTAAATGCAATAAGCCCAAGCAAAGCAATACATATACTGTGAAGATTTACCTGATTGCAAAAGTTGCTTTCAGTTTAATTATGTTTTTGCTGTCTTTAATCTTGTGAAATCCATTGTGTAGGTTACAAGATATGTAGGAGATTGATTATTATAGTATGTTTCAGGTCACCTTAAATGTGTTCCATCGAAAATTTCCAAGTACAAACAAAGTACGATGGTTAGGTTAATGTTAGTAAATAAGAACTTTTTTTGGAGATATGTTTTCAGTTGCATTTTTTGATACTGAGAATTACTAATGTAGGATGTGAAGTTTGATAAAAAAATATGCACTCCATACTACAAACTTTGTTTTCATTTTTCACATGTGTAGAACTTGTATTGCTGCTTTGTTGTATTGAAGTACACCCAGGTGCTGGTGAAGAAAATGGAAGAACCAAGTGTTCGCAAACGAAATTTGGAGCAGAACAGTGACAAGGAGGTATTGCCACCTTTGCTTCAATGTAAAGCTTTGCTTGCTGTATTGTTTTGTTAATTACATAGTCTAATGGCAAAGGCACCTGCAGGTTGGATGTTCAAAGTATGTTAGGTTAGACCTGACATTAAAAATTAGTACTTACAACTGTCTTAACAAACAAAAGCATAAAGACAGCTTAATGAAATGAAAGAATTTCTGTAGCACTTGTATTTATAGCTTGGTTTTCATTATGTCACTGGATGAAAGCAAATCATGTGTTTTTGCCTAAACTTTAGGTAGGGCAGTGCTCTTCAACCTTCTTGTCATCGTTGAACCCCTGATATACTTTTGCATTTGTCATGGAACCTCCTTTAACAAAAATTTTAAAAACATCAAGTGCTTGTAAGAAAATCATATATTTCATTATTAGATACTTCAAAAAATAAACAGTTATTAATTACAGAAGTTAAAAAGCAAGAAATTTGACTCAGTTGTTCTTGCATTTTTGGACTGTAGCATTGCTACATTCAGAATTTGGTCATTCAGCAAAAAGAACCCGTATCTCAAGTATGTGTCATCAGATTTTTTAACTTTGGCAATTGAATTACATTTGGTCTACTTTGGATTAGGTGCCCCTTTCACATTTGAATTACATTGCCCATGAATGTCCACATCTTCGCTGTTGTTATTAATTCACTTCACATAAGAATATATACTTTTTTTTATGCTAGTTTGCTTTATCTGGCTTGACTGAACACTAAAAAGTTGGATTTCACATTGTGTTTACTTTATTCCCACGAAGGTTGAACAGCAGCTCTAGCCTGCGACTCAGTCTACTCTCTACTAGACTCAGGCTGAGTCTACTTTTCTACTCAGTCTACTCTACTGTGAACTGTACATCGGCAGCATCATATAACTGTGATGCGATAATAACAGCAATAATTGTAAAGCCACAGTAGTGACCCACACCAAGCGAATCAATCGTAATTTATTGTGTAAGGAAACTCATTTCGTGTGTTACACATCTTCAGTCCTGTGCAAAAGTCGACATATGAAACAAAAAGAAAAATTACGTACTGCTGCTGAGATCAAAACTCAAGATTACAAAAATTGAGCACAATTTCAACCCCTCCACTGAACACAGCTACAAAACTGTTCAGCTGAACGAGATCGTAATGGTAATTCGGCACTTCTGATTGACAAAAAATCTCTCTGCGTTTAGCGTGGTTTCTGTCTCAGACGATAACGTGGTTTACAACAGACCATAACGTGCAGTGAAAAAAGTCTAGCAGGCCAACTTAAGTTAGTTTCGGCGTTAATGTGATAAGGAGTGATTCAGTAAAAAAAATTTTTCACTACAATTCCGGTACAATAAACGATTCAATTTTTCCATGCTAAAAATTTTTTTCAAGCAACAATTCCTAAGTCATTCCCTTGTCTCTCAAAGTTTTTTAATTGATGTCAACTTCAGTGGAAAGCACCAGTGATAACAACATTCGGAATTGCACACAATAAACAACAAGTGATGCAACAACTATCAACATTTCTTGTTCTGCTATCTGCGCTCAACCTCCTGTATAACTAACTGACCTAGCTGAATGTGGCACGGTGATTTAAAAAATTTCATAATGACGCATCAACATACTGAAGCAAGAAACTATTATCCCTATAAAACAAGGAACCCTCACAGAACTCCACTCTGTTTTTTTTCACTGAAACATTTCGGTCATTTTCAACTGAGACATTTTGGTCACTGAAGCATTTCGACCATTTGTCTCACAATTGCATCAAAACTCACTGTAAAAGTGTTTTGTAGCCTATGTTTTCAAACATTCTGCCAAAATGACTTCATTTTTTTCGGTCATTTCAAAAACATTTCAGTCTATGACCGAAAAAAAACAGCCCCCACCACATGTTTTGCAGAATCCCTGTTGAAGAGCACTGAGCTAGGGGCAAGACCTCATCACATGTATATTTTTCAGCAACAAGCAAATCTATTTCTGTTCTAATGAAAGAATTTGCAAATTTTTTAACCTTAAATCCTTGCTATTCTTAGCACATTATTAGAAATACCGTATTTATTCAAGTAAGAGCACAAAATTGTATACCAAAAACACCAACGCAAAGTTCGGTGCGCGTTATAAACGAGGTGTTAGGTTTTTATGCTTTTATGCCAAAGGGTACATGAGTTTAGGTGTGCATAATAAACAAGACTATGCAAAAGAACGTGCGAGTACGGTATATTTCATATAGCCTGTTTCAGCATAGCGCAGGGGTGCAAAAACCCGGTCGTGCACTTGCACTGTGTGACTAAATATTTGGTCAAAAAAAGAACTTTAAGCCTTTACTATAAAAAGACAGCTCGCCTAATTTTCTCTCCTGCTGTATCTGTGTTGCACGACATTGGGTAGCTTTGGCAAGCAGCTGTGCTTTTTTAGATTTCGATTAGTCATTGCACAATGCATGACCTGGATGTAGTATGCGGCCCTAGTTCTTTTCATATACCAGAGCTTCTGTCAAGTGGGAGAGCGCTTCCTAAAACTGGAACTTAGTGTTTTACCACATGGTATCTGTGGACACAATGTGCTGTAGATAAACTTCCCTGTTTGCAGTTTCAACACTACTTAGGCTCTATGATGTAATAATACAAAATATTGCAACATAAAGGAGGACATTGACGTTGCAACATAAATGTTGTGTTCAATTCATACTGGTAGTTTGCTTCACCAGGGTACCGTATGTTGTAAATAAATGTTTTGTTATAGCCGCACACTTTCAACAGCATTTGTCATTTACAATCCTTGGTCTGAGCTGAGAAAAAGTGAAAAAAAATTTATACCAATTTTCAATCAAAAAATTAAGGGTACACGTTATGCTTGAATAAATTTGATAACAATTGTAGTGGTGAGCAGCTCTTTGTTCTCAAGATAAGAAACATGGCAGTGTTTTTTCCCAAATACAAATTAGTTGCATGTGAAATGAAAAATGTGGAGATGTTTTGTTAAAGAAATTTCTCTTTCCATGATAAAACGGTGTAGCCCTTTTTATTTGATTTTGGTGACAGTAATTAACAGCAGGCTGAAGCCTGAATTGTGCTTTTTGCTGGGGCGGTTGAGGTGAACACTCTCGTCCAAGGAGCACTACGGCGATTTATCCTTGCTAAGTTATTTTTCTAATGTCATTTTTTGCTCTTCTTAGGTCAACATAATCGTTGATGCTTCTCTGGCTTTGCATGTTTCTTGCATGACAGCTCCAGTTAATGAAATAGACGTTACACATATCTGATTTCATTGCAAGTGTGCTGCATCATTTGTTGGCATCTTCTTAAAAATTGTTTTCTTGCATTAGGTCTATAGCTGCTTATCATAAATTTGTTTCATGCTGTTCCGAACTGTACAAATTTTTCTGTTGCATGTTTGGAGACTCAAACACTAAAGTAAAATATATGAACTGTGCAGGGACATCTAATCTGAAAGGCCAGTGATGGCCAAATATATCACTGCAAAAATCTTCAAAATGAAACGGCTGGCAACGGTGTGTTCATGCAACAATGTTGTTTGAGACATGACAAAAGCACTATTTATTTTTTATGTAGCAAAATGGAAATATTTCATGGAAATGACATTTCGGTCTGGGAACATTTCGGTCATAACAATTTCTGTATATAAACAACTGATCACCTTTGTTTATTGAAATGATTATACAGGCAGGTGAAACATCACGCTAGCTAGTGTTATACCAACTCCCTTTTGAGAAGCCATGATTGCGATTAAATCTGAATTGTAGTTATGAGTTTGAAGTATTTGTATTTAATTGCAAAATGTCGATAATAATGATTTAATTTTCTTGTTGATAATAATTAAAATCATGTTGATGATGATTAACTCTTGGATCTTGGGTCATGCTTGTAGTTTTTTTTTCAATAAAACTGTTTGCTGATTTAAGTCCATTTGCATTAAAACGTTAACATGTAAAATTTCTGCAAGATTTCATAGTCTGACTGAAATGACCAAGACTGAAAAGTCCCATGACTGAATTGGCCAGACCAAAACAGTTCAGACTGAAACAGCCGGACTGAAAAGTCCTGTTCCATCTGTATACTTATTGTTAGTGTGTAGATATATGATTTGTATATTCTTCAAAAAACAGCTTCTTTTCTTAAGATCTTCAATAATCAAGGTTAATATCAAAAGCCTGAGCTGAAGATAACAGGCCAACTCAATTTTCAACAATGCTGATTTTTGGAAACAATGATTAAACAATGCAAAGTCAATAATGCACCAACATAGCCTACTTTTTCAAACAATGTTGTCAACTTTTTCCAGTGAGCTAAAAGCTGCAAGGTTACATAAATTTCCAGCTAAAATATGCTTTGTCCACGATTTTAGTGCTTTGTGTTTTTCAGTATTGGCTACCATAAGACATACATAACTAATTAAAATGATTGCAGATTTTTAAGAGCCAGTGCAACATGCATACAACTTAACTGTCTTTGAACATAACCAATTTAACATGAAAAGAGGTCAAACCAATTGCATGTTCAAGTTGGATCACAAAAACTCAACATTGCCAATCTGTGCAAAATTATATATATCAAATGAAACAAGGCATTGACTGCTAAACCAAGCAGGCTTTGAAACAGCAGCCTGTCTGCAGGCTGCTGATGTGTATTTATAATCCCAAATATGGATACTCTTCAATAACATGGTACTTTTTCTTTACAATGGAGACCTGGTTGTGGCATATTAATACTTGGGATGTAGAAACCCCTGAGGTAACTGAGAGTGTTTTTGTCATATAGGACCTTGGAATACTGACTGATTCCAGTCAAACCCTAAATGAGCCGCCACCAGTTGCAAAAGACGAGACACCGGATTTCATGAAAGAAGCTTTGAAGGTGAAGTCGCATGCGCAGGAGCTATTTCTGATGTTTAGCGTTTTTCTGCAGTGTTTCATTCATTCTACTACCTGCAATATTTTTTCTTGTCATCAGTAGTTTACAGCTTTTGATGCAACTCCAGAACTAGTTGACTGTTTGCAGAGGAAACAAATGTAAGAGAACAATGCAACCTGCATTTAGCAACGTTATTGCAATAGTTTATCTGCATAGATAGCATAGTGCACTTTTGATGAATTGATATATCAATTTTGTTAAACTATTGTCTTTTAGTCTATAAGTCAGTCTATGCCGGTTGATTAAAAATCCAGGTAGAGTAATTCAGTGTTATATTCAAAACTATAGAAAATTTGTACTGTTCAGGTGTACTTATTTGCCAAACTTTTTAAGCATTTAAATTTGACATCAAAGCCTTTCTATGTTAGATGTATTACAGTCTGCTGGCAGTGCCTTTTTCATGATGCTACAAATTGTGGTAAGATTGTTTGGTCTGAAAAGACAGTCATACCACAGTATATACATAATCTTATTCAAACATTGTTAAAAAAACATGGAAACATGAGCTCAAATTTTCCCTTTTTTATTCATGCAAATACTTTCAACTGCAGTGCAACACAATTTTTCAGAATTCAATAGCGATGTAAGTTGTCCACCACAACAATCATAAATGTATGTCTTATACTTCTATTTCATTGTATGATGATTGTCATTTACACACAAAAACCACTTGACCCCTCCACTCACCTGGTTTACTTTCAAGTGTATTTAGACAGTATGAGTAACTCAGCATTGCACGCGCTTCTCTAGTCTCCACAAAGGTGACGAGTTTGAATCCATCAGCAAATTTTTGTGTAAGGAAACCAGTCTCACATAACACTTCGTATCTTCAGTTCTACAGTCTGCAATGCTTACAGGTGAAACGGCTAAAGCAAGAGCAGAGAAAACAACTCAAGACTAAAATGAATATAAACAGAACACAAGCTGTGATGAACAGACAACTTGAAAATAAGTATTTCCCAAATAATTGCTTTCACTGAATTACAAAACTATCTGATAACATTTGGCGTCGTCTGTCACTTGATTCGTGCTTGCTGTCTTACTGAATCGGTTTTACAAACACAGAAAATTGCAACGCTTGGTTTATTGTTGTTTTTTTATAGGACTTAACGCCTCGTTGGAGAAACTGGTGGATTAGAGGAATTTTCACATGGCTTATGATCGGCTTTTTCGGTGTTCTGATCTACGTGGGACCCATAGCCTTTATGATCACTGTATGTCATTCGTTGTACATTGTTTTCATGCTGCGGGAATTGCTCATGAGTGTTGTAAGTGCAAATTCAAAATTTGAATATAAAACGGATGTTTTTCAGGTGATCGTGTGCCAAGTAAAGTGTTTTCATGAAATCATCACCATTGGCCATCAGGTAAATATATGAAGATGTCAAGTTTCAATTTAAAATACTGTTTTTACGTGAGCATGACTTGACTGTTGGAACTTAGAAGGCGCCAAGTAGAAGGTCCGCCACAGTCACTGTCGCATTTTTTATTTCATTTTGCAACCTGCTTTTCTCTTTTGTTAGCATGGTGAGGCGATGAATGTGATAGAAAAGTGGATTCCATGCCTGTTTTGCTAAAGCTGTGAGTTAGGAATCAGAAAGATATTTTCGCTGAGGTCAAATATTTTTTGTGATGGCGTATTTTCGTTTAAAAGTTTTTTTGCCATGTTCTGTATGAACACATACAAGTCATCCATGTTCAACGTTGTTATCACATTCCACTCTGATTGCACGACTTCTCGTTTCAGGTCTATAAGTCGTATGATCTGCCATGGTTCAGGACACTCAGTTGGTATTTTCTTCTGTGTTCAAATTACTTCTTTTACGGAGAAATCCTGGCAGAGCATTTTGCTATACTTATTCAAAAGGAGGTAACTTGTTCGTCTTTGATTGTTTCCTGTTGTGACGTTGCTTCCCGTTCTTACGTGGTGACAACGAACAGTGACATGATCGCCGCCTCCTCCCTGTGACCATTCGTTGAAACGTGATGTTCCTGCTATTAATCATTGCCGCGCTGCAGCCCACCAACCTGCTGCAGACAAATGTCTGTCGCATGCTGTGTGTGTGGGTAGATGCAGCGGTTGCTGTCATATCATGATGATGATGTTCTCCCATTTCCAGGAGTCACTCATGTTCCTGGCCAAGTATCACAGGATGATCTCATACATGGGATACCTTCTTGGTTTCATGTTTTTTGTACTAAGTCTGGTCAAGAAACGATACCGTCTGCAGTTTTTCATGGTGAGCTTCGATTTTTTGTCTTTCACAGCTTGTCAAATTTGTAGTTTGCGTTTTAGATTTTGTTTTCGTAACGCCACGAATTCTTTTCATCGCCAACGAATTCTTTCTTTTCATCGGATGCGGCGATCAGTGCATTGTTGCATTGCAACGGAAGTCTTGTTTGTTTTCAAGTTCGGCTGGACTCACGTCACGCTTGTGATAATCGTCACACAATCTCATTTGCTCATGCAAAATATGCTGGAAGGACTTATTTGGCTGATTGTTCCTGTTTCCATGGTGATCTGCAACGACATAATGGCGTACATGTGCGGCTTCTTCTTCGGTCGCACGCCACTGATCAAAGTAAGTGCCGCTGCTTCTTACATGTTGTGGTTTGGAGTGAGCGATGATCATGACGTCATTCACTCTACAGCTATGTTCACTCTAAGGTGCGCAACTGCGCAGTACCACCAGACAATATGCGCAGTGAAATCTCATTCTCGCGCACTTGCAACATTCTAAATTTAATACGATATATACATATCGCATGGCCCTTTCAACGCTTGAAACGCTTGACTGGTGTGTCTACATGGTTGTGAAATTGCATGCGCACTTAAACAAACATTTGCTCAGTGTGAAATTTTCTTGGAGGGAACACTGCTGTTCTCGATTTTATTTTAATGCTGTAAATTCATTCAACATGTTTTTGCGCGTTCAGCTTTCTCCAAAGAAGACGTGGGAAGGTTTTATTGGAGGAGCGTTCTTTACAGTCATATTCGGATGGTTTGTAAGTGCTTATATTTCTGCTTGCTGGGTGTCCATTTGTGCGTTGGTGTCTGTGAGGCGTGCACATCACTCTTTTCATAGCTTTTTATACTTCAGTGTTTACCTATTCTCGTCTGGTTCGTTTGCGTATCTCTCCGTGCTTAGTGACGTAACTGGCCCGTTTCCTCCTAACGTGATCCTCCTCATATGTCCACTGGCAATCGCTTACTTTTGTCAGGTTATGAGATGTGGCGTCATCATTACCTTTAGTAGGCGTGCATGTGCATCGAGCCGTTGCAAAAGTCGATCCTGAGACCAAAAATCTCGTCTTATTAATTTCCTGATGCACTATTCACTATTGTGATGGATCACAATCAAACCGCCGATAGCTGCAATGGCTCGTTGCGCGCAACTCCGTTCGTTTATCAAAAACTTAATCGAACTCTTCACCAGCAAGTTGAACCTCTGCTAGATCCTCTACCTCATGCAATATTGATGTCCGTCTCACGTTTCAGGTAGACGCCATTCGAAAGTTGTGTCTGAATTGTTTCATGCGTTTATTTGCAGCTGTCTGGCTTTCTGTGTCAGTTCCCGCACTTGACATGTCCCAGCGACAGGTCGAGCCTGAACGTGCAGTTGAATTGCCAGCAGTCAGCCATCTTCACATGGACGGAATACGAGGTTCCTCTCTTCATTCGGGTCCTTCTCAAAATTGTAAGTGAGATTTTGAGCAAATTGATGTCGTTCACTTTGAAAGATTTTGTGTTTTTCAACCGGGCCCGGTGCCCCATTCGAAAGTTTTCAGTTTATCATTAATACTGGCGTCAAGAAGCCTCGTAAAGCCCTCAACTCAATCGCAAGTGATTGTTAATTGGGCGTAAAGGAAAAAACGATTACAATAGCGTCAGGTTTTGTTGTGTTTTGGAAGAAAGTCAACCGCTCGCTCATGTGTGTCGGCGCATCCTGATCGGGTCGTGTAAGTTAGTTGCTGCAAGCCAGCTCGTATTAAATAAAGTATGTTTTTTCTTGCAATCCTTCGCTTATTTTCAACTTATGTAGTCGTGAATGTTAGTTAATTGCTAGACTACATCCGCTGCAAGGTCTTTCAAAAACGTTTCAACATTGCTCAGTAAATTTTTACTTGTTTGTACGGATCGTCCATCCTCTGTGAAAACTGCCACTGTTCGATACATGTTCCTTATCCAGATGGTAGCATGGTCGTACATGTAAGTTTAGGCCTGTCGCCAAGTGCTGCCAACGAAATGAAGCCTTAGAAAGCTTCACGCTGGCGAAGGCAAGCAACTGGTTTAATTGTACCTTGGTCCCACACCGTGGTTCCAGCACGACTGGCAAAGATTGTTGGGAGTGTCCAGGCGTTCCAAGAGCACCCAGGGTTGCTGTTCGAATACCGGGGTTGTCTCATCGCGAGTGTGATCTCTGCAGTTTGTGATTCTACGCGTCAGTTTCATTCCTGGAGGATGAACTTTCCTGCCACATTTTCCTGTTAACTTGCGCAGATGCATCAATTTGCATTGTCCTCGTGAATGTCGCCATTATCCACCTGCTTCCTCCCTGAACCACGAACGACACCCACTCGCTGCGTGTGTTTTGCACTGAGCTTGCGATGATGCAGGTTGTTGCTGATTTAGTCATGCTCTTCATTGTTGACATAACAAGGGCCTTGTCACGCCTGGCTCGTCTTCATTTTGCTTTTATTTCTTTTACCATCCAACTCGCCTTTAATGCCACGTCGTCTGGATGGAAGAATAATAGGTTCCACAGTTGATTATTTGATTTTGTTTGTTTCTTAG
>Ga0210059_1012726_pt1 | contig 12664 bp, 8 predicted proteins | sample Ectturendosymbi2_FD_188042 | JGI IMG/M metagenome (GOLD analysis project Ga0210059, IMG submission 188042) | Ecteinascidia turbinata endosymbiont from Florida, USA - Sample 2 (SPAdes) (version 2) | ecosystem: Host-associated > Tunicates > Ascidians > Unclassified | place: Key West, Florida...
CAGCACCTGCCGGGCCCCAGCACCTACTGGACCCCAGCACCTACCGGACCCCAGCACCTACCGGACCCCAGCACCTACTGGACCCCAGCACCTACCGGACCCCAGCACCTACCGGGCCCGGGTGCAATGCATCTCTTGTACTCCTCTGTCGTAAGCTCTGGCTGCGAGAAACTAAATGATTTAACTGGGCTAACAAATGTTGGCTATGTTTTTGCAGTTTTAAAAGGAATTTTTACTTTAAGAAAATGTTGCCGAAATTCTTGCTGAAGTAGTTACTGAAGTTATATTTTAAAACTTCACAATTACTTAAAACTTCGAAAACTTTTTAGATTTTTCAAGAAACTTTGTTTTTCACAAGCTTTTCAAGAGAGTGCCGTACTGTCTTCTCCTATGCTTGGTGGACGTGCACCCCTCTGACATGGAGGAAGCCCAAGCGCCTTGGCCTGTTTTTTTTAACATTAGTAAATATTTTGCCTCAAGGTATTTCACCGACAATAGTCAGAAAAACAAAGACCAAATTTAGCTTAAACCTGAATCGAGGTCATGTTCTTGAGTTACACTCAAAAGCTGTAAAGTCTTACTGAAATTTTAAAGACTCCATGTTGTAATCTAGTTTTCTTCCAAGCTTAGCTCTTTTTGCAATTGCTGTCAGGACAGATAAGCAAAAATTTAAAGCTACCGCTATAAGGTACAAAAAATTTATTTTCATTTGACCTTCATTCTAAGTCTTAAAGAAGGTTTTCAGAAAAACTAGAAAAAAGGTAAGATATGGCGTTGCATTGATTAAGAAAGTTTTGGTTTATCATAATTTTGTGTCTGAAAACTCTAACCACGAATATTCAATCCAAATTTTTTCTCAGGCTTTGTATCTCCTATAAAACTATTTTTATAGATTCTGCTTCTATTTAAATGAAAGCTAAAGCCCTACTCAGAGGATGAAATATGTAATCCTGTAGCATGTGGTGTATTCCTTTTGATAGATCTTGTTCGAAATCATGGCTAGAAGATTTGCCTTACCTTCATTTGCGGTCTGAGCTGAAATGACAGTCATCATCTCCTCTGAACTTGCTGACGTACAGAGCCTTCTGTGAAAATTGACGTAGTTTAAGCTTCACTGGTAAGTGTTATTGGGTATGTTTGAAAAGTACAGATAAGTTTTTCTTTTTTACAAGCTATGATTGTCCATTGCAATAATATGCTGGCTTAATTTTACATAAAATGGTTAAGAATCATCCTGCGCAGCATATGCAACATAGGCTATAAGTAACAAAGGTGAATGCGATTTTTAAAAAGGTACACCACCCTAAGCGAAGTTAAAAGCAGTGGAGATTGTGTAATTTATAAACTTCGTAACCCGTTGCATAGGATTGCTTTGAGCAACCCGCGTTGTACCTAACGTTTTACCTGACTGAAAACGCTGCTTGAACAATTTGCTGCTACAAAGCAATGTCTGAGCCAGTCAAGAAGCTAACTGTGGCTGCACTGTCAGAAAAATTTGAAAAATTTATGGGTAATCTACAAATTGCTCAGCAAAAGACTGATACCAATCTGTCAGTAATGATGAACGAAATACAGGAAATTCGAAAAAGTCAGGAATACTTGGGCAGCAAATATGAAGAAATTAAAGATGAACTGAAAACTATGCAAAGTATCAATAAAAATTTGGAACATGAAAATGCAATTTTGAAACAAACTGTTGCTCCACTGCAAAAACAAAGCGCAGAAACAGAAGCTAAAGTGAATAACTTAGAACAATACATCAGGAGATGTTGTCTAGAGATACAAGGAATTCCATACAAAGACAATGAAAATACAGAGGAAGTTGTTGTTTATTTGGTCAAACAACTTGGTATTAACATCACAGGATCAGAAATCAGTGCAGCACACAGGTTAACCCCTCCAAACGACTCAAATAAAAATCCTGCTATCATTGTCAAGTTTCATTAACACTAAAAAAACCTTCAAAAAACTATACATTTTTATTCTGAGACGTTTCGGATTAATCTTAATCCATCTTCAGTCAAAAAAAAAAGAAAAAAATTTCGGTTGGTTTGCTTGTGGCAGTTAATAATCCTGTTCCCGCCAGCCAAGTAGGATTCCAACAATTCCGTGCAATTTAACGCTTTTGCGTCGAATGCAGCAACAAACGCAGTGATCTTGGGCACTTCAGCAATGATTGAGAACTTTTTAATGACCGTACTTTCAGAGCATAATTTTCCGATTTTCGATCATTTTTTTGATTGAAGATGGATTAAGATTAATCCGAAAGATCTCAGAATAAAAATGTATAGTTTTTTGAAGGCTTTTTTAGTGTTAATGAAACTGTTAAGTCTATCCCAATTTTATGCTCCAAAAAAAAAAATTGTCAAGTTTCTTAGTCAAAAAACTAAGAGACACTATCTACCACGAGAGATGGAAACTAAAAGCTATAAATACTAAGACTGGAAATGATGGATTCAAAGTATTTATAAATGAGAATTTGACGAAAGAAAATAACGAAGTTTTCAAGGCTGCATTATCCTTCAAAAAGAGATTCCACTATAAATATGTTTGGACTAACCATGGTGTTGCATATTTAAAAAAGGATGAAGACCATCAAGCCACTATTATTAGAAGATTTGAAGACTTCCCGTTATATGGAAAAGGACAGTAGAACAAGATTGTCTAAATCTTGTACGTAATTTTGTACTCACAACAACTGCAATGTCTCTGTGCTTAAGTGAGAAGTGTAAAGATTATGGTAATTCCTGTCACTCTGATGCTGTTCTGTGCAGTTTGTGTAACTGTTCGTCTGATAGTGGTTGTCATCATTCAGATGTTAAAAATTATATTGTATTGCGAAATGACTTGTCCCATGTTTGCCTTAATTGTCTGATCAAACAAGGCAATGATTTAAATAATTCCATGTTTTCTGTGCATGATAAAGTGGAAATAAGTGATGATACCAGAGACAATTTCGAGACTGCACTAGATTTGTGTGTTTCATGTAGTTATTATAATTTATCAGATATAACTGCCACTTTTGAACAGCATTGCAAAGATAGTCTTTCTATTATTCATGTGAACATTGTAAGTCTGTCTAAAAATTTATATAAGCTAGAAAATTTCCTTACTCAGGTAAGGTATGCTCCTGATATAATAGCTATCACTGAAACTAGAATCAAATACACTGTGCCAATTATATATAATGTTAATCTGCAGGGTTATAAATTTATACATGTTGATACTCACAAGAATGCTGGGGATGTTGGTCTTTATGTGAAAAACTGCATAGATTTCATTATATTAAATAAGTTACAAATAAAGAATTGTGATTGTGAAACTTCATGGATAGAGATAAAACTTAAAAATAAAAAATATGCTGTTGGTGTCATATACAGACATCCTGATCCTAATTTTAAGACATTCTCAGAGGGGCTATTTAGTATTTTGCATGAGTTGAATGATAAAAAGTGTATATACTTTGTCTGTGGTGACTTCAATATTAATTTAATGCACTATTCCAAGGTAAAATGTGTTACAGATTATGTTGATATGCTTCATAGTCTATCTTGTAAATTGCTTATTGATAAACCAACTAGAATAACCAAACATTCAACTACTCTCATTGATCACATTTACACTAATGATGTTAATTCCAGCTTTGTTTCTGGTATTATAATAAATGATCTTTCAGATCATTTACCAATTTTTGCAATTAGTAAAAAAGTAGCACTACAGAAAGTCTGTTCTAAAAGAAAAGTTAGAAGAATTAATGGCATCAATGCAGAACATTTTATTGTTGATTTACAATCTCGGTTAAACTCCAAATTAAACCTTAATCAGCTTACCTCAGTCAATTTGCAATGTGAATTATTATATGAAACGTTTCATGCGGTACTGGAGGACCATGCTCCTTTAATTAATCCTTCACGAAAACAGCAACAATTATCTAAAAAACCATGGATGACTGCCAATATTCAAAAATTGGCAAGGAAAAAAAATAAAATGTTTCATAAAGGTTATAACAAAAAGCAAACATATGCCTACTCTGTTTATAAGCAATTTCTAAATAGTCTTAATAGGACAATAAAGATAGCTAGAAACTCTTATTATGAGAAACTAATCAATCTTAATAAAAACAATTCAAAGAAATTGTGGCAGACTCTAGGACATTTGGTAAACTTCCAAAAGTAAAACAAACAAAGTTCCACAAAGCATAGTAAGTGGCCAAGGTGATGATTTATATGACCCTTTAAATATTGCAAATGAATGTAACAATTATTTTAGTGAAATTGGTTCGAGAATGGCTGAAAAAATTCCTGCTCCAAATGGTATCCCTGAGCATGCTACCTTATGTTCATCTTTCCATTTATATGAAACGTCAGAGGAAGAAGTGGTACGTTTAAAAGGGAATCTCTCAGATGGTAAAGCTATAAATGAAAATGATATACCAACTAAGATTATTAAGTTAGCCAAGTTTGTTCTAGCGCCAATTCTTACACGTATTTTTAATAAGTGCATTAATGAAGGTTTTTATCCTGACTGTCTACAAGTGGCCGAAGTTATACCTATCTACAAATCTGGAGAACAAAATATTTGCTCGAATTATCGACTAATATCTATTTTGCTACAGTTCAATAAAATTTTTGAAAGAATTCTATATGACAAAGTGTACTTTTATTTACAGGAATATAAGTTATTATCCAAATATCAATTTGGTTTCAGGCCTAGATCTTCAACTTCATATGCAGTTGAGAGTATTTACTCCAATCTATTGAGTAAGGCTGATAATGGATTACATTCTTGCTCCATATTTCTTGATTTGTCTGAAGCAGTGTTTCTCAATCTTTTTTATTCCATTGCCCCCTTTTCACTCTCGACACGTCATTTTCGCTCCCCAAGCTTGATAAAAGCAAGTAAAGGTAGTTAATTTAGATAATTTTATCTAAATAAAATATTAAATTGCTGAACCAAGCCGTTAAATAGCTGAACTAAGCAATTGTATTCTGACGCTAATATTACGTTCAGAATTCTTGTGAAAATAATCCACAATCTAGCCGGGCACATAGACGATTCAGAGTAAAAATGTAACGGATAAATTGCTTTAGCAACAACCTCCAACGATTATCATAGTAAATTAAAATTTGCAAGAAACTAACAAATCATAATAGTAGGCTACTGAAGTCAGCTCAGTGATCGATTAGTGGTTGAGTATTTTTGCCCCCTTCGTGTTATTTTTCCCCCTATCGCCCCCTTTTTTTTCGCCCCCTTGCTCTTCAAAATCGCCCCCAAGGCAGCGAATCCGCCCACTTTGAGAACCACTGGTCTAAACCATTTGACACGGTAAATCATGACATACTATTTGACAAATTTTATCATAACTTCGGCATTAGAGGAATTCCCTTACAAGTATTTCGTAGTTATTTATCCAATCGCAAGCAATTTGTAAAGTTGGAAAATGTGCAATCTGGTTTAGTTGATATTTCAAATGGCGTGCTTCAAGGGTCTGTTCTGGGACCACTATTGTTGTCATGTACATTAATGATTTACCTAAATCCTCTGCATTTTATACTGTACTATATGCTGACGATACTTATCTTTGTCTATCTCATAAAAATCTTGACAATTTGCAGCATATGGTGAATGTGGAACTAATTAAAGTAGACAACTGGTTGCGCTCAAATAAATTGTCCTTAAATTACTCCAAATCAATATTTATGCTTACAAAATCTTTGAAAAATAATAGCAATCTATCGGAAACTTGTTCGTTCCAAATAAAAATTAATCACAGCTCCTTTCAGTGAAAAACATGCGCAAAATACTTAGGGGTTTTGATAGACAGTTCGTTAGATTAGTCATCTCACGTGCAATACATAAAATCAAAACTAGTTAGGGCATCATATTTATTCTGTAAAATTCGAAATGTGCTATCAATTGATGTTTTAAAAAATTTCATATTTTGGTCTTGTGCATTGTCATCTAAAATACTGCGTTGTTTCATGGGGCATAGCTACTAATTCTGTTTTGCAACCACTAGAAGTAGTGCACAATAATATTCTGCGAACTATTACATATAACAACTATAAATGTCATATTACACCTGTGTATAAATCTCTCAATATTCTGAAACTTCACGATATTTATAAATTAGAATTAGCTAAACTGATGCATAAATTTCACCATGAAATGTTGCCAACATCATTTGAAGACTTATTTCAGAAAACGGCTGAAGTTCATTGTCATAATACAAGATATGCAACCAACCAAAACTATTTTATACAACAAGTTTCAACAAACGTTGACAAAAAACAATTTCTTATCGACGAGCTACACATTGGGAAAATGTAGAGCAACAATTCAAAGATAAATCCCATAACGCCTTTCGTAATCAATACCGATAATTTTTGTTGTTGCAATATGGATGAATGTCTGAAATGACTATACTACTGGATACATTAAGTAAATTTTCAATAAAAATAATATCACTTCATCTGTCTTATCGTTTACGCATACGTTTGGCATGCGTTTCGAATTGCTCGTATGGTTTATAACGTGGCACTTGACATTTTGTGGTAAGCAACTGAAATACTTCCATGATCCTTATCTCAGGCCTGTTTCACTGTTTTACGCAATTGTGTCTTCGTTTACACTTTTGGCAATCGCTGAGATGCTTCATTGTGCTGGGGCACTTCGACTCGATAACCGCAAGGTCTTTCGGTGTCCTGGCTGCAAGGTTTCACTTGTTTTCTTTTTTCGTTTTATGAATAAGTACGACTCTAGATCGTCGCCGATAGCTTCATCTCGTGTGTGTTGGGGTGTGTATAATTGCCTCGAGTATGATAAATTCGCAAGTGTCTTTGTTTTATATGTGTGCTAGCCATGTCATGTGGGCCTTGCGGCTGAAATCAATAAAACTGTCAAAACTGGCAAACTATACCAGACAACTAAATATGTTTTTGAAAATTTCGGAAAGGGGGAAATTGCCCGGTTGTTCCCTCTTGGTTGCGGGCCTGGCTATCACCAATATTTGTAATATACACGAAAACTGCAAAAATTATATGTGGCAAGGTTACTGCTGCAGTTGGTTGAGCACGCGCTACCAAAGTGGCAGGGTAGGATCGATTCCCGGCCGGGCCACACCGAAGACTTGAAAACTGTGCGACATCAACGCCAAGCACGAGGCTAGACTTGAAAACACAACGCTCGGCGTTGATGGATGGGTGCAAGGCAACAGTTCACGCGAGGTGCTGCCAGTGACTCCCATCAATGCAGCTTTCTATTCGAAAGCAGCCGCGTGGCCCAAGGCGCAAGTAAGCGGAGATGGGCGTCGCAGACCACTCGTGACACTTCAAAAGGAGTACAGAAGCGAGCATAACGAAACTGAACTGCAAGTTAAACAACTATCTCTTCTGGCAGCTTGACCTCGCTTGCATAAGAGTTTGCTTCCATTAATCGTATAAACGCACACTGTGCATATAAAACGTTATTCAGAGAAAAATATTTTTATTCATTTCTAGTAACCTTGTTAGCTCTATCTACGCGTATGTTCTTTGTTTCCACCACATATATGTTCTCGTGTTCTTTCAAATATCTGAGTGTTCGTCGTTAGCGCCACGTGTGCATAAGCTGTAATCCGTTGTATCTGGGTGTGAAGACGTTAAACAAATAAACTCGATTAAGCATTTCTCTCATTCAAGAAATGAAACTGCTTCAATCTGGATTACACTTCTACACCTCTTGATTTGCTCGGCTCTGGCGCACTGATACGTAATAGCTGAACCAGCTAGTTGGTTTTCTTCACCTTCCTGGTTTTCTCTCAATGATACTGAGGCCATATGCTTACGGATTTTTATAAAAAGGAATGGACAGCGTTTGTACTGAATGACCGCTGATGAGGACTGTGGCGAAAATATTTCGTGAAAATCAACGTTGTATGATATTTAACGGATTGTCGCGACAATAAGACCAAGAGCCGAAAATAAAAAATTCATCGATTTTTTCCAAACCTCTTTAATTTTGAAGGATTCTGTTTCCAAATCAACTTGTTTCATTGGGAAACTGTCACATACTACATATGTCGTGACTTTTCCTTTTCTGTCCTGGTTTCATTTTATTTTGTCCTGAAAACCACATTTTTACGTAAAAAATTGGCAAATGTTGCTAGAGGCAACTTGCTCCCTAGATCCACGTCACCTATGACTGAAACTTCATGGAGCGTTTCATCTTATTTTAGCTCAAATTTCTGTGTCAAGAAACTCGATGCAAAGACGCAAATGTGCATCTGGGCAAACTTATTTTAAATGAGTCATCTTTGGCAATGACAGCACACTTGTGTTGACAACAGGTCTTAATTTTGTTGTCACCTGTAAGCTGATCTGATTTAGTGGAGAACAAAGAATAGCTTGATGACCGCCAGTACATACGACGTGAGGAGTGGAAATAGACCTTTGATCAAAGTACAAATGCTATGGCAGCAGCCTTGGCAAGAAAATCAAAAGTTCAAAAAAATTCAAGATCTAATCCAGAGCCGGTGGATTCAGAAAAGAAACTTGTGTTGATACAGCTTTAACTAGAAACAATCGTTTAGAACTGGTTCAAAATTGCTCATCGACTACGAATTAATCTACTCTCCGCTAAAAGAAAGCCTTAGGAGAAACTTTAAAAAACTAGTCCATGTCAATTGTGCAATGATTTTCAATGCATTAAAAGATGGAAATCCGATCTTTGAAGACTACAAAGCGATAAACGTCAGAAGTTTCAAGGATTTGTTGACTTGATTGAAATTTCACTAATGTCCGAACTACAGTAGCTGGTGTTAACTTACAATGGAACTTTAGCGGCATAAAATACTTAATAATGTTCTTCTCATTCATGCCTTTGGTACGAATTTTCTCAACGTAACGATATCAAGGACATTCCAGGCAGATAGCTACAATCAATCTTCATGGTTCACGTGCACAAGTTCACGTGTTAGATTCCTTGAACTCTTGTTACAGCCTATCAGATCGAAAATGTGTGTACCAAACAGCTGGATGTTGCCGTGATTTTTTATTGAAAGCTTTTTGGCTGGGAAATAAATGCAAAAAGGGTAATACCAGTCCCTTGCTGCCTGAACTATCTCCTTTGTGTTGTTACTGCTGATGTAAAAAGACAACCAAACTGGAAAGTTTTCTTGTCACCCGTAGTTTGTGCGTACTATGGCCCATCCCGTCGTTAACAACGATGAGCTTGACGCTTCTTCATTTTTTCTGCGTAGTTTTTAACTGAGAATGAATATCTGTCAGTCAGAGAGGCACGCCATTTGTTGCGATCGGCAGCAAATGTTTGCTACAACTGTGGAGAGATGTGGAAGCTCGCCATGTCACGCTTGATGACGTCTTTATAGCGCAGTTTGGGTCTGTCAGTTCTACGAGGCGCGTTATAGAATTCGCCGCAAAGGATATCCTTGGGCAGGCGACCATCTTCCATACGATGGACATGGCCTAGTCAGCGCAGACGTCGCTGCCTCATAATGGTCATGTGACCAGTGACATGCATGATGGTAGAGTTAGGGACATGGTCCTTCCATAAGACTCCAAGAATGGAGCGAAAGCATTTTAAATGAAATGTATTGAGGCAGTTTTCTTGGCGGCGGTATGTGCACCACGTCTCGCTGCTGTATAACAGAACACTCAGGATGCAAGCGGTGTAGACCCCTGACCTTTAATTTGATAGTGAGATGGTGATTTTTCCAAACTCGAGAACTTAGTCGCCCGAAGTTAGTCGAAGCCTTTCCAATTCGTTGGTTGATTTCGTCGTCCAGATTGTTGGAAGAGTTGACAACAGATCCCAGATTAGGGAACTTGTCGACAGCTTTAAGGGGTGACACGTTGATGAGAATCCGTGTCGGTCTAGATGTTACGAGTGACATTACGACAGTTTTCTTCAAGTTGATGGTCATGTTGAAGTCAGTACAGACCACAACGAAGCGATGGCACTTTACTTAGTACACTGTGTTAAAAATTTTCTAATAACAGAGATGAAACACGTGTTATTATTATTAGTGTAAAATCCGAAGATTTTTGTCTTGAAAATTCCGCCACAAGATAAGGCGTCTGAAGGAGATGGTGTTTTCAACCCTAACGTTACAATCAGCCAAGAATAATTGCTTAATTAATGGAGCATCTCCATCGCAAACATTACAAATATTTATTTCGAATGAACACACAAGGGTGGTGTTTCCATTCCACACCATATATCGAAATGAATCCTTTCACAGTCAAGAATCAGACACTATTATCTTATCAGGGTTTATATTTCGCCAACCGAGTAGGAATCTTCAACTGTTATTCTAAATCAGCGTGGGTCCCACTGTTTTCGACCTACGGGCCATTCTACAAAAAACGTGACATATTGCGGGCTACTTGCAACAAAATGATGTAGAAAACAATAAATTCACAAGATTCAAACATAAAAAAGAGAAGATAAGTGAGCGCGTCATTGGAATTGAAATTACTACACAATAGCAAATTATTACAAATCTCTATCAGTGTAATGCCCATGGTCGAGGTTTCTCTGGCACTATCATTCCTTTATAAATACTAGTGTAAGTTGGAGCAATTCGGAAACTATAGTCCAGTGTTTCGTCCGGTCCAGTGTTTCGTACGCTGTCGTCCAATGTGCCATTCGACCTCTGTATTTAGATTTGGCTTGCTTCATCGTAGAAAATGTACTCTCACAAACGCATGTGCTTCCTAACGTCAAGTGCATTTTTAGTGCGAAATCTTTCAGTTTGGGAAATCTATCATTGCTGGCTAATTTCCAGAAGATCTCTTTAGTCTGTTTGTTGTCTAGTTTAACATCGTTAATATTGTACATTTTATTAAAAGATATGATGCTTGTTCTAATTGAAAATTACCTACTGCAACGTACACACAACATTAAATCACTACTGAGAGCTCGGCAGCCTTTAAAAATTCTGTCCACGGGCCACATGCGGCCCGCGGGTCTGTAGTTGGACCATACTGTTCTAAATCAATCAATCTTGAGTCTATGTCACTTTTCAAAAATATTCGAGAAGGTTATTTCGAATAACTCAAGTAGATTTATAGGAATTGATTGATCGATCGATTAATTAGTTTATTGTTTCATGTAGCTCAGCTAATATGCAGAAACAATAAAAAGAGCCATCGCGCAATAAGGAACCAACTGTCAGTGAATATTAGAATAAATGAAAACAACTGATCAATTTAAGCAAAGAGTGTCGCTGTGCCATACAAGATTGGTGGAAGACCATGTTGGTTATGCAGTCAACCAACCCTGTTTACCACTTTTGAAAATTGTTGAAAAATAACAGATGGAAATCAAATAAGCACAGTTGAAAATAAACAAGCAATCATAGCAGAGCCGTGTGAAAGGCTGTTGGGGCAACCCCCAAAAAAATCCAGATGGGGCTCTTTAATATCAGCACGCATTTAGGCAGATGCGTGCTTTTTCGAGCCAGTTGCAAGTTAGCTCCTTCGGCAGCGTTATTTCAAAACCTAACCAAGCAAAACTAATAGTGTACAACTTAGGACAGGGGCGGATCCAGGGGGGCAATCACCCTCCCCAAAACCTACGAAAGTAACTTTATTCACCATGTTTTATACAATTAAGAAAACAACATTCGTGATTAAAGACCATTTTTTCGTCCATTGTTTTGTCACAGCAGTGTTGTGAAGTAGCCTATACTTCATCTTTCTTACTGTAGAGAAGCCCTTATGAGATTTGACTACCACATATTACTGGAATCACCCCCCCCCTAAAATTACTGGCTGGGTCCACCCCTGACTTAGAATAAAATAACTTTAATGAACTTCCAATGCAAAATAAGTGAGAACTAACTTTATTACTTGTTAGTTGTTACAATCAATAAAGCGAAACAAACATCTCTTCTTGTGATGTGATAGGAAATTATTTATGATGTAATTTACCTGTTTGATGTAGTTGCCGTACTTGCATCAACTATAGTGTACGACAGGGGTGTGCAACCTGCAGCCCTCGGGCCAAATGCAATACAACAAAGTGTTTTTTTATGCCGGTCACTAGTACTAGACAGCCTGTGTGAAACGAAGGCGCGGCCCCCGGTCTAGTCTGTCTAATTGCGTTTGGCCCTTCAGTAATAAAGGTTGTACACCCCTGGTATACGACAATGTGTGAAACTGGCAGTCTCATTAATGTTTGTGATTTGCATCCCGACGATCACAGAGCATCTGGTGGTCGCTGTACAGCCTCATCATTTTAATAGCCAGTCTTAATGTAATCAACTTGGTGCTTTCACCAAAAGCTGATAGGTGGAAGCAGTGTGTAGAACTAACTGCTTCCCAACACTCCCTCTGCCTTCACTTCTAATAAGAACGAATTTATTGGAATCTGACACCATCAATCTTCATTTTGACATATAGCAAGTGAGATTAAATCAGAAGAGGCTTTTTAAAATCGAGCCAGCGAGCATTAAACTTATCGAGATTATCCCCGGTTTTTCTGGTCGAAACTTTCAATTAAACTGTCTTAAGGCTCTGCTACGTAAATACAAGCACCTGTTTCTCGAAAGATGCAGAAAATCTAACAACTTATGGTTACGTGCTTTGATGCAGTCAGATTGTTTGCACTCGTCACTATTCTTTGAACACTATAATCGCATTTTACTCTGTGATTGAGTGAT
>Ga0210059_1012727_pt1 | contig 12664 bp, 6 predicted proteins | sample Ectturendosymbi2_FD_188042 | JGI IMG/M metagenome (GOLD analysis project Ga0210059, IMG submission 188042) | Ecteinascidia turbinata endosymbiont from Florida, USA - Sample 2 (SPAdes) (version 2) | ecosystem: Host-associated > Tunicates > Ascidians > Unclassified | place: Key West, Florida...
GGTCTTTCACTGAGTTTGCATGAATCTCAGTATGACAGTTGGTCAAGCCGATTGCCGACTACTGCATTGTATCGATATTCGATATACGCAAAGCACGTTGGTTGCGTCCTGTGTTTGATCAATCGTGTCGATTGCGACGTGTGAATCAGCAGAACAGTCGCCAGAAAGTTTTCAATAAGTGTCCTTGACATTCTGAAATTTGATAAAAACTCCACCGATTTATAGTGCTGCAAAATTCAATTAGGGGGCTTGGAGCTTTGTTTGCAGTGACGGGACTGTGAATTAGGCGAAAGAACTTGTGGCTGTTCGTGTTGGAAATGCACCTGATCAAATCTCAAGGTTGTACTTCAGATAAGAGCTATGTGTAGGGCTAACAGGATTATCCTACAATAAAAAGATAGTTGCTTCTTCAGGGCAATACTGTAATTTGTTAGCGTTTCTATTACGTGAAACTCGTTTGGTATTTTTTAGATACTTTAATTTTATTTAACAAAGTCATTCAGAAATCAGATTGCTATTGAGTACTTGTGCAAGTCTGTACTGCTCCCATGCTAAGCAAACCAGAGAAGATCTTAATACGTTTGAATTGCAAGCAAAAGTCACTTTGGCAACAAGCAACCGCAGAACTCTATCCCAAAGAACCCAAAGAGGCAAAGAAAAGGATAACAGCAAGAAAATTGCAACAGCGCGTTTGGGTCTGATGCCTTAGCTTTGTGTGTTTTAGTTTATCCGACCACGGGGACCCTTATTTCTTAGTTTGATGGTCACTATCTGCTCAGGAGAAGGGTCTTTTTCAAGATTCAAAAATATAAAAAATGACCTAAAGGGTCGCAGTGTTCCAAGAGAGGTAACCCGCACTAAGCATTCGGTGCATTGAAAGTCACAATATTAGGCAAACACACTTTAATGAATCCTACATTAGAAGATTTTGTTATGAAGAAGGCCAGGACAAAACCTTTTTAATTGTGTACTGTGCTCTGTTCAGCCTCACTTGATTCTATGATTGTAGCTTTTTGTGCGAATCGTGAACCTAGCGGTTGCAACCATGTGGGTGTGTTTTACTTGACGTGTTTTGCTCGTGTGCGTGAGATTTTAGAGCCGTTGTAAGCGAGTCGCAACGTGGTCCACACGTCGTGCTTCAACGCCATTTTGCCACCACATATATGTGCAGTGTGTTTGTTTTTTATAAATAAATGAAATTTTATTTTGAATGTTTCTTGAAACCACAAATAAAAATGTAAAAATTAGGTTTTACCAGTCAACAAATCAAAACCGAGTACTCACTTATCTTTAATGGTTTCCAATTTGATATGTTGCGGTACAGTTTGTAATAAAATGAGACTTGACTGTTTGATTGGAAGCCATGCCTTGGTAGTCATAACAATCATTAGTAACAAGCTCGTAATTGGGTCAATATATTCCAACCATTGGTTGATATTTATCTCTGGTGCGGCAGTGGACGTAGAGTCGTAAGTTGTGCCACTTGAATTTGTTGAAGTCTTTGAATTTTGTGTTTCATGCTGCAAAAAACAAATTAAAATTTTTGCATCAAAATTGCCTGTAAAACTATCTCATCGGACCAAACCAAGTTTACGACTCTATGTGTCTGGACCAGAGGTTACCAACCTTTCTCTGACCATGTAGCCCTTAAGCGTTTCAATAGATGAGCATGTGCTCTTAAAATTTCCTTCTGTGGCGTAGCTCGAATTTTCCCAAATATTATATCATGACTAATCATAGATATACAGTATTTAACAATACACATATAATGATTTTTGAAAATAATATCCACTGTTATAGAAACATCCATTGTAAAAGTACTTGGGAATAAATAATACACGAATTTATTTTTCCTTTATATTACTGACCCTAAATTTCGCATTCCAGATAGGCAAATGTACCCCTAGGTGTACGTGCACCCCAGGTTAGGAACCTCTGGTTTAGTCGATGAATAAGCCTATTTGATCTCTTCTTATTTTCGTAATACCAGCCTATTTTTCATTGTGATCCTTTCGCTCTCTCTCTCCTAAATCCGTATGTAAAAGAATTTTGATATTTAGTCAAAAACGAACTCACCGGAACAAACATGATGATCAAAGCGCTTGTGATGACAAGCGCAGATCCCAGTGTTTCTCCAACGACCGACAGGATCACTGACTTTGTATTCATTCGCTCGTCGTCTGTTCGTTCTTGGCTCTGTTTTGGAAAAGGAGAAGGTCACCACGCGCGTCATATCTCGTTCACAGCGTCGGTTGCATTTCAGCGGTGCAGTCTTTTCATGGCGCAATATCTCGGATTGGTGCATTATCAGCCAATGATTAGCCAAAGACAAACAACCATGGCTTTCTGATTGAGATCCTAAAGTAAAGCGACCCGTAAAAAAGCAACAGTGGTAGAGTATTGTTGAATGCCAAGCTACTGCGGCATCCATGCAGCAATTTTGCTTTTACTATTTTCAAGTCAAGTTTTTCCAAAAGCTGGGACAGAAGAAACGGCAGGCAGGTCCGGCCCTAGCAGATGCGGGGCCAAATGCAAGACCCAGGCGTGGGGCCCCTCTGAGCAATGCCTTTATGACGTCATCGTGCTCAGTCAACCGTGCTACGACCTTTCTGTTGAAGATGTTTTAGCAAAATGGACTACATGAATATCAAAAAAGACGGAAAAGGATTGCTTCTCTGGTGGACATTCAATTGTCCTCTGGTTTGACACGAGATTTTTGCCTACCACGTAGCGACGTATTACCGAGTGAAAAAACTTCAAGAATTTATTCATTAGAAGATTTCTTGATGGCTGGCAAAAAGCGTGTGGAACTTACGGATAACTAGAAGTAATGGTATCTGTACGAACCAGTGCTGCTTCGCGTACAGAAAGTTGCGACGACTTGCCTCAGAGAAACACCCTGCGAGACAGCGGCGGATTAAGGGGAGTGCTGACTGGGCTACAGCCAGGTGCCCACACAATTTAGGGGCCTCCAATCCCTAAGTCAGTAATAAAGTGTAATATCTAGTTGTTAGAAAGGCCCCCTTTCTGAGTTTCAGCCAGGGGCCTCAAACAACCTTTATCCGCCCTTGCTGCGACATGTAGAAACGGTGATCATCTCGTCGTAATCAAACTGAGATGCGACCTAATTTTCAATCGAGATTATCTTCCACTTTTCATTGCCACTACGTAAGGTTCTATCGAGGTTTTCAGCATTTTTTTGTAATGTGGAGCATCTAAGTTTCTCTAAACAATATTTAGTTATTTCGGAAAAGTCGTCAGGCACAAATGCATTTAAAAGTTTTTTAATTTTGCAGCTTTTTTGCATCAATTCAGTTTTAATTGGCGTTTGAAGGCCTTAAATATCATTTGCGATTAGATGGGATTTGAAGCTTTAACTTGGCAACTTCCTGCAAGCTATAGTTTCCAACCGGGGAGTAATATTGCCGCCAGCAGTAATCCACAAATTCGAGGCATAGCAACCGTTTAAAGTGAATTGCCATTTAAGAGTTTTGGGCTGTCATAAATGAAAAAATTTGGGAGCACAGTGAATACAGGCTAAAGTTTGTAACGAACTCGTGGACTCAGTATACATTTTTTTCAAAGTGAAGGCCCCAGCTTGCAATTGCGTCAGGACAACGACCAACAGTAGTTTTGGCACAACTGCACGCTTCAGTGTCCAGTACAACATTTGTTGCTGTTGGTTGAATGGTCAAATGCAGGAGTCTTCGAACTCGAATAGGAGGTATACATTTACAGGTTCAACCTTTCATCATTTGTCATTTGTGTCAATGTCGTCATTGTTTGTCATTTGTTAATTATATTTTGTTCATCGTTTGTCATTTGTTAATTATATTTTGACAAAATATTGAAACATCCAATCTATGCTGACATCTGCCAAAAAGTAAAACTGCAGAGCTTTGTCAAAATGCAAATGATTCGCAACCAGCCGCACCTTTCCCAAACAGAAGGACCTTTCGAGAACTAAACAACGCTACGTTAACAGACTGCCCGCAAAGTTGATACGACAGACACTCGTCTCGACGTTTTGCGAGTTTTAATCACTACAATCACTACACATTATTTGCAATAGCTGTCGGTCTACTGCAGTCTCAACTGGCGCTGCTAACATCCAGGGTTGCGGAGTCGGAGTCGTAAGGAATCGGAGGTTTTTCGGTGGAGTCGGATTCCCAACGACACGGAATCGGAGTCAGATTTTTGTCCGACCCCGACTCCGGAAGTTCAATTGGATAATGTTTTTACATCACACACCTAAGTGGGCAATTCCTGTTCTAGTGGTGCAACTTGATTTGAAGCTTTTATTGAAACAGAGAACTCTTGCTGTGCACCACGATTTCCATTGAGTGCTACTTGCTACAACATTGTTGATAGCCAAACTTCATTCACGTTATGTTAAGGAGTCGGAGTCGGAAATTTTGGAAAGGTCGGAGTTGCAGTCGGAGTCGGGCATTTCACCTCCGACCTCGCAACGTTGCTAACAACCACGTTCCATCCACAAAGAGTAAGACATCGTGGAGCACTGATATAACACACTAGCATGAGAATTGAGCACGTTTCATAACGTTCGATTTGGAGGAAATTCAAACACATTTTTTCAAACAAAAGCATTGTTTGCTAACAATGAGATTTATAGGTCGTTTCTACCGAATTCTCGAGCGCAAGGAATATCTGGAAAAATGAACAACTCCAAACGACCAAACACCATGGCGCGGGGCCCCAGAAGCGCTGAGCCCAATGCAGCTCCATTGGTTGCATCGGCTTAAGGCCGACCCTGACGGCAGGGCAGCCTGCTTAGAAATGAAGTCAGGCAACCACAATCAAAAGCTGACGTACTCTTTTCAGAAAATACAAAATGTTTAGTGAAGGTCTCTGATAAAAAAAAAAGAATAACGCCCCCAAGAAAACTTATTTTGTCTTTTGACCCAGTGTTAAATATGTAGATCACTCGCTTTTGCACATCCTTAATGATGGACAGTTGCCAATCCGAATTTTTGCAAATTGACGTGGACGATAATTTTCGAGTTTGTTTGCTTGCAAAAACCTTGTTTTGGGCGTTAACTGATGAAGACGAAATAAAGAAAACACCATATTTGCAACAATTCTTTCTTCAAATGCAATTAATACTTTGACGCAAAAAAGCTGCTTTATGTAAACACAACAGAGTCATAAAAAGACTGAAGGGATGTAGTGGGTGACAAACACAAAAAATTGAGCGTTGATGAAATCAGTGATATAAGTGCTGAACAGCAATAGACGGGCGATAACCGCACTCACTCACATTTTCCCTTTTCCAGCTAGCGGGAGTTTCTCGACTACAAGCATCATCGTTTTCATCGATTTTTGTTTGTGGCATGAACTCATCCGGAGTGTATTTGCTTATTGCACCTGAATCTTTCTTGTATTCATGAAGGCCGTGGATTTGGAGGTTTGCTTGTTCTTGGTTACAGTCATTAGTCGAAAGAAAATGACAGCCGAGCACAAGACCAAGAAGATTGATAGCAAAACTAACTGCAAACAAATGAAGGTAGATTTTTGGTGGAAAAAATCAAGCAAAGAAAAACTAGTTACCATGTTTGAGCGAAAACCTTTCAAGTTTTGACATTTTCAACAAGTCGCTCAAGAAAGAGTTGGAGCGTTACCAAACAGTACGTTGAGTCTCTTCGTAACCAAATATCGAAACGAGATATTGCAAACCAACTGTTGGTGAAAATAAAATACAACCAGCTTTTTTCAGAACAATCAGATCCTTAAACACACGCAAGAAAGTAAAACCGGTTTAACTGATTTTCTCGAATAACTTGAACCGAAATAATTTTGTCAGTTACGACCTTTCGTTTTGACATCTATATGCACTATAAGATACGATGGACACAATCTTTCATCTCTAAAGCAGACATTTGAGTTGAGCGCAAAACGTCAATTTAAACACATTTCAGTCGCGCGTAAATTTATTTGTGACATGTGATATAAATAAGTGTTTTTATGAAGATAATAATTAAGTAAATCAAGTTTTGTATGGCCTACTGTATTTACGGAATGCCGATTTTTCCTTTATTTTTTGGCGCAAGGAAGAAACGGAAATGAAACCAATGCAAGTTAGAGCTTATCAAGACCATAATTTGCTGAAGCATTGTTGTCAAAACGCACTAAAAAAACTTGCAAAGCATTGTTGTATACCTACGTTATTCAATACAACTTGAAAACATCTATAATAATTAAAAAACTTGTTCAATTAGCAACAAATTATGCTTGCGTCAGTCTCTCGTCAGGGTGTTGCAGTATTAAAAATTTGATTTCGAGCAAGTTACAACAAACATGAAAGATTACTGAAAAAATAATACCAGCCTCCACACACCAAGTTTTTCTGATGAACGTTTCTAACGTTTTTACCGGGAGATCCGAGCTTTCGTTAGGAATGAACGATGTACGTCTCAGCAACGAAACATTTCAAAGCTGTAAGAAACTCTTACTTACACTTTACCCAATTTGAACAAGCAATGTTTTGCTCAAACACGGTAAACACATAATATAAAAGTACTCTAAGAAAACAATACCATAGCCATGTTTTACTTTTCCTCATTTGCTTCTTTTTATGTAAATTAAAAAAATCATCTCGTATTAGTAGCACACTGCCGTCATTGAATTCTTACACTTACCAGAACCGAGAATTGCAATTAATTTCGGTTGCATTACATCTTCGGGAATGATGAACTTTTCTATGGCGTCCGTCATTATAAATAAACATAACGCAAGTAGGAAAGTGGAATTGATCAGATCGCCCACAACCTGAAGACGAAGTGCATGCATCAATTTATCGCTGTGTGCGTGGGGAGATGCGAAAAGGAGCCACAGCAAAATTTTTCCTCCAAAAATTTTGATTTTACATAAAAAAAACGGACCGAGAAACGCACCCAGTTAGCGCTTAACCGCCGAATTGATCAAACGGTACTAGTGAATAATCTGAATTGCTGACGGTTTCTTGCTGAGTTTGTTCTTCGAAAATACATTTGCGAATTTTGGTATTATGATATTCTGTGTATTTTATATGTATCTTTACTTTTTCGCATTTTTCTTTCCTGTGCAGATCCCAATCTTCTCGGCATGAAAGTATACTCCATAGTTTTTTTTCTGTTTTGCTTTGTTTTTCTTTTGTACCTCATTAATTAGTTTTTGTTACTTCTTTACTTTTTATTTTTATATTTTGTTTAAACATATTCTTAACCACACCAAATTCCTTCAATTAAACTTAATTCATTCATTTGTGTACACAGGCATGCGATTTCACCTGTACATTTTCTTCACCATGTTCTGTGCTTGTTCGTGTTTCTTATTGTGCTTATTTGATCTCCAACTGTTGTTTTTCAACACTTTTCAAAAAGTGATAAACAGGATTGGTTGAGGAGATGACCGCCATGGTCCTTCACCTATTCTGTATGACACAGCACCCCTGTGTGCTTACACTGATCAGCTATTATGCCCTTCATTTGCTCTAGTGTTCACTAATGGTTGGTTTGCTTAGTGCGATGGCTTCTTGTAGTGCTTCTGCTTGACGGCTGAGTCATATGAAACAATAAACCATTAGTATTTTTTAACAGACTAGGTTTGCTTTTTTGTGACGGCATAATTGCAAGATCAAACATCTGCAACAAAGTTGGCTTTTGCCACAGCACAAAGTCAACTTTCACACGCTTACGTCGAGCTAGGAGAGAAGAAACGTTTGAGGCTCACTTACCTCAATGCGAACCCATCCAAACGTGTTGTAGTACGACTGCTTGGCTGGCCAAGGTTTGATTGATTTATACACCTTTCTTTCGCTGATTCCAACTGCAGCCAAACGCAAGGCCGTCGAAATAGAACGCGATAGCATGTGCAGCGAGTCAGCCACCAGCGTCAGGCTGTTTGTTATGAAACCTGCCATGATACGGCAAGTGAACTGATGGATGGCACTGTAAAGCGAACGGTGACTTTTGCGAGTCATGCAAGCCTCAAACAACATCGCTGAATGGCAGGCGGCGATCGCATGCCCACCGGAATGATGCACATGAGCAAACAAACCTTGCAGGTTTGCCACCACTTTTGAAGACTATTTAGGAAACTAATTTGCAACGCGCCAGTCAAGGAAGGTTGCATATTAAGATGAGTAATTTTTTTCAACAAACAAAGGTAACAATATCCTTTCAGCAAAGTATTTCAATATCGCTTTTGACCCAAGTGGGGGTCATGTGTGGGGCTGCGCAGAGTTCAGAGGTCACGTAATTATACAACGTTCATCAAAAGACACGAACGCAATGAAATACGGGGAATGTTCACTTTTTGCTGCAAATAAAAGATTAACAATTGCGTCATCAGTTGCGTCATTAAGACAATTATGAGGTGCTTCTCGCAACGTGAAGGATTGCGTCATCAGATGAAATGATTGTGTCATCAGTTGAAAAGATAGACAAAGTGAAAAACTTGAAATATTATCGTATCATCAACAAAAAATGGATAAAGCCAAAAAAACAAAACACAAAGGAATTCTTTCAGTTAAGATTAGAAAATGATCAATATTTCGTTTAACTTTTCAGACGTGTTATAATCGAGGAAGTACAATTGTTTACAGTATGCAACAGTGTTCCAAAAACACCAATCACAATTGCTCACCAACCAAGACTTCTGCGAGAAAGGAAATTAAATAAAGGACGAGCATGAAAACCAGTCGAGTGCGCTTTCCTGGGACTCCACACTTGCAAATGCGTTCGTTTGTGTTTTCTTTGTCTGCGTTGCTGTCACTTTGAAACAGTCCTCCGAACAGATGTTCATATCGTTCGGCTGTTTTAATTAGAGCAGCCCTGTCGTCTGTATCTTCAAACAAAGTGCTTGTCGAGGTAGTGTCAATCGTTGACAGCATTTTGGCATTTTTTTGAATAAACAGATTGCAATGGAAACTGCACCACGTTTCTGTCAAACCATCGAAAAAGTTATAATAAACCAAAGATTTGATCTGAAAAACAGTTTTGTAAATCAATCTAATTCGGGGTTCAGCTTCCATCTGCCGGAATCCATACTCACTTCTGGGTTTCGCCATGAAAAGAAGCCATTCGAATAATCTAAAAGTTATAAAGTCTGAGCTCGGAAACGTAGTTGACCAACAATCCCTGGAAGATGTTAAAGGCAACGTCTGCAACATTCGTACTGAGTTTGAAGTTTGTCTTTTAAATACGGGCTCTCCTTTGACCACTGTTCGGGCTTGTCCTTTGCAATGGGTTGTCCCATGGCAAGGGACAGTAGACTTGGAATTGTCTCGAGTCCTATCGATAGTAATTCTACGTCATACAGCAAGAATTTTCTGAAGCTGTGTACAGTACCACTGTTATTTGCTTACAGAGCAGTAATTATTATACGTAGGGGCCACGTTGCCTGACATAGTACTGGATGACCCCCAAAATAAGACTGTTGTACACCATCTCTTGAGGACAATTAGAAAAAGGGTCAATTAATTTTATTATCCCCCTAATTGGGGGCCTTGGTGTGGGTCAGCCACCGCTCTGCATCAGAGTCTCGACATTGGACATGTGAGTACACGACTTTTCGGTCTGAGCCGTTTCGGTCACGGGACTTTTCGGTCTTGGTCTTTCCGGTCTCGAGACAATTCGCTCAGTCTATGAAATCTTGCAGAAATCTTATATGTTCACTTTTTAATGTGAATGTACTTAAATCAACGAAAGGTTTTATTAAAAAAAACTACAAACATGATCCAAGATCCAACAGTTAATCAGCATTAACATAGTACTTTCGTTATCATCAGCAAACAAATTAAATCATTATCGACATTTTCAAATAAATATAAATAATACAAAGTCATCATTACAATTCAGATTTAACCGCAATCATGACTCCTCAAAAGAGAGTTGGTATAACACCAGCTATAGTGACATTTCGCCTGCCAATATAATCATTTAAGTAAACCAATGCAATCAGTTGTTTATGTACAGAAATGTCGTGACCGAAATGTCTCCAGACCGAAACGGCTCAGACCGAATCGGCCAGACCGAAAAGTCCTGTTCCGTGGACATGTACATGATATAATCTATTTGGTATTGCTAGTTTCGTGGGAATCCCTTGCGATAGGGCAGAAACAAGTGTCCCACAGACACGCCTGTCGCTAGTCATGGCTTGCAAAAATGAGAAAGTACTTCAGGTAAAAAATTGTTTGCGGTCGATTTAATACCAAACATAAATAGGATTTACTGACCCTGCCGCTGGGAGAAGGGTTAAAGCTTCTTGAATTGCTGCCAATCACCGCAACAAATGTCCCACTGCTCTATTGCAAAAAACACGATGTAAAGGATTGCGTCTTTGAGCTAATGTCAAATTCTTACGTGAAGGATGATGTTTTTTCAAAGATGCCTGATATTGCGTAGATAAAAATAAAAAATTAAGGAAAACATTTCAAACCTTGGAAACAACTTCCTGCCTTTTTGGACAAAGACACGATATATTTTATTTCAAATTACTTTCTCCACTGATCTTTAACCAGAGTTTTGTTCTGACAGAAAAACTTCTTTTTATTTAGAATATGTGATGATTAAAGCTAACGCTCTGATAAACGTTACATTTTTTTTATTGACCTTGATGCACAAAAACCTCATTTACCTATTCGAACGTTCGGTCTTTCGATTTAGAAACCAAAAAAAGTTGTATTTTTACTACACAGAACCATTGAAACTTTCTCTACCCTAAATGACTGTCACTTCAAGTAATATTGGCAAAAACCCGGTGGCAATCAAGTTCTGTAGAGGTCAAGTCGCTTGGAAGTCAGATACCTCTCAAACAACATCCAGCGCCGTTTGTTAAAGTAAGAACAAGCCACAATGTAAGGTTTTGGAATCCCTTTCGCTTAATGTGCTTGGACGTTTTTCAAAAACTTTTGTTTTGAGAAAGTTGAACAAAAATACCGACTCAAAATCTGGCAAACCATCACTGTCGGATATTCCTAGTCGCAAATATACAGTAAGTTTTACCATTTGAAGGTTGTGTAGTGAGTAGAGTGGACCAAAACAACAAACGTTGTTTTGTCGAAAGCTTTGTCAAATTTAAGGCAGGAACTTCAAATGCTTCAGTCTGCTATAATCTCTATTGAAGTCTTTTTGACGATGCATACCTCAGGTCTCCTGTTTGAACGACGGTGTCAAATCAAACGACAATGTGTCACTCTTGGCACGAACACAGTGCAGCATGGAACCACTACGTACTCTTACGACCTTGAACCTCTTACTCCACAGGGACAAACAGATAGTCTTGGAATCGATTTTTTCTGTACCAATGAACCTGAGGTGATTTAGCGGAACAAAATAAGTGAACAATAGTGATCAGAAAAAAATTGTTACAAAGATGTAAATTTAAAACTCTAAGAAAGAACTCAAATTTACGACGAAGGTTCATCTTCTTTCGTCTATGCTCGACCAAACAAACCTCTCCAAAACTACTCAGAAACATCGGAGGTGACAACCAGAAAATGGGTCTATTTGCTTAAAAGTACGTCTTCAATTCGTAGTCCTGTTGCTAGACATACTTCATGTTGATAAAGACACTGTCCCAGTGAGTTATCTCTGATAAACAATCCCGTCCTGACATTATGCTATAAACGAAGTAGAAAACAGTCGAGCTGAAATTGCTGGAATTGCGGCAGCCGTTTGTGCAAGCACGTCTGTGGTCACGGTCCGCTGCGTGCTGGACTGTCACCGGTGTGCAGCGGAGCCTGACGCGTTTCTGATGCTTGCAACGTAACACAGCCAATTATATCGGTCAATAAAGCCTATTCATTTGAAAAGGTAAATTTAAGAACACTTTTTAGCTGATTGGTTGAACCTTCATGCATTTGATTGTCAACAAGACATAGCAAAAAGGGAACGCTTACAGGTAACATGGAAAACTCTGTTTTATTTGCATTCAATTATTCATGCGTTTGACGTCTGGTTCATGTTCATATAGGTCTTAGTCAACAGGCGCGTAGCCAGGGGGGGAAATGGGGGCAATTGTTCCCCTCAATTACAAAAGTTGCGTCAAAAATTTTAAGATTAATAAAGCGTTTGATGTGTAAGCCAAAGAAACACTTGACTGCAAATCAACGCAACTGCTTAAGAAACCACTCCTACTACAGCTTTTAGTCGAACCTGATCAAAGCAGTATGGTTTACTAATTGTCCATGATTAATCAAACGTTGTGTACAGTGTAAATGCTGGAGAACTCATATCATGGCTGACACTGACCTGAGGTTTGCTTCCTGTGGAAGTTGACAGTAATGAAATACATACGTGTATCTAACTAAGCGCTTGCAATTATAGTGGATTTAACTTTTCGCATTACGACTTGCCGTTTCCTACTCGCTATTGTATCCCGTTCGTGAGATCTGGTTTGTATCAACTTGTCATTCGCGTCAAGGGATTTCGTGTGTCCGCGCATGAACTCGATTCGCATTGCATTCGGTTTTGTCCATCGGCGTGGACACCACGCTTTCAGTAAGTCGAGTTGTGTATCGCTAGGGCACGGACCACGTGGGCTGTTTCTGCTGTTGCGCCATCGTAAAGCTTTTCTGCTGCTGCTAATCAGAAGCCTTTTGTAAATAAAAATTTGTGCACCAGGAAATCTGTGAAACGAACTATCAAGTGGTGAGAGCCAAACG
>Ga0210059_1012728_pt1 | contig 12664 bp, 8 predicted proteins | sample Ectturendosymbi2_FD_188042 | JGI IMG/M metagenome (GOLD analysis project Ga0210059, IMG submission 188042) | Ecteinascidia turbinata endosymbiont from Florida, USA - Sample 2 (SPAdes) (version 2) | ecosystem: Host-associated > Tunicates > Ascidians > Unclassified | place: Key West, Florida...
AAAAGCAAAATCTATCCCTCTCAAGGTTTTGATGACCTCATAATGAAAAAATGGTTGAATGCGCAAAATGAAGGAATTTGCAAATACAAGTTGAAGGTTGTTTGTTTGTTGCACAAATCTTGATCTCCCAAATTATATTTATAGGGTTGCAATTAACTATACACAGTCTTTGTATTTGCTTGTTTAAACTTGTCAGATGTTTAGTTAATTTAGTCTGTGTGTGCTAATTGTGTTGACATCAAAAGCATTATCATGTGTAATTTTTCAATATTTTAGTGTATTCTGATATAGAACATTGCTTGATAAACATCAGTAGCTTTGATGATCATTTTTTTCAAATAAATTTAGAGGGTTATATGTGTCAAACTATTTGTAGAAATAATTAAAATATGTAAAATATTTTTCTTGTGACAAACTGAAATGATTATCCGAAGACAATTAAAAGCTCTAGGTTTGCTGTAAGCTTTTGAACAATCTGTCGACTGGGTTCTCCTTTATTCTTTTTGTGATAATTCGCTGAAGATTACGACATTGATTGTTATATTGTGTAAAGCCACTTTATGGCACTAGCAGCATTTGGGAAATAGACCCAACAACATCATTAGCTTACTAAAGATGTATGGTGTAGATTCTAAAAGCAAAATAGCCATCAGTTGAGGGCCAGAATAAGAGATGTTGCATGTTATGTAGAGTGTGTCCATGTTGAAATTATTTTAAATGATATCTTCAAATGAAGTTTCTGTTGTCTCAGACAGGTACGATGGGATACAGATTTTTGTGGCGAAATTTTTATGGAAAAATGTTAAATTTTAGATATTTGTACACTTAATGCACCAATGTGTGATTTCAACTTTAGGTACAAAGTAGGAATTTCCTGTTTGGACAAGCTCATGCATACAACAAGCAGTGCTTATTTATTGCAGAAACTAAAGATATGGCAGCATTTTCAAACTCTACCCTGTGTATAAATATGTTCACTGTAGTTATTATACTGCCAAAAGAAACATATGCTGTATCACAATTTTCACTACTTTCGTAAATTTCACTTCTGTTACTTTGTGTTCTTTTATTCAATCACCATTGCCAAAATAGTTGCATTGCCTTTAATATTGCGTGATTCCACATCATAATTTTTCTATCATACATATACATAGGATGCCACGTTTTTTCTACAGAAGTGTGTTTTTTCCCAACTTTTAATAAAACAAGACACAAATGAAATCAACACCTGAACAAACAAGTTATTTTTATGTTTTGCATTTATTGTGATATATATTTCAAATAGTGTGCTTCCTTTGGTGTAAATCTTAGATCTGGATCATAAAAATTATGTGAATATTTTAAAAGTACAATAATAATTGCTTTAAAAAATTTTAGTTCTTCCACTTCAAGTCATTCTCATACTTTTATCAAGTTGTGCTTAGCATATTGTCTAATGTTCATAGTTTTCTCAGCCTAGAGAAATTTGTACAAATCTTTTTTAACTTTCACTTCTTCATATATATATTGAAAACTCATTTCTGAATCTTTTTTAATTGATACTTGGTGGGACTGAGATGCTATGTGAAATTTGTTTGTGAACTACCATCTGTTATATTTTAGAGTGTAACAACAGACTGTAATAAAAAGTTCCCACTATAAAAGTTCATTTAGGAGTTTTACATCCTTTGTTCAGGTTCAATGCAAAAGACTTGTTGGAAGTTTGGGGTTGGTCATTCAAGATAAAGCACAGAGGTTAAACAGGCGAAAACCACAAGATTTCTCCAATGTCAACATGCCATTTGACACAACAAAGTTTAACTTTACAAAAATCAAACAGGAAGAAGTTTTGTTCAGGGTAAGACAGTTTTCTTGTTTGAGTTCAAAGATTTTGAAATACCTCTTCTTAGAGGTCGACTGATATGAGTTGTTTGGGGCTGATATCGATATATTGGCCATTCATTGGATCAATACCGATAACCAGTATTTCCGAAATTTGCCAATATTGTTTTCTGCTTCATTATCAAAAATATAGTATATTCTATGCCTTACGTTTTTTTCAAAAACTTCGAAAATAAGATTTATGAGCTAAAATTTTTCAACTTGCAGCAATTTCAATATTTTGCTATGATTTTAAGTTAATCTGATTAATGATGATGTTTTTGTTTTGGCTGGGACAGCAGACGCATGCTTCATGGTTCATCTTGTCTGCTTGTTTATGAAAACGCACCTGCTAGCGTTGCTGCAAGATAACTGTCTTGACTTGGTTCATTGTGCTTCATTGCAAAAGTTGGATGCGTGAGGAATATAGCAGCATTTGTCAAGACCTACTGAGGCCGATTGGCCGTTTTGGCTGATACCAATATATCGGTGCAACCCAAATATCAGTGTATCTCTACCTTTTTTACAAATTTCTAAAATGTGTTATTTACAGATCAGAAAAAGGGTTGTGCCAGTTGCAAATGGGAATAGATTTTTGGTGTCCATGGACACATTGCAACAAAATGAAGGAACGAAATCAGATGACTTCTGCATTATCAATGTCAGCCCATTTGCTCATGGTCATGTCTTGTTAGTTCCCAACCTTAGCCACTGCAGGTGCAGTTTTGTTTCCATATACTCCACATAACTTTAATGAGGGTTTAGTAGATATGTGTGCTGTCTGTACAATACTGTATGTCAAGCTAGGATAGAAATGTTTGTATGTGCGAATATATAGAATAGTAAAGGAGCATGGCGTAGCAGATGTGAAGCGGCAATCCGATCGGAAGGTCTGGGCATCGGTTCACAGCTCTGAGCCTGCAATGTCTGGACGGCTGACCTAGTCACACCTCGGCAGCAGCACAGTCGAAAACTCTACGCCATGCTCCAATATATAGAATAATAAAGATGACAGTGTTGCAGATGCATGAACTTTAACTTAACAGGTTTGCTGGCAATTGTTGTAATTAAGCATAAATGTCTGCACATATATATATCATATTGCATAAAATGTGAGATTTTGGTTGGTTTTATTTTGGCAGCACCTGGAATTCTTTTTCTGCAGATTTATCATGTCCATTGAAACTGCTTTCTATACTCTTTGAAGTTCAAAAGACTTTGACTTAATATGTACACATGGAACGTGTTACCTTCACTGTGCTTGTTTTGCAGCTTGTTTGTTATATTCACATATAATTATACTTTGTTGAAGCACCATACATGTTTCTCTGGGAAGCTAAGCAAAAGTGCAATCGTTTAACACTCGCAGGTGCTATGTTGTTTACGTTTTAAACTTTGCCACTTTAAGTTGATTGCTGCATGAAAAGGTCATGTCAAATTTTACAGAAGCCCACCACAAAATTTGCACAGTTGATACTTGCACCATCTAGCCTCAACTAAAAAACGAACGATTTTCACAACACGCGGTTTCCCATTTTTACCTGAACATAATGCACCCAGTATTGCAGTGTTTTGAATGTGTAAACGGTTTCTGTTGAGCTTTATTTAGTCCAAACGTCTATGAGCAGAATGTATTATCTTTACTTTTTTTGCTGGTATCTCAAAGCAAAGATTATATCTTAGACCACAGGTGCTGACAAGCCGCGCTGTTGAATTTGCGCTGGAGACGCAGTGCCTGTCCAGAGACTCACGATTCATTACGGTTTTCAACGGGCTGTGTGCCCACGCCTCCGTGAATCATCTGCATTTGCACAGTTACTACATCAACGCACCGAGCCGTCCCGCTGGTAGGACTGATTCGACTTCTAATTTTTAAAGTTTGCCCTCGATGCTTTTCGAAACGATAGGCCACATACTTTTCGAAGTTGTTTTCGCGAATTGCGGGTTGAAAGAGTTTTGAATTTTACACCGTTCTTATGTGGAATTCGACCTGGGAAGCGCGTTTGAAGTTGCGCAGTTTAATCGTATTTGTAGAAAGCATCCGATGAAATACGAATGATTGTCGGTGAAGTCTGAGCTCCTCAAGTTTTAGCGATTGACGTAAATGCTGTCTTTGAACTCACTGTATGGAACTCTTCTCCATTGGACCTTCCCTGCAAGAAGGCTGCGTCAGTTGATGTTGAAACCAGCTTGTAGTTGAAAAAAGCGCTGTTTTTGTAAGTTAAGTCGTCTCCTTACCGTGATTTCCTCGCCTTTACCTTATGAGAGAGCTCTAACGTAGCATGGTCTGCTTTTTTGTAAAAATGAGCATTGTCCATCTGCATGCAGGTGAAACCAGTGGCTTCCCTCATCTTATGATACAGCACCCCGACCTCAAGTGCTTGTACCTGGCGGAGAACTGTTACGTTTGTCATTCTCTTCCAGTGCCTGGATTTGTTTTCCAAGTAAGATTTGCTTCAGTTGCAGAACATTTGTCGTCACTGTTTAAAAGTTTTGCTGACAGAAAAGAAGGCTCATGTTTGAAGTTGTACGAACAAAGAAAGAAACAGGCTGATAAATGCCTGCTATTATAATGCGTCAATAAAGACCTGAACTTCCTTTCGAGTCGCCAGCAGTCGTCGTGCGTGGACGTCGTCAGGGAATCGCTAGGGAGTTGTTCTTACTTGCATCGTCGGATTCGATACACGCCATTATATCACATGTTTCTACATGCGTTACGTTTCGTTCATTTGACTGTCGACAACCACGATTTTCAATTACTTCCCCTCGATCTGGAAACAACCTGTCAACGGGATTGTTAACCGAGGCTCTTTTGCGTATGTTTATGTGTGTGCAAAAGTTTGAAAAAGCATGTTGGAATTCATAATAAGTCCAAACGCAACAGCCAGTAAATTAACAGGTACCCCGACAATTTCACCGCATGCGCCTTTTCCGAGTTGGCATCAAAAGCAGTTGTAGAGTTTCCAGTGGTGATATTTTATTAACGCTGTTAACTTCTGGTGGCATATCGTGCTGCGTGACAATTTTTGCAGTTAGATCCAGGCTATTTGTCTCTTTAGATACAGACACAAAATCCAAGAATCCAATGTTTTGATGGTTATCTCCGTGTAATTACGATGTGGTAAATGTAAGTAAGCTTATTTCAGAAAAAAATGCCCGAACTGGAATGCATCTCGAAAATAAACCGAGCTTTAATTTTCAAAGTTTGTCAATCGATCTCCTTTGGAGGTTTATATTTAAGTTTGTTGGCACTTTATCTCGTGAATTACATTCAAAGCGTTTGCTGGAAGCATTCTTAGTCTTTTTGAAGTAATTAATACAGTGCATTAGGGAGCCAGAACACGCCAGTCGTTCATAACACTTTCTTCTTGTGTCAGTGATCAGTTGAGGAACGTTCAAGGGTGCAATCCGCCCGTGCTGTTGCATGTAGCTTCTTCCCAGCCTTAACCCAACATGCGTAGTTTAGAGACGAAGCCGAACGCGTTCATTTTTCGCCACACCAACATCGTCGCGCGCCAGCTGCAAAGCGCTGCATGTATTCCATCTCCCCCACCTTTTCCAGATACGTGACATCAGCGACATCCCCGTCATGGCGAAGCGGATTACAACCGTCACTGACTACTTCGTTCGCGAGAACATCGCTCACAACCTTTCGATCGCGCGGTCTACTGCTCTGATGACAAAAAAGCCATTTAATGGTAAGCAATCACGTGACCTGGTCAACGAATGGCGAACAATCACGTGACCTGGCCATCCCTATCAGTTGACGGGAAATGTCTGACCAGCATGTTCGAGTAAATAAAAGACAGAGTATAAATTATATGAGTAGGCAATTCTCTATGGCGTGTTTTTTTTCAGTCATTCGCTGTCATCTCTGCGCCCGTTTTGCTTGCAAGGACTTAGATGCAAATTTTAAGCGTAGTTGTATTTTTTACAGAAAATATCCGTTTGTTCTTCATTAACGATTATTGTAATCAAAGAGAGCAGCTTCAAACGTGGTTTCTTATTTTGCTTTTTCAAGTGTGCATTTTTCGTTGTTCTGTGTTTTTTGTTTCTTTTTTCGGCTTAAACTATTGTTCGTGAGCAACCTCCCCATGTGGCTTAACGTCATCATGTTACTTTAGGATCACTTAACCTGTACGAAATCTTCAACCTGTGTTTCAAGAACACACATATATTTTTTAAAAAGATGGCGATAAATGACGATGGAAAATAAGTTGATGAATTTGTTTGTTTGTTAAAGAAACAGACAACGGTTGGACTATTTGCGTTTTGAAAAACAGTAGAAGTTTGTTCTTAGTTCGCGAAGAGACACCGCAGAAATCCGACGTAGCTGTAACGCTGCAGTAAGCAATTAAATTTCAACCAGACACGATGCCAAGGATTTTACCTAGTAAAACGTCCACTAGAAACTAACGCAGTGGAAAGAATATTACACAGAATCGCCCCAAGCCTCATTGAAACCTTGATTATCAAACTATTAGAATATTTCGCTTCCTAAATACTAATAAGGGACACCTCGTTGCTACGGTCCTATCGTACCTGCATTTTAGAATTGTTTCTCGGTCTGTGGCTTTGGTTAATACACAAAATTTACGAAAATTCACTTGCAAGACGCTGAAGTACCATTTAATAACAAAGCGCTAGTTGTTTCATTCTAGGTTAACGGTACTTTTTGTTTTTGGAATTGCCCGAACATCAAAACACAGCCTTCGCATCGTGCTTTTTTTTCTGAAACATTTCGGTCATTTGTCTCACAGTTGTATTAAAACTTGCCGTAACAGTGTTCATTGGCCTATATTTTCAGACATTCTGACCCAAACGACTTAATTTTTTCGGTCATTTCAAAAAAACTTTCGGTCTATGACCTAAAAAAACAAAGGGTCGCAACTCATGCAAAAGAAAACAAACGAGCGTCAAGTCGCATTTGCTCACGGGCTCCTGTGACATTCTTGTGCTAAAAACTAGGAGATCAGTCGTCAGTCATTTTCGCTGCTTGGATCGCTGTTGAATGATCCACGCAACGAACCGTTCCTTTTAAGACGGGAGGTTGAATTGGTGATAAGATTGTTAAGGCAATAAGTGTGCGCAGTTTTTTCATTGCAGTCTTGAGGTTGTTTACTTTCTCTGAACTTGTGTTGGTCTTCCTACGTTTCACACCTGTTAGCATTGCTTGCAGATGATAGGACTGACGATGCGTAGTGTTACATGGAATCGATTTCCTATTAAAAATTTGTGATTGATTCCTTGCTTCTTTCACCTGTAGAGTGAAGTTACTTGAATGAAGATTGTTAAGGTTTTAGATTTGCCTTGGGTTGATGTCGACCACGTGCCAGTTTGAAACAATATCGGCAGTGTTGTGTTTGAAATAGATTATGTTCACAGTTTTGCAGCAGGCATTCTCAGCGTTTAAATCGCTTCTTTACTCTTTGCGTCGACGACCATGTTGCGCTCGCTCGCATCCTCTCCATTCAATCTCGTTCACGCAACGCGTTGTGCAATTCAGGTGAAAAGCGTTGCGTCGGCCGCCTCGACGCCGTGCGCGTCTTTCTCTGGCCCCGGATCTCGGTCGCCGGCGCCAAGAATGAAGAAGCCCTAAACGTGGGGGCCTGCGAACTGTCCGGTCACGTGCTCGTGACCGATTCGCTGCTGTACAAAACCGCGACAGAGGAGTTCCTATTGCGCCACGTATCGAAAGACGCCTTGCCCGCCGATCGGTTCCGGTCCATTACGAAAGACGTACAAAATTTACTGTCATCCAATCAGCACTTCAAGCAAACGCAAAAGGAACCAGACCCTGCTGCTCAAGGCTAGGTTCGTTTCAGAAAGCATGCTTTGGCTCTGTTCAAGCGAGGTAATGTAATAATGAAGACCAGTGCAATCCTTTTTAACTTACTCTTGATCGCTGTTTTGCCATAGACCTTGCGATTGGCTTTTTTCTATACAGTGTTTCAGTTTATTGTAATTTGCTGATTTGCAATGCTGTAATTTGCTGTTTATTGTAATTTGCTGGGAAACAAGTACGTAGGTTGGCGTCATTTGCCAACTTAAATTCTGCTCGCTTTCAAACCAAGCATTCGTTCTTTGCTGGCTTGGCGGTAAACGCAGCGTCTGACTCTAACGTGACATTGTTTCAAAAGAGTGCACTAAGTTAGCCTCTTGCACCCCCTGCGTTTGACCGAAGCCGCAAGTTCACCGTCGGTGTTAACATTTAAATTATGCATGACGTGTTTGGCGTTGTGCAAGTCATTCCTCCGCTTTGGTTGCCATGAGCAACGCGTTATGTTTCAATCGTCTTGCCCGAGGCTTGTTCTAATGCCGGGCACGGTTCACGCGCTGGTCCTTTCTCAAACTGCGGAACTTTTTCGTAGTGGAGGTGACCGTGTTTTGGTGAATGCGGGGTGCGTTCCAATTCATTTTTTTCTTTCTGGCCGATCGTTTCGTTCGTGCTCAGGTTACGACTTCAGGTTGTATCACTTGTGAAGCTGTTAAGTAAACGTACACCAGGTTATGCTTGCGTAATATTGTTATTGTCGGTCTTTATGTTCTCTTATTACCTGTGCTTCAAGACTTTTTTCCTTTTTCGCGTTTTTAAACGATTGAGCGCTGGCGGAACAACATCGTTTATTTTCGCTTTAATGTGCCTCGCGGCTTTGTTCGTGATTGCGCAATATAAGTCGCATGACTGTCAACATGCCCGGTATGCAACACGAGGGCCATCGACTGAACCACTCACACCAACTGCTCGCGGAAATTTCTGCTCTTAATTTGTGCCACTGTTACAATTTATCTGCTGAGAAGTGGGTGGGTATTGACTGAAGCATTGTGTGTAACAAGAAACTCGGTAATCTCGTTCGGCGTGCTTTAAAAAGTAAAGGAATATATCAGTCAATAGCGACATTGAAAAAAGTTTGTTAAATGTAAAAAGTCACGTCAGGGTTGTATCGCATTCTCTTTACAAGTTGCGCAGATATCCTGTAGCTTCCTGACTGACAATCAGGTCCACATCAAGAGAACAACCACAAAATTCGTTAATGCACGTTACCAACTTTAACGAACCCACGGAACGAGATCCACAAAACGTTGCCAACAAAACGTGTCAACAAAACGTGATGAACGAAAATTATGAGAACCAGCCTTTGCTGCAAAGACCTTGTGACCCGTATCAGAAATAGCCTTATGCTATGGCAGCCTTGTGCTGCAAGAATCAAAGACTTTATGTCTTTCTATAACGGACCAACCTTCACGGTCCTAGTAAAGCTCAGAATCGAGGCTGCCTCGGCCCACTACAAAAAGAACAACGCAACTCGGTGGCCAAGGAATGCAGAACGAAGCAAAAACGCGGCCCGGCAATTACTCGAGGCTCGATAATCAATCAAAGGGAACGTTGCTTAAGGACAACACGCAAACAAATACACGCAGCGATTCTGCGAACGTTACATTGCCACAAGCTTCTGTGGCTTCACAAGCACTTTGGTTGGACATTGACGGAAATTGCTGCCGCGCTTGTTCGGAGAAGACTTTCAACAGTAATGTACATGTGTGTGGGTTTTGGTTTGTCAGGATCTGCTCAAAGTCATTAACACTGGTTGTTTTCGATATGAAATAATCAAAACGAATCTGATCACGCACCGTAAATATAGTGCACATACAGCAAGCAGTGCATATTTGGCTTCGCTTATTGCCAGCTGGTGGTAATAACCGGTGATTGAAACATCTTTGCGTAAATTTTTGCGGGCGAAATTAATAATTGCAAGAACTTCCTTGGATTATTGGAGTCAACCGGCTATGGGACTTAGAGCTGTACTCAAAAATTGTGCGCATAGCGCAGTGACGACTGGCCAGCCTTACATCCGGGTGTTCGCTGAGTTCGAATAATTCAGGATGCTTAACATGCATCAGATCTGAAAAGTCGAGTCTAAAACAGACAGGCACTTCGTGAACGGCGTGGCGGAATGCTGTAGGTAGAAGGCGGTCGTGAGTATCGTTAAACCTGCACTGAAGATATAAGTGCTTGTGTTTGAAAAAGTAGACGACAGTTTTTGAATGACCGTTGTGGATGAAGACTTACGGGAGCGACAGCTCAATTTAGCATAGGATCTTTAAGCAAATGTAATGATTGTTTAGCAGATGTAATGAAAGTTCCTGCCACTGCTTCGCGACCCAAAAATTCTTTCAGGGAAGATTATTTAATTGTTTTAATAAGGGAGCCTGTCGCAGAGGAACGGGTTCTGGACTTCTAATTTCGATCCCCTGCTTTTCACCCCCTTTAGAGAAAGTGGTGTTTGCACTTCCCATGGAATTCTGATACTAATCCAAATGCCCCAGTTTTTCCCGTCACTTGATTAGGGTTCCTTAACGTGAGCTCCGGCTTGATAGTTTCTTGCTCTCAAGTTTGAAAGAAAAAAGTGAGCTGAGGATATTTCTTGATTTGTCTAAAGCATTTCACACGGTAAATTATTACATACTATTTGACAAATTTTATCGTAACTTCGGCATTAGAGGAATTCCGTTATAATTATTTCCTAGTTATTTATCCAATCGCAAGCAATTTGTAGAGTGGGAAAATCTGCAATCTGGTTTAGTTGACATTTCAAATGGCGTGCCTCAAGGATCTGTTCTGGGACCGCTATTGTTTGTCATGTACATTAATGATTTACCTAAATCCTCTGCATTTTATACTGTACTTTATGCTGATGATACTTATCTTTGTCTATCTCATAAAAATCTTGACAATTTGCAGTATATGGTAAATGTGGAACTAATTAAAGTAGACAACTGGTTGCGCTCAAATAAATTGTCCTTAAATTACTCCAAATCAACATTTATGCTTACAATCTTTGAAAAATAATAGCAATCTATCGGAAAATTGTTCGTTCCAAATAAAAATTAATGACAGCTGCTTTCAACGAACAGCATGTGCAAAAAATACTAGGGGGTTTTGATAGACAGCCCGTTAGATTGGTTATCTCACGTGCAATACATAATATCAAAACTACTTAGGGCATCATATTTATTCTATAAAATTCGAAATGTGGTATCAATCGATGTTTTAAAAATGTTATATTTTAGTCCTGTGCATTGTCATCTAAAATACTGCATTGTTTCATGGGGCACAGCTACTAATTATGTTTTGCAACCACTAAAAGTAGTGCGCAATAATATTCTACGAACTATCACTTATAAAAACTGTAGATCTCATATTACACCTCTGTATAAATCTCTCAATATCCTGAGCTGAAACTTCACGATATTTATAAATTAGAATTAGCTAAACCGATGCATAAATTTCACCATGAAATGTTGCCAACATCATTTAAAGACTTATTTCATAAAACGGCTGAAGTTCATTGTCATAATACAAGATATGCAACCAACCAAAACTATTTTATACAACAAGTTTCAACAAACGCTGGCAAAAACAACAATTTCTTATCGGGGAGCTACTCTTTGGGCAAATGTAGATCAACAATTCAAAGACAAATCCCATAACGCCTTTAGTAATCAATACCGATCATTTTTGTTGTTGCAATATGGATGAATGTCTGAAATAACTATACTACTGGATACATCTAGTTAAATTTTCAATAAAAATAATATCATTTCATCTGTCTTATCGTTTACGCATACGTTCGGCATGCGTTTCGTACTGCTCGTATGGTTTACAACGTGGCGCTTGGCATTTTGTGGTAGGCAGCTGAAATATTTCCATCATCCTTGTCTCAGGTCCGTTTCACTGTTTTACGCAATTGTGTCTTCGTTTACACTTTTGGCAATCGCTGAGATATTTCATTGTGCTGGGGCACCTCGACTCGATAACCGCAAGGTTTTTCGGTGTCCCGGCTGCAAGGTTTCACTTGTTTTCTTTCTTTTTTTTTGTTTTATGAATAAGGTACGACTCTGCACATCGTTAAAATGCTTGTTTCTATCCACGTTGCCGATAGCTTCGTCTCGTGTGTGTTGGGGCGTGTATAAATCCCTCGAGTATGATAAATTCGCAAGTGTCTTTGTTTTATATGTGCGCCAGCCATGTCTTGTGGGCCATGCGGCCGAAATCAATAAAACTGTCACACTGTCAAACTAAGGATGGCTTTGCCGTTGTTTCATTTCCCAAATTTTCATGAAATTTGTCGCTTACATGGTCGTTTCGCAGATTCTGTCATGGGAAAACGAACTCTTTGCAAGACAAGGGAAAGAACGTTTCTAAAATTACGTTTAAACTGCACTCTATTCCATTTATTTAAACTACCATACCCTGTTTTAAGACCGCTGATGGGCAAGCAGTGATCTTGATGTCAGCAGCTGTTTTTATGCTACCATGAAATTGGATGGAAAATTTTACGTGATGCTTCATACTGGTATCTACATTAATCTAATATTTCCACCTGCACTGAAGGCCTGCTCCAGATTTTAAGCATAACTTACAAGGCGGAGTGTCTCAAGGTCTCAAACGCTCCATTGCGAAAAACATGGTAAACTCTAAGACCAATTGGGGGGGAAATCAAATAATCCAACTAATCTTAGCTTACTATATTCCATTTCCTTGGCTCCGTCATCACTTACTTTATCAGTCTGTACTTAGGTTAATACTACTTGCAATAATTGGCTTCTCGTTTCTTTGCAATGTCCAATTTTCTCCCTAGCTAACGACAAACAAAGTCATGGTTTTAAGAGAAATCGTCACCTCGACCATGGGCGTCGGAAGGGATACAGGGAGGGGGTACCCTTCCCCCTGGATTTTAAAATTTGATATTTTCCTATAAAATTTTAGCAAAAAGAGGTTCTCATAATGTCGAGTACGGGA
>Ga0210059_1012729_pt1 | contig 12663 bp, 8 predicted proteins | sample Ectturendosymbi2_FD_188042 | JGI IMG/M metagenome (GOLD analysis project Ga0210059, IMG submission 188042) | Ecteinascidia turbinata endosymbiont from Florida, USA - Sample 2 (SPAdes) (version 2) | ecosystem: Host-associated > Tunicates > Ascidians > Unclassified | place: Key West, Florida...
GGCTCGAGTCCGAGTCTTTTGAGCCTTTGATCGACTTTCTAGCGTTTTTGGTTCAAAAGTTATGATCTAAAATAAACAAATTAATTAATTATCTAATTAGCTAATTAGTCAAATATTTTTACTAACTTTCATCATAACTTTTGAACCCAAAACCGCAGCAGGTCATCCAAAGTATCAAAAGACTCAGAATGTAGCCTAGTTTCCAGTAAAAACTTCAGTGAAATACTACCAACTAACGGTTGGCGCCCAGGGCCAGGCAAAGTGGGCCAAGGTGGCCTAAAAGTCCTCTACTTATGACGTCACTTATAAAAAAAACGCCCTCACAAGCAAAAAAATTTTTTTAGAGTGCAGACTAGAAGACTTGCCGCATCTTTTGAGACTTTTACTGGGTCTGTAGAGCATACCGGACCAGAGAAAGTCCCGCGCAAAGCCACGTGCGTTTAGGCGTTTTTTTTCTGAAAATTCCTGAATCCTAGTGGACGCCAAAGTGTTAAAAAAACAAAAGAACCCAGGTGGTTTTTTTTTCAAAAAAACATGCTTTTCTCAACCCTGACTGTTGCAATGAGTTTCAATACTGTTATAGGACAAATAACTGCAATGTCTCAGTGAACAAAACAGATTACAGTCATAGCTGGTACATGTTTTAATATTTGGCATCTACCTGTCCTGTGTTGTATATATGTGTTTATCATCTAATACCTGCTCTGTGTTTCACTATTACCTGTTTTTTTCGGTCATGGACCGAAATGCTTTTGAAATGACTAAAAAAAATTAAGTCTTTTTGGTGAGAATGTCTGAAAATATAGGCTAATGAGCACTGTTTTGATAAGTTTCAACAGAACTCTGAGACAAATTGCAAAATGTTTCAGCAAAAAAACAAGCAGTGACTAACCATTTGTGTCATATACATTGTATCCTTGTGATAATTGATATGAACCATGAGTCTGATGCAAAATAAACATGAAAATAATCTGAAAATTGCAAGGGTACATCAACTAAACTTCCTGGCAAAAAATATACATCACTGGTTAGAAAAAGTCTACTGAAAATAGGACTTTTGACATGCCACTCAGCAGTGTCAATTCATCTGAATCAGATTACACAACGGACTGGAAACAAGAACAAAAAGGTCAATAACAACAGTTTTAACTCACACCCAACCGGGTGATACAAACAGCTGTTTTTTTACTCAATTCATACACTGGTGGTACAAACAACTTCTTTTTAACTAAATCCCTTGTGGTACAAATAAATGCTTGCATGTCAATCCCTATGAACATCCCTACACTAGTGGTACCGACACCACCAACCCTTACACCTTTTCATTGCAGTGCAGCTTACGCCACACTCCTGCAATTCTGGCCCATTTTTCATTTATTGATTGAGCAGTTCTTTCCTAACAAAAACAAATATTAAGATATCATTCTGAAATTTATTGAAACTTTTTCGAATATACCGTATTTATTCGAGTATAACGTGCAAAATTTTGTACAGAATTTTAATCAAAAATTAAGGGTAAGTGTTATACACAAGTTTTTTCATCAGCACGCTTTATTTCTTTTTTTCTCTTTCATAATCTTTCTGCAGCCTGATGATGAATTCGGTTTTAAATTGTAGATTTTATTTGGGAATTGTGCTTATACTGGCAGTTTGCTTTACCAGTGTACCGTATGTTATCAATTCATGTTTTGTTACAGCCACATGTCTTCAACAGCAGTTTTTACTTTCTATCTTTAGTCAGAGCTAAGAAAAAAAATTTATACCAATTTTTCATTCAAAAATTAAGGGTGCGCGTTATATTCGAATAAATACGGTATATGGAATTGAAGACTTAAAAAACGCAGGTTTTGACGTCATATTTTGTGATGTCATGGATTTCTCACTCCCGTAGAAATTTCAAACTCAGCGCTGTGACATGAAGTATAGCTTACTTTTACACTAGTGTCAGTGATGCGCCTAAAATGTTCACAGGTTGATTTTCAAAATAAACAGATTTGAAACCATCTTTTTACCAAATGCCTGCACCTTCTCAAAACATTATTTCACTCTCTTTATTGTTACTGCTAAGAGTGCTTTTGCACTTCTAACACAACAAATGTAAAATACTTAAAAGAGCTGATTAGACTATCTCCTTGTCACATAACATTTCACCCAGAAAACAGTACATTTATACTGTTTAATGGCACGCTTGAACATCTAAATTTTTTCCATCATTTGCGTCTGATGTGAACAAGGTAATCTTGCTAACAAGTTCTGCAATGCAATGCCTAAATATATCAGCATTTAATTTTTTGCACAATATGTGACATGTCTTCCAAAGAACATATTGTACATTTGAGCAGCATTTGGATATCTGAGGTCTGCTACCCTCACCTGAATCTGCTTCTTTGTTTGATAAGGTTACTTCTCACTGCCCTTCTCAGTGCCATCGCCATAGCAGGGGCTTAGCCCTCCAAGCAAATCACCGATGCCCCCAAAATTGAATTAATAAACACTACAAATCAGTGGAGTTTTTAATAGGCCCCCCTGCACAAACATTAAGAAATATTTTTAAGACCCCTATTCAAGACTTTCTCTGGTGATGGTTCTGTTACTTCTGCCGAAAAGTTATTTGCAAATGCATCATATGTGTTGCGCAAGAAGATACAAGTGACAGACCACAGATTAGAGGTCAACATATTTGAGTAATATTTTAGCTGTGTTTTAGTAATTTTAGTAATATCATGATTGAGTAATATTTTAGCTGTGGGTCTAGGCTACCTAGACCTAAAACTTCAACTTCATCAAGTTGTGATGATGATGTTCGGAGCACTTTCTTGCAGGATAACGGCTTAAAAGCCTACTGTAGTCCAAGCATCCCACCTCCATAAGTGTCTGAAATTCCTTTGCTGAAAGTTATTTAGTGCTTACTTCATTTCAGTGCCAAACAGCAGCAAAACTCATACAAAAAGTCAGCAACAAAAGCCAAGTTCAACATAACCAGTGTTGCCACCCTGTTATGAAGAAAAACCCCAGAATTTACCTTAAAAAACCCCAGAACGTAATAAAAAACCCAGACATACAAAATGTAAAAAAAAGGTCAAAAACAAATTTGAAAAGCATGTTACCAGTACTTGCACATCAAAATTAAGGCAATATGCATGATTTGCAATATATTTTCAACAAGTTCAAGTTTATATTTGAACATACTGACAATCACAATTTACCTGTAGGCTAGCAGCAAATCAAAGGTTTAAAGTAACATACAAAAGCTTGTTACATCTTTTCTAAAAAAATGTTTAATGTTTTTTTTTAGCTTTGACTTAATGCACAAATTGAAACATCTACAGTAAATGATATATTCAAGCTCTTACAGTTTTCCTTTTACCCTAACCATTGCAATTATTGCAATATTTGACTACAAATTTAACATTGAAGATTTTACATTCATATCACAATACAATCAATGCGCACATAAAACAATGAAGAGATTTTTAACCACAGCATCTTCAAAACCAAAAATGCGTTCCAAAATCATACACAACCAGCCTTTGACATATCAGCGATAGATTAGAGTGCTGACCTATGCCTAGTTAGTGGTTAATCTGTAAACCATTATATTTGAAACAATTTGGTTGAACCTAGCCGTAACCCAGTAACTACTAGGGACTCGTCAAGTGTAAGTCCGACCATTCCCGCTATTCTCATCACACGCCGCTTACTGCCTCTCAGCGCCTCCAGGCAGACAATGAGAATGCTCTCACAGAAAGAGTGCGTTGAAACCAAAGGGCTCGCTTGGTGACGAGCACTGTGTTGTAAATTGAAAAACGCTCTCATAGAAAGAGGGCATCGAAAGGAAGCGCTCAGTTAGGCGTTATTGCCTGAAAATAACGTCAGCAACACAACAAAACACCTTACCACTTTAGCAGCATTGCTATGGACTGAGATGCAAAGTTAAGGTGCAAGATTTAAAGCAACCTAGGCTGCGTATGTCGTCATTATCAAGTATAGCAAACATAAACATCATTCCTGCACTGACTTTAGGAACTTCACCAAACTTAACACAAAATTTATACAGGTTGGGGACTTTCACACAAGGTTGGCTATAGAGTACATTCACAAATTTAACCAAAACAGCATTTCTACAGTGAAATGCAAAGTTGGCAAGCTGTGGTTGCTAGTCGTTTTTAAGTTCAAGTAACCGCAAAATGGTACGACTGACCACTTTAGCAGCATTGCTATGCACTGAGATGCGAGGTTAAGGTGCAAGATTTAAAGCAACCTAGGCTGTGTATGTCATCATTATCAAGTTTAGCAAACTTATCACAAAGTAATGTACAACATGTTGGAGATTTAAAACAACGTAGGCTGCAGTAATTTCAGTACATATACATTTCACATAAACAGCATTCCTGCACTGAACTGCAAAGTTGGCAAGCTGTGGTTACTCGTCGTCGTGTTTAAGTTCAAGTAACCACAAAATTGTACGACTGGTTAGAGATTTAAAACAACGTAGGCTGCTGAGCGTACATATGTATAACCTAACCAGCATTCCTGCACTACAATGCGGAGTTGGCAAGCTGTGGTAATTCGTTGTTTTGAAGTTCACATTGAAGTACGTTCACTACATATACATTTCACATAAACAGCATTCCTTCACTGAAATGCAAAGTTGGCAAGCTGTTGTTACTCGTCGTTTTTAAGTTCAAGCAACCACAAAATTGTACGAAGGGTTGTAGATTTAAAACAGCGTAGGCGGCTGAACGTACATATGTGTAATCTAACCAGCATTCCTGCACTACATTGACAGGTTGGCAAGCCGTGGTTTTCATCATTTTGAAGTTCAACTAACTTGCCACAAAACTGTAGAACGCTTCGGAGATTTCAAACAACGTAGCCTGCAGTACCTACATACATTTAATCCATTTTATCCAGGGGCGTGCAGATGCGTGCCTAGGAATTTCATGACGCCAAATTGAAAGTTGGTTTTCATTGAATTGAGAAGTTTCAAAAGTTTGTGTTTGCTGTGGTTCCCAGCTTCTACTTTGGACCAAACCCATCATTTGCTCATAAAACTTACCAACAGCAACAAACGTAGGGTGAAGTAGCCTATGTACATAACATTAATTTCACCTAACAGCATTTATGCTCGGAAATGCGAATGTCGTTTTGAAGTTCAGCAAACCTATCACAAAATTTATTCCACTGGTTGGGGATTGGAAAACCACGTAGGCTACAGCACGGTCACAGATTTAACCAAAACAACAATTATGTACTAGCACACTTTATGCAATATTTGTACGACGGGTTGGGGTTTTTGAGCAATGTATACTGCAGCACTTACAGAACACACGTAACAAAACCAGCATTCTTATACTGAAATTCGAAGTTTGCAATCTGTGGTTTCTCTCGTTTTGAAGACTGCGTACTAGTGTGCATGTAACAAGAAGCAGTAGGTGCATTTATCTAAGTTAAGATAACCAACATATGGCTTAGATAACTGTTTGCAAAACTTCATGATTTAATGGCCATATTTGCAGTTTGTCACATTTTATAGCATCACTAAAAAAAATATTTTTACGTGTTAAAACAAAAACTTGCTAAAACCTCATCAAGACTGTTAAGAAAAATGCAAACAAGCATTGTCAAGAAGCTAGCAAAACGGCTACTATATAGCTAAGCCTGAAAAATGAGACATGCTGATAACATAGTATGTTATCAGCTTTAGTAGATATGTCTTGAGTCACAGAAAAGTGATCCAAACGTTGATTTTAATGCTGACGACACACAATTTAAAACAGGGACTAAAGTAAATCAGTATTTTGATCACCGTTTTATCTCATATATTTGCATTTAAATGTCCTTCATTTCTGGGTTTTTTGGTAGATAAATGTTTTTTTTCATGAACAATATGGGTTTATTAGAAATTACAGAATAAGAGCCCTGGCAGCAACGTGAACAAGTTGAGTGGCTAGTGTCTATGCCTGCTATGCGATTGTATCATGTTCATTGGTTCTGCTCTCACCATTTCCTTTGGCTTAGCTTCCTTGTACACTAGAAGTGACACCTTTGATAGGAGTGCTTTTAATATAGGCCAATATTCCCTCTAAGCAGCACAGTTGCAACAATGTTGCCAAAATAATAATGCGCAGTTGCAACAAAACTTGTGAATCAGCACACCCGCTTATTTTTCCACGCAGCAATTTTAAAAATTGGAGGGAACACAAATGCAGGCAACACTGATGTACGACTACTTTTTCAAAAAGTGTTGGGTTTAGATTTAGGGTTTACGTTTAATGTCTATCTTCATTTTCGGTGCAGGGTTGCCTTCAGGTTTTAGGTTTACGGATTAGGTTTTGGGCTTGGTTTTAGGTTCAACTTTCAAGGCTAGGTTTTGGCAGTGTCTGTTTTGCCGCCAAGATGCCAGCAGCAACAGGCTTCGCAGAAACGAAGTAAACATGAAAGATAAACCCTAAAGCTAACCCCAAACTCTAATACTGACCATAACCCCGAACACAAACCCTTACCGAACGCTAAGCGTAACACAAACGCTAACCGAAGCCTAAACCTAACACGAACACCCATTCAAAAGCTATGAAAAATGTAAAAAAAGAAAATGGTGTCGCCAAAGTGAGAGTCGACCCAAAAAGCAATATCATAACAGACTTGAAGCATAACCACTAGGCTACCCTGCGACCAGCACGCCGACTGCATGACAAACTGACATTTTGAATTGCATCATGCCATGAGACCGAATGTTCGACTGGTGGCACAACTGCTCCAGTCGATCTGTTCCCGCCAGAATATTGGCTATAAAACAGACACTACCTTTGGGTTTAGGTTGTAATTTTGGATTTAGGTTCTAGGTTTTGGGTTTAGTTTTTGGGTTCAGGTTTCAAATTTAGGTTTTGGGTTCAGGTTTTGGGTTGAGGTTTTGAGTTTAGGTTTTGGGTTTAGGTTTTTGATGTAGGTTTTAGGTTTAAGTTTTGCGTTTAGGTCTTAGGATTAAGTTTTGGGTTCAGGTTTTGGGTTTGGTTTAGGTTTAAGGTTTTAGGTCATGCAACACGGACCTTACTCTAGTCCAAGTGTATTGTTGCAACCTCTCCGGTGGTGTTGCGTTGATTGTGTGATTCACCACGAACGGGATGTGCGTGAAGAACAGCACCATACATACTTGTGGTGCGAACAAGCAATAACAGAGTGATCATGGCATGTGAACTCTATTGTTGCTTGCTGCCACGGTGCGAAGCTTTGCGTATATGCTGCTCGGGATTTCCGATCAAAACAAAACGTTGCTGTGACCAGAATGTGAAGGTCGTGCTGAGTTCAGCCTTCACACAAAGAACGTGCGATCGGTGCGGTTCGTTGTAAAAAGGAGAGGATGTTGTTGCAACCTCTCCGGTAGAATTGCTTTGAGTGTGTGAATCACCATGAACGGGATGTGCTTGAAGAACAACACCATACATATATGTGGCGCGAACAAGCAATAATAGAGTGATCATGGCATGTGAACTCTATTGTTGCTTGCTGCCACAGTGCAAAGCTTTGCGTATATGCAACTTGGGATTTCTGATCGCAACATCCTTGTCATTTGACCAATCCAAACAATGGGATTCTTTTAATGGCAAAATAACTCCAGCAGTGCTACCCCTTTGATGCCAAATCTCAATTCTTTGTTGAATTTTGGAAATGCCAAAAGTGTTGCGATCGGAAATCCCGAGCGGCCTGTGCGCAAAGCTTCGCACCGTGGCAGCAAGCAACAATAGAGATCACCCGATGAGATCACTTTATTATTGCTTGTTCGCCCCACATGCATGTATTTTTGTTCTTCACGCACATCCCGTTTGTGGTGAACCATACAATCAACGCAACACCACCGAAGAGGTTGCAACAACATCCCCTCCTTTTTACAACGAACCACACCGATCCCACATTCTTTGTGTGAAGGCTGAACTCCGCACGACCTCCACATCCTGGTCACAGCACCATTTTGTTGCGATCGGAAATCCCGAGCGGCCTGTGCGCAAAGCTTCGGACCGTGGAAGCAAGCAACAATAGAGATCACCCGACGAGATCACTCCATTATTGCTTGTTCGTGCCACATACATGTATTTTTGTTCTTCGCGCACATCCCGTTCGTGGTGAATCGCACAATCAATGCAACACCACCGGAGAGGTTGCAACAGCTGTATCTATTTTGCTTCATGAGGCAGAAGCACCACTGGAACTTTTTGCCTTCAACCAATTGTATTTGGCTAAAGGCAAAATAGCTCCAGTAGTCTTTTTGCCTCATGAGGCAAAACAAAAATACATGATTTTCAATTGGCGGACCAGGACTGGATTGTACTGATGATTTTCAAAAATTTTGTTGATCAGGATTAGATCGGATCCAATTTTATCAGGACTGGACTCGGACTAAAAAAGTTAAAAGTCCGCTCATCTCTGCTATGTAGTGTGTTGTAAGCACTAAGCAGGCTCAACTCTGCTTCTCTACGATCAAAATGCAGCAATTATGTCTAGGAAGTGACAGGGTTCTGATTCTGGTTGTAAGTGCAGGAGTGAATGGGAGAAGACTTCTGCATGGGTGCAGAAAGCTGACGATGGATCAGTGTGCAAACTGTGGCACTCTTGTACCAAAAGTGTGCAATTTCACAGTCACAATCTATGAAAAGCCAGAAACATCAGATCAGTGATGAGCTCCAGCACAAGGCCAAGCGAGACTCAATGTCAATTTCGAAACAAGTTTCTAATGATATTCTTGTGATTTAGATGTTCGTTTGTGACCAAGGAATAACAATACCACAAAGTTGTTTTTTTCTGGCCTGCTTTTAGCACTGTTTGGCTTTTTATTGAAATTATCATCTATGATCTCGCATTCCTGTCTGGCAGCACTGCGTCAAAGTGATCGCCTGAGCTGAGCATCATCAAGCATACGCTTTCTACTTCCGCCACGTATTATATCTATGTTCTTCCATGTAATTTTGTTTTCCTTACTATTGCCGTGAAGGCCCGTCACCAGGATTTCGCAGCATGGGGGGGCAAAAACCACAAGGAGGAGCACATTTTCAAATACAATATTGGATATATGCAGCAACCGGGGCACAAAACATGAAATAATGGGGCTCAGATTTCAAATGAGGGGGGCGGACACCACTGACAACGGCCCTGTTGCTACGCATGCTTAAATCTGTGTTGCATGTGGGAATGCAGACATTATACACTTCACAGCAGGTATTATGAATATGTGAAAACTATTTGGCATTTTTGTTAAATATGATTCAAAATTTGGTGATTTATTTTAGATAACTTTGACTTTCATGAGTGTCATGTGGCAAGTGAAATATTTTTTAATGTTTTGCATTAAATGCATGGATTTTCACATACTTGAAGCACATTACAAATCATCAAATCTGTGTTGCACTATGATAGTGCTTCCAAACCAGTGGGCTATGTGGTAGCTTGTGAGATTGTTGCAGACTTCTTCGAAAAAGTTTTTGCCATAACAGATTGTATTTTAAAAGCCAAATAAACACCAGTCAAATGTTGATACTGTAAATGAAAATGTGTTTATTTTGTGACTGTCATACAGGGTTCCCACGCAGTATTGTAAAAGTGTTGAATTTCAAAATCGGTTTTCAAGAACTTGAAAAAGTATTAAATTTTTGGCCAAAATGTACAAAAAATATTAAAAAAGTATGGAAATTCTAAATGGAAAAGAAATTTGAAGTATTTGAGCAGAATTTCACCAAAGGCAAAGCAGTTCATTATGTAATAATGTGCAAAATTAAGTTTCATGATTAAGACTTTAAAAAATGAAGAAAACTAATGGTATTGTTACGATCGGAAATCCCGAGCGGCTTGTGCGCAAAGCTTCGCACCATGGCAGCAAGCAGCAATAGAGATCACCTGACGAGATCACTCTATTATTGCTGTTCGCGCCACATACATATATTTTTGTTCTTCGTGCACATCTTGTTTGTGGTAAATCACACAATCAATGCAACACCACTGGAGAGGTTGCAACAGTATTGGAATTTTTTAATTTAACATTGAAATCGTGTCGAAAAAGTATGGAAAATGACTTAAAAATATGTGGGAACCGTGGTCATAAAATGAGACAGTGTTGTCATTGGCAGCAAAGTGATTGATCATGGTGTTTGTATCAAAAAGACATCTTGCCACATGAGAAAAAGGTTGGAAATTCTGCACAGTTCTGTCTTGTGTGCTTTTTTGCACTTCCAATATTGCAGTTGGTTGTCAGCCAAGCAGTATTTCAATTTGGCATTGTGAAACAGCCCGAAAACTAAGTTTTTTTAAACAGATTTTTTTTGTGTTCACAAGGGTTTTTTATGAACATAGTGAAAACAGTGGTGGTAATATCTGCAGTAATGTTAGCAATAATACTATTTTTTCCCATTTAAAAATTCTAACTGCTTTTTACAGTTGTAGTTATTCTTAACTGGATTGCTATGAGTTTGCTAAGGCACAGGTCAAGACTGTTTACAGCATTTAATAATGCGAAGTATTTGCGAGGTATGATTGTTGCTTGTTCTCTTTTTAGCAGCATGGAAATACCTAAAGTGTACCTGAAGTATAATCAGGGTTACTTAGAAAAATAATATGACACGTTTAATCCTCATGCAAGAAGCCATGAAGCAATCTATAGCAATGCTTCCACAAGTTTTAAAAATATATTGTTAGTGTGAGACTGAGAGTGTGACTAATGCGCCTCAGTGAAGAGCTTAATCAAACTGCAGTTTTGCCTTTTACACACAGTGTAAGACTACATGGCTTATTAAAATACATTTTCATTGTTAAGGTTTAGTTCTGACTTCTGAGTGCAAAGCTATATATATCGGTTGTACTGAGTGTTCATAATTCATCTGTTCATTTTTTAAACGTGCGTGGTGTTCTGACTTTATTAAATTGTCCAATAGTCTCGTAAACATACAGATCTACTTAATGGCTTGAAATATTTTTGCGGGAGTGTCTAACTTTTACATTTTTTTCACCTGTAGTCTTGTGATAATTATCTAAAATTATGACTTACTTGTACAAAGTGCTTGAAAAAGTGCATATGATATTGTAGGATCAGTGGATCAAAAAGGCAGCATTTTGTTTTTGGAGCACTCTGCATCATCTGGTGATGACCAAAACGTTAAACACCCATATCTCAAACTGATGGACCAACTTCGAAATTTTTTATTATTTTGCTTAGAATTTTACAAAGAATAGCATACCTGAAAATAGTGAAAATCTCAGAGTATGGGTAACAAAATTGCAAAACATTTGTTGAAATAATAGAATGACCCTTAGGTAGCTTATGAAAAGAAAAAGCATTTCTTATAGTCTAAGTGCTGAAAATATTTTCATACAAAACATTGAGAAGTGATGTTCAGCCAGCACAGACAAGAAAAAGCACCTCAAACATAGTGTACCTGTTGTAGATGGTTTAAGCCCATAAGCAAAATGTCAATGTTGTCCTCCCGCAACAAAACTTCTGCAGGTGCGATAAACACAAAGTTTTCAATCTTGCAGTAGAAATGTTTTCTAACTAGCTACTAGGTAGAGCAATTTCAGGTGTTTTTCAAATGTGCGTTTTTAAGTTCAACTACATGAAAATTTGCTCATGACCCTTTTCAACCTGGGTGTTTTACAAAATTGTGGCGGCTTGATTTCATGTGGCCAAGTGTGCTGAAAGAAATTGTGAGGTCAGTTTACTGGCAAAATGTTTATGTTGGCAAATGCTTCAAAAAACTGAAAATTTTATCACTGTTAATTTGTAGACTGTTGCATAATAAGCGCCTATTCACAATTACAGTTGATCAGAACTGTAGCAACCACCAAGCTCTGAAAACTTTCGATGGCTTAGGGCCCCGCATTTGCTTAATCAGTTTTTGTGTATTGTGCTTTACACTGTAACATACTGCAACTAACCCTAGAATCATAATACTTATTTTGGTGCATGTCAAACTAAGGTTTTGATCATTGGTCGATGTTTGGATAAAAAGTATGTTTACTTCATGCTAACGTAATCAAAAGCACTCAAAATGTCAAAAAAAAGCAGTGACACTCCAAGTGGCTGTAACACATAATTTGTGATCATACTACTTACGTACTGCACTTCATATAAAAAGGACGACCAAGCACTTCGTGTCTAAAAAAGCCAGTATTGTTAAGCACTGTTGGCCAAAACCTAACCTGACGAAAAAAAATTTTTGTAACCCACAGTCTGAACGATTAATTGAAAGTGCAAAATTCTTAAAATTTTGTTAAAGCCAGCCTGAGGCTGATGCAGTTTCTTCCCACTGCACTTCACCGCATGAGATCAAAATCAAGCAATTTTGTGCATGCAACAACAGCGTTCCATGCGCTGTCAGGCGAAGTCTCAAAATAAATTAAAACTGTATAATAAACGGAAAAAAGGAGGTGCTGCATTAAGAAGCGAATACAATTTTTTTATTGGTCTCTTAAATAAAAAATTTTTCGAGTGCATTACTTCACTCACCATTAATCAAAGTGTTGCATATATTTTTAGCACAAAATAAAATGTTCTGGCTTACTGTTTGTTGCAATGTAACGTTGCTAATTAAATATTTATGCAAAATGCAAACTCAATTGAGAAACTAGATGAAGATCATGAAAAATTTCGGGTAGACAGTTGCCTGACTGCCCCCCCCCCCC
>Ga0210059_1012730_pt1 | contig 12663 bp, 11 predicted proteins | sample Ectturendosymbi2_FD_188042 | JGI IMG/M metagenome (GOLD analysis project Ga0210059, IMG submission 188042) | Ecteinascidia turbinata endosymbiont from Florida, USA - Sample 2 (SPAdes) (version 2) | ecosystem: Host-associated > Tunicates > Ascidians > Unclassified | place: Key West, Florida...
CCCCATCCTCACATGTGTTGCCACCCCCACCCTCATATTACGAAGATTCATTTATTGAATTCATGCACATGGCAGATTCAGTGAAAGAGACCCGTGCCGTATGCAAATCACTCCACAGCTCATTGAAAACTAGAATAACTCCCAAGTTAGCTACTGCATTCAGATATCTACTTTTCAACACAGCATATTCTTACGTCACAAAGACATTCTTGCGTTGCCAAACACAACATTATTGTAATGGTCATAATCACACTTGAAACAATTTTGAATGAATATCATTTTTGTCAGGTGATACTAGTATATTGGCTTCCTCTTAAGCATCGACAGCCCGATGCAAACAGTATGCAGGCAGGTTACCGTGGCACATGCCACTGCGCTACAGTCGCACTTGCCATTCAAACCTCCACCACAGCTGCCAACCTTTCGTTCTTTGTCATAATTTTCTTTGATTCTTTTATTTCGAAATTGTGGTTAGGTTTGTTCGAGGATCAAACGCTTCACCACCTTTTGTTTAAATCAGCTACGTCATCCGGACATGAATGTTTCTCGAAGTTTCTTAAGAACAGTTTTATTTATTACATTGTTAGTAATACTGGTGGAAAGTTGAACGGTGTGTCTTTCTCGCAGATCATTCAGACTCCATTTTGTTTGGAGACGAAATGCGAGGAGTGGATCAAGAAGAACAGCGCCCGGTGGGTGACGTGTGTTGGTTTGACGTAGGGTGGTGCGTGTATGACGTCATCTTGTATGGTTGGGTTTGGTCGCATAAAGTTTTTATTGAACAAGCAGCTGGAATTTTGTCATGTTGACAAAAACTGTTTTTTGTTTGTTCAGGGACCAGGACGTGGAGCCGGGAGCCCCATCAATGGGTGCCAAGAGCTTGTGCATCCCGTTCAAGCCCCTCAGGGAGCTTACCCCGGGCCAACTGTGCTCAGGATGCGGCAAGCCTGCCAAAGCATACTGCTTGTTTGGTCGCAGTTACTAGTTTCTGGGTTCGATTCCCGTTCATACCGCTATGCATGCGTGCATTCGACCGATTGCGTTTAAATCATGTGGATGTGACAGTGAGGCATCCTCCCATCGGTGTGATCGTGGTTGCCATGGTGCTGGTTTAAGTTCATTTGATTGAAAACGGCTTTTGTCGTGCGTGGACATGGATGAGTCAAGGAGTTAGACTGTCGAAGATAGTCTTTACTACTGTAGTACCGTGCTTCGACCTGTTCCTTCGCATTCATTTCTAGCGTTGTTCTGAACCTGTTTGGTCTTTCACAGCCTCTTTCATTTGACGATTCACTGACAAGAGAAGTCTGCAGTTGCTGGAAAGCTTACAAATGATAAATACAGCGGTTCACACGTCACCACTGTCACGTGATGCCATTTCGTGCGATCTTAAGTCTGACGTAAGCTCTCCATGTCTTTGCGGGTTGGTGCTGGTTCACACGGTGATCACATCCACTGTATGAGTAGTGGTTCACACGATGGTCGCATCCACTCTGTTTCCGGTGGTTCACACAGTGGTCACATCCACTGTATGAGCAGTGGTTCACACGATGGTCGCATCCACTGTATGTCCAGTGGTTCACACGGTGGTCGCATCCACTGTATGAGCGGTGGCTCACACAGTGGTCGCATCCACTGTATGAGCGGTGGTTCACACAGTGGTCGCATCCACTGTATGAGCGGTGGTTCACACAGTGGTCGCATCCACTGTATGAGCAGTCTACACACAACGCGCACCTTCGTCGAATAAAGCTCAACTTCCTCTGCTTGTGTTTGCTTCTTGTGTTCAGCTGGGGGACTTTACGTTTGTTCGGGGAGGGATTGATGTTCTAAAATTTGACAAGGAATCCTCTCATTCTATTTCACATTGGGGGCCTTGGAACTTTGTTCGAGGGAGCTAATAAGCCCACCCAGCGTCGGATTTAGGGGGTGCAGCACCATAAGCATGTGTTTAGCCATGCGTGCGACATGTGCATGCCACTTAGTAATTTTCAGCAAGGAAAGTATGTTTGCGGAGCAGACGCTGTATTAGTTATCGGTCGGCCAGGTGGGAGCATTTTTCTCGAGTATTGTGTTAAGACAAAACAACTATTGCACTTATAGGTTTCTTGAAGCTGGGCAGGTATCTGAATCTAGTGAATGTAAGGCCAAGGGAAAGTCACCTACACAGGCCCGTGACCAACTTGGGACACCAGGTGGGTCGAAGAGTTCTGAGAGAGGGGCCCAAAAGTTTTTAAACTATTTCCAATAGTTTTATACTACGTCCAACATTTTTCCAAGGAGGGCAAAAAAATTTTTAAGCCCCCCCCGCCTTGGTTACGGTCCCGCATGTACGTAGAACGCATAAGCTTAGCATCTACTCGTTATTGTTAAATTTTACTTCTGCCTGACTCAGATTTGCCCAGGTCGCATACGAGTAGCATTATGTAAGGTTACGATACGTCCCCTTTTCAAAGGATATGTCCTCCTTTTTCATAAAAATGATGTTTTCTCCGAGGACGTTCATCAAAATGTCCCTCAACGAAGCCCACTGGCCCCTCTACGGTGACCACTAACCAACACTCAGAGAAGACTTGAGAAATGGTGGTGAATCCGGATGTGGATGGCTGTTCTGAAACCCTAAATACTCCGAAAAACGCTAAAAAACAACAGCCTACTTACAACCAAAACAATATTAAAAACGAAATAAAAGTTAAATGAGGGAACGTTTTTTTACATTTTAGCTTGACTTGGGGGTGATTTTCCCTTCTGCCCCGTTGTCAGTTACACCACTGGCTATAATGTGTTGTATTTGCATACAGTCATGGGCGCAATTTGGTGGGGACACGGGGGACGTGTCCCCCCACTTTCTTAGACGGGGGGGACATAATATGCCATGTCCCCCCACATTTTTCTCTCCGGGATTTATTTGGAGAGGTTTCAAAACTAAATGTGACGTTTGTCCCATTTTGTGTGAAGAGTTTTTAATGTTAGATGTTACACACAGCCATGTTGATGTTGAAACAGAGTTTGGTGTGAAATCACTGATTCTGATATTTTTATAAATTTTTACTTCAAAAATGATTTTTAGCATTTTGCAAGTTTCTAGAGACCGCAAAAGATTGTTAACTGCCCCTGTCCGACAGTTAACCAGTGTGGTTTACTGTAAGAAAGCTCGCTGTCATGAAACAGTGAAGTTTAACGACTGCACACATGAGAGACCATAGTACAGCCGTGATTTGTTTCGTGCAAAAACGTTGGCTAACTGGCTTTACTGTAACGTTGGTTGTCACGTATTCAGAAACAGACAGCGTAAAATTTAAAGCTGCAAGTGTATGATGTTAGAAAATTACATTTTCAGGCAAACCTCTGCGAAGTTTTTGCCGAAGACAAACAGCAACACTATTGTGGAGACTTAGTTTTAGGATAGGCAGTTTTGCAAAAGACTGTCTTCAACCATTAGTAAGCAGGATTTCCATCAAAACTTTAGAGAAGTATTGACCCATAGTTCAAAACTTAATGACTTGATAAGGAATTAAAGGTAGCTTATACATTTAGCCTTATTTCTTGTATGTCACGACAATGGTGACCAACAAATTCAAAAGATATTTATAGTTTATACCCACAATGCAGCAATGTTTTCATCCAAGTGCGAAACATTTACTTTACAGGTAGCCTACGCATGGCTGGCGGAACTATTTTCAAAGTGGGGGAGACAAGTGCACGTCAAAAAAACTAGAAAAATTTTGTGATTTGAATTGGCAACTGTGACTTCACCAGCACTGAAATATGACGTCATTAACTTTTGTCAGCATGTTTAAGCAATTTTATTCAAAATTTGATAAGCCCTCAACGACCCCTATCTACACAACACCCTATTTATCATACACTACATTGACTTCAGCACATAAATGCGACTGGTTGTTCTTAGTCTTACACAAAAACAATTTACTTTAACAATGGACCCAATACGAATTGTGTTACTTAAACTTATTTAAGCAAAATTCGAAATATAAAAGTCAGAGGGCTGCGCTCCCTCAGAAAAAAAGTGGGGGAGCCTAAACCCATGCAGCTCCACAGGTTCCGCCATTAATGAGCCTACGTAACACCTAGTTTGCTGGATATTCTTTTTGTGTTATTTCAGGTGAAACGTGGTACCATTTGCCAATTCACCGTTGTTCATTTTGATTTCTGTTTAATATCAAATATGTTTTCGTGTCGTTATGCATGTATAACTCCAGAATAAAACTTTTGACATTAATTTCGCCGATTAAACTTGATGTTAAGCCTGAAAAACTTGATTGCGAAAAGACTGAGCTGAGTGGAATAACTGACAGAAGTGACAAGGCAGCAGACCGGTAACCAGCCTGGGACACCAGGGGGTCGAATAGTTTTCTGAAGGAGGCCAAATTTTACATCGACAGCATGTACGAAAACAATGGTAATGTATACAATATGCCCAAGAGATTTTTTCAGGTGGAAGAAAGTTTTTCCAGGGAAGCGAAGCCCTCTCCTTAGTCACGGGTATGGTCATCAGATAATTAGGTATGCAGAAATCACATTGCAGGCTAGATTGGTAGGCTATATGTGTATGTATTCAGAAATATTTCTGGTTCGTTTTCTTTTGGATATCTTGAAATCTTATCTAGTTGGCTTGGATAATTCTGCTTGGGAGTTTGATTGATGTTGGGAAACAGTATTAGATAAACGATGTTTGGACAATCAAAAGGGTACCCAATAGGATGCAGAGGCTGACAAGTGGAGATTGAAAGGATACATCCTCCACCCATCAGCAGTCAAAATAAATTGTAAATCATTTTGTGAAGTAGGCTGCGCTAATTTTAGCCTAACATTTTTTGCTACTGTGAGAGGATATCAATGGAAATTTGGCTAGGGGTGGGGCTGCATGCATGATGCCCCGTAGCTAGATTTGTAGCATTTAAAGAACAGAAATGTGCAAGAAAATATTTAGCTACCATACCTTGCAATATATGTATATATATCGTACCTACCAATTTATCGTCGTTTTGACGTTTAAGCTACTTAAACAAGACATCAAATCGCGCTGTAACCCACACGTCTTATAAGATGCATGAAAATCGATATGTTCTAGCTAAGAGTGATATGCACGTGCGACCGGTGCGATTCACCGTTTTGTGGACTCCAACTGACAGCTCTGATAAAACCCAATTTATGTTGTACTATATTGCTGTGCTTGTTTGTATCATAGTCTGACAACAGCTAAACTACAGTACCATGTCCAACAACAAAATTAGGTTTATTAATTTCTAAACCATTTGTAGGGATAAAGCAAAGCGTGTTGAGTGTTGGTTTGAGAATACCTCTAAAAACAAGATTGGGAATGTGTATTTATAAAATTTCACTTCCGCATCGGCCCGACAACTACATCGGTTTCACATCAAGCTCTCCTCCCCACATTTTACAACAAAATTGCGCCCATGCATGCAGCAAACTGTCCCTACTCAACCGCAGCAGGATACGAGCTGGTGGCGTAGCTTAAATTATGGGAAGGCATATGTTGCAGTTGACTGCATCGCCTTGAACTACTGAGGCAAGCACAAGCGAAAGATGGGCAATTCGGGGCATTAACTAACAGGAAAGCAACCAGTAACAATAGAGCTCCATCACTGAGTTCACTCTACTACTAGGTTGCACTATCATTATATAGGGATAAGAGAATTACGATAATTCGCTTGTGGTGACTATCACAGTGACTTGTTACTCATAGCACCATCTCGCGGTGACCATTTATTTACATGTGGCGCCATGTTCTGGTAGCCACACATACAAGTTGTCAAATTAATTTATGTTTTGGTTAAGTAAATTTTTGGTCTGGAAAGGCGGGAATGCCTTCACATTAGTCGTTACGTAACAGTGGGAAATCCTTTTTCAGTATCTCAATGACTTTGAAGAGAGAATCAAACGTACGCATCAAGCCAAGTTAAATCAGCACTAATAAATTCAGAGAAAAAAGCAGGATCGTGACTGTGACTTATAATGTCAGATGTATCTGTATTGTACAAATCTTGTGTTGCATGATATCTGAATAAACGGACCACATTATTTGCTGAATTTCAATGCTTAGACTAAATTCCTCTGTTACAAACGACTGAATGGCAAAATGTTGAACCATGTGAATAGTATCTGCTTGAGAAGCGTTTCTATTGATGAAGCTAAACTGCTTGACCAACACCAAAACTTGTTTGAGTTCGTGCAAAAAGAGCATCAAACAAATGCAGTTTATTGTAATATGATGGAACATGAAAGACAGGCAAAATATTTTGTAACTTGCAATACCATTCAATGTTTCAGCGACTTGATAAAGATTGCATAGTTTTACCTCAGCGTTATGGTTCATTTCACTAATGTGGAACGTAGTTTTTCTGTGATGCAACCACAAACCTAAAAGACAGAGAAATCTTTCTAGCTGAACTAGTTTCTAGTTTATTAAAGCTTTGAAACATCTTTCATGCAAGCAGTTTCATAATATTGTTAAAGGTGATACTACATTTTTAAGAAAATTAAGAAAACAGTCAAATGTTCATGGACTAAATAGGACAAGTTAATAAGGATTTTGTTTTATATGTTTTGATTGAAACATCGTCCACGCCGGATGTCTTATTCACACGCTTAAAACTTGCGAATATTTGTTATTTGACTTGTTAAGTGTAAATAATACAGTCAACTAAGTGACAGGGGGAAGTCCTCCTTTTTGCCGATGAATATATGGTAACCCTATTTTCAAGCTTATTAATAAATAAACATGGACAGAAGAAAGAGGTATCGACCCCTTAACAACTGTAGAGCTTATCCATGTGGCTCTAAAAAACATAAAAAGGCATAAGAGGCAAAAATGAGAGACGTTGCAGCTAAGTCAAGAGAGATTCAAGATTACTATTCTGTAGTGACAATGAAGTCCAGCGGAGAGATTTCTGCGGATCCTGTGAAACAAGTCTACAAACTACGGCCCACGGGCCAAATCCGGCCCGCGAAGCCATTTTGTCAGAAATGAAAAAATAATATATGTGCGAAAACCTTGTTGATTTGGTAGAATAACATCCCGAAACAATCACATTGCGTAAGATGTCCGGTCCTCGAACTGTTGTGTATTAGCTTATGCGACCCTTGGATTAAAAAGTTTGGAGATCCCTGCTGTAAGAGGACAGAAAATCGAGGAACATGCTGTGGCAGACTTAAAGTTCTACGTAACAATGAGAATAGGCCTAGTTTGACTAGCGGTGCAGCACCAGTAACAGAAGAACGTCAAGAACCATCATCGAAAAACACGATGGGTGTGATGGCTGCCGCGATCACGGGAGGCAAAGCAAAAAGTGCGGTATAATTGGTTAAAAAATGAAACAGGTACTCTGGCATGCGAATTGCCAATCCAGAACTGTGGATAGCTAACTGGTAGGCATCTGACTAGAAAAATGCTTTCAGGACTGCAAGTTGAAGGTTTGTTAACCACCCATTCTTTTGTGTAATGTCAACATGGTATTAGTATATTTTATAATGCACTTTGACTGTATGGCAAAACTGTTCTGAATATATGTCATCTCTCCATTGCCAGTATAATGCGTAATTCAACGTGAATGAGGATTAAATTAACACACCTGACCTTGCCATGCTGACAAGATTTGTGATAGTAGTTGAAACATACTGTATGATGCATCACACAACCAATGCTCAATTGTAACAAGTATGGAACACACATCAACCTTATGAAACTTTGACACGATCCAAGTAGGGGATGTACAGTATGTTGGTGGAAACAGTGCTTCAAAGGATTTTTGCTTGTGTGTCAGTTGGTAAAACTGCAAAAACAAATATCCTATTTTGATAAATTGTGCCAGCAAGCTTGCTATGACTTTGCACACAGTGGCAGTAAGTGGTGTGACAATTTCAAAGGATTAAAAAACATTTTGTAGATTTATAGGTTGTGTATGTTTTGCCTCATGAGGCAAATGCTGTGGTGGGGCTAATTTGCTTTTAGTTGAACACGATTGGTTAACGTGGCCACATGACACGTAGGATATGCAAAGAGACAGCGGGTTAGGGTTTAGGAATACGGTTCAGAGTAAGGGTTTAGAGCAAGGATGGCCAACTTGTGGCGCATTGGATGCTTAGAAGTGGCGCATTTCATCCTTTTGATGACAAGAACATAAGCCACTCCTACTCATTAATTTCAGTGATTTTATTTTTCTAGGACGCCCTTTCTAGCAATGATGTGTTTCTTTTAGATCAATCTGGCTTGACAGTAGTAAAAGTATGAGCATGGGTTTCCTCGCTGTAGGAATGTAGTCCAGAACTAGCGTTGTGACGTTTTAACAATCCCGACGTAACGTGATGATTTTAACGCCTTCGAGGAAATTTTTGGCTTCGAGCAGGCCTGCACAACATACGGCCGGAGAAAGCTTTTCTTGTGGCCCGCGAGAGCTTTTTCAGTTGTTGAAAATGTTACAAAAGAGTGACCTCAAATAAGTAATTGTCGTTTCAGAACTTCTGCCATACTGTAACAAAATCTCTACATTGAAATGAAATAGACTTTTGCGGCCCGCGGCGAATTGGTGTTGATAATTTGGCCCTTTGAGTTTTCTGAGCTGTGCAGGTCTGGCTTTGAGTTACTCCACAGAAAAACAAAAGGATCATACACATTGCAGAAAGTAAAGTCATGTCTAAGAAATCAACAATTAAAATTAAATAGGGGAAGGTGGGGTACGGTCGACACTTTTTTGCATTTTCAACCACTACTACTTTATTTCAAGTCCAAACAAGCTCAAAGTTTGTCACACAATAAAGCAACTCTATATACACAATATCATGCCAAAACATAAAACAACGCCCTTCAGAAAAAATTTTACAATCAATTTAAAAAGGGTACTTTTCTGTGAGCATGGGGTACACATGACCGGTCAAAAAAAGTTAGGTTGCATGCATTGCATAATGTTCATGTGATATCCCATGTAAAGTAAGTACTTGCTGACTGCCTCTCCACTTTTTTCACATTCTAATTACCCACTATCACTGCATGGCAAAACAAATTTGATAACTACCGAATATTCAATGAAACCAATGCAGTATGCTGAAATTCATGCTTTACCATACAAGCATAATGTGCCTCTAAGCACATAACAAACCTGAAAATGCTCATAGATTAGAATTATTCTGTACTGCATTCCAATATAACACTCAAGCTTTACCTGGTTTAGACTGGCCTAGTAGCAATGTGTCGAGTGTGCCCCATTTTTTCTGTCAGATGTGCCCCATGCATACCTAAAAAATAAAATGAAGAAGTACCAACTCAACTCAAAAAGAATTTAAAATCTGGCATCATTAAATAATGTTGCACCACCCTGACTACAACGTCACAAAAACTCAGAACAGAAGATGTTGATTAACGTGGGCAAAACCCAAATCTAAATGCGATTTTATAAATTACTTTCGGGTAGAAAAAACACAACTTTCTTTGTAACTCGTAACAACGGCTGCCTATCAACGAAAATTTCACTTTAGTACTACGGTTGGTAGGAGACTAAATCACCATGGAAATTTTAAAGTTCAACGTTTTCAACTTTTTGAACAAATCAAAAATACGACTGTGCCCCTAGTCCTACTGTGCCCCATCTTCCCCTAAACCAGCGTTTCTTAACCTTTTTCTACCTCAGCACCGCTTTTGTTCACGCCTAAGCAGTCAAGCACCCCCTACTATTGAGTAACACCTGGCTGCTATAAGGATAAAGTAAAGACAAACATATTCCTTTTAACTTTTACCGCCACGTACATGACCTTCCCAGCACCCCCTGAATTTGATTTAAACACCTCCTGGGGATGCTAGCACCCCAGGTTAAGAAACCCTGCCCTAAACGTTTAAGTGTATGCACTGATGGAGCACCGACAATGATTGGTAAAGTTGATGGAGCTGTAGCCTTGCTCAAAGGGTGTTTTGGTCGTTCTCTCCTGAAATATCATTGCATTATTCACCAAGATTCTCTCTGTGGAAAGTTTTTAGTTTGCAGCATGTTAGTGTACCAGTTGTAAAGTGTGTGAACAAAATTAGAGCAAACGGATTAAACAAAAAACAATTCAGAGAATATTGAACTGCTAGATGAGGAATATGGTTATCTCATCCTTCAATGTGAGGTACGTTGTCTTCCTAGAGGACAAGTTCTGAAGCGATTTTGGACACTGAAACAGATTATGCATGATTTCTTAGAAGAGAAAGATGAGCTGCCTAAGGAAAGGGCCCTTTTGTGTAATGAGAACTGGTTGTTAGATTGCGCGTTTTTAGTTGATGTTATCAGCCATGTCAATTACCCCAATTTGAAACTGCAGGGCAAAGACAAACTGTTTCCTAGCTTAGTTAATGACATCAGGGCATTAATGCATTCAAGATGAAGTTGAAACTGTTTGTCTCTCAGTTAAAAAAAATTAAAAGAACACGGTGAATATGTTGAGAATGTTGTCAACTTTGCAAAATACACTGAAAAAATTAATTACTACACGAGGTTTTGATAGTCGTTTTAGTGATTTTTCTGAAGAAGACCGCATGCTTGCATTTATAAACCCATTTTCACTTAACACCACAATCTACGATGCCTAGTAATATACAAATGGAACTTATTTGAACTAAACAAATTCGGTATTGAAAATGAAATTTGATTAACTTTCTTCATTGCGAAGTCCGACGGAAATGATTGGTTTATGGCGATCATTACCATGTGAACATTTTCCAAAAATGAGAAAATATGCCCAGAGTTATGCCTGTCTCTTCGGAACTACGTACAAATGCGAGCAATCATTTTTTTTCGTGAAAATAATCAAAAACAAACTGAGGTCGTGACGGTCCGATTCCAGCTTGAAGAACTGTCTGTTACTTTCAGTTACGAATTTAACTCCTAATATTATTGGTTTGGTGAAAGCAAAGCAGATTCAAAAGTCACATTAAAATCATTTAGGTTTATTTTGCCTGTGTATAAAATACTGCTAATCGTGTTGATAATTTAATATTAGTACTTTCTGAAATTAAATGATCAATTAAAATTAAAAAGTGTTGTGTGAGATCTTTTTTTCTACAACTGCTACATCTGTCATCATTATTATTAAATAAATTTGATAATGTTTGTATGTATGTTTGTTATATAACATAAAGCATATATTTTTCAAACAAAAATACGTTATTATAACTTCAAAATATGTCCATATAGCCACACGTTTAGGACTGAAAGGAAGTAAAGGTTAGTGTGGGGCATCTGAATTAAGTGTGAAAAAGATTGGCGCATGGAATCAAGAGGTTGGCCACCCCTGGTTTAGAGTTTCAGGTCAGGTTTTAGGGTTTGCAGGGCCGGCCCTAGCAGGTGCGGGGCCCAATGCAGGACCTAGGCGCTGGGCCCCTCTGAGCAGTGGTTTTATGACGTCATCGTGTCTAGTCAACCGTGCTAAACGACAGGACCGTAACTAGGCGCCGCAGGGGGTTTTGCCCCGCTGAATTGTTCACACCCCAAGAAAAATGTCTTGGATATACAGTAGTTTAAAACAGTTGGACATAGTTCAAAAAGTTTGGGCCCCTCTTAGAAAACACTTCACCCCCCTAGTGTCTCAAGGTGGTTACGGGCCTGCTACACGACCATGGTATAGCGCAGATATAAAGCCTTTACACGAGAACTGAGCACGTTCGGTTGTAGAGGAAATTCATCGCTAGTTCTAACGAGAACGTTGTTTGTTAACAATGAGATTTATAAGCTGTATCTACTGAATTCTCGAGTGCAAGGGGTATCTGGAAAAATGAACAATCTACCTAAACACCATGGCGTTGGACCCCCAGAGGTGCGGGGCTCAATGCAGCTGCATCGGTTGCATCGGCTTAAGGCCGGTCCTGGGTTTAGGGATACGATTCATGGATAAGATTTAGCTTATATTTCACGCAACACAGGCAAGAAGGTGCTAACAACTTGCCTGCACTAAAGCTATGACAAAACTGGTCTATCGGACTCTGACCGTCACAGTCAACAAAGCAGTTCATGTGTTCGAACTTGTCATGTTACCACTTCAACTGATCATGCTCCTAATATGGAAAAAGATCAATCAAATTCAAAGGCCCAAGAATCTGGCAGCAAATAGATTCCTTTCTAAAAGAATTACCAGCAATCATCTTCAAAAAACGATACAAAAACTCGATTATAGAAAGTTATAAGAATCACGAGTAATGCTTTCCACAAATCCTCTTGTTTGTAGCCAAAAAATCACCCCGAAAGTCAACATCTATCTTCTTAGCCTGAATTACTATAGTATGTGTAATATAATACGACTGTCTGTCATTCCATGTTCGTAATTAAATGCTCGTATGTGTATATTTGCTTGTATTTGTAGTATACTACTGTACTACAAAATGTATCTACTTGTAGTGAACTATTTTTACGTGTTTTAATGTAGCTTATTACTTCGTGAATACGTTGCTGCCGCGGTCCAGTTTTTGTTACAGAACATCAAGAACACCTATAGAAGAAGCAGTTCTCTTACGAAGATTATCTCCAAAAATGAACTCAATCTCCATGGAATTTGCATCGCGGTCATAATCAAATCAAACTATCTTTATAATGGGTGTGCGTGGATCAAGAAAGGGTTATGGCAACCCGAAGAGGATTTCTTTTTTGTCGGGTTTTTCTT
>Ga0210059_1012731_pt1 | contig 12663 bp, 6 predicted proteins | sample Ectturendosymbi2_FD_188042 | JGI IMG/M metagenome (GOLD analysis project Ga0210059, IMG submission 188042) | Ecteinascidia turbinata endosymbiont from Florida, USA - Sample 2 (SPAdes) (version 2) | ecosystem: Host-associated > Tunicates > Ascidians > Unclassified | place: Key West, Florida...
CAGGTTTTTTTCGGTGTCCCAGCGCCTTAGCTTTAATTTGTATGAAATTGTTTAATATTTGCGCCAATAAACTCTCTCTCTCTCTCTCTCTCTCTCTATGGTTAGTCCAGGTATAGGTACGTAGCAAACAACGTCCTGAATGTATAGGCTACTGAAAGAGCCCTTCTTTCCATATCAGGAACAGATTCTAGCTGACAAACCTGGTGTGACCAATTAGCAGATTAAGAGGGGGAATGGGATTACACTACGGTACAGAGATTGCACCACAGATAGACTCGGAGTCATGACACAGAAGGCTGAAAATATGCTTCTGAAAATAATGAATCGAATGAATGATTGTGCAATGTGCAGCTTTTTCCAAAAGTCTGAATCCTCGAAACACCGACAAAAGCGTTTCGGATATCCGGATCCGTATCTGGTTCCCGTTTGAAAGCAGTTTTTGGATATCCGTATCCGGTTGCAAGCCCACTATCCTGCCGTATATCCAATAGGCAAATCGAACAGTGATCATCTCTGGTTTGGAACGCATGTCCTACTTAGTTGATCGTGACATCTGTAACAGCTCAGTCCCACATCCATGGACAAGTGTTGTAATGGCTTCAGGGCTGGCAAGCATTTATCAGCTTCTTGTTTGCCTTATAAAGCAGAGTAGACACTACCTGAATGCGTTGTGCCACTGTTGCCGTTGGAAAGCCTGAGCAGGAAGTGCGCAAAGCTCCACACTGTGGCAGCAAGCAACAATAGAGATCACAAGATCACTCTTGTCATCACCATTAGTAAGTACTATCAACTGTTCACTAGCTTCACAAGCATTATTTGAGATCACTCACCAAGATCACTGCATCGGGATCCCTCTATTGTTGCTTGTTCGTGCCACATATGTATGGGTGTTATTCTTCGCGCACATCCCATTCGTGGTGTAGGCCTATCGCACATTCAACACAACGGCAACCGAGAGGTTGCAATACCACTTTAGGCCCTGTCATGCTTACAAACAGAAAGTTTGACATATCTTGCAACCTTGACATATCACATAACCTAAGTACTTTTCCGAGTCAATCGCATTAAAAAGCAAGCTGAAGTTTTTACACACAGTCCCGTCGCCACGAGGGGGGCTTTGGTGGACTTAACCCCTCCGAAACAAAGCTCCAACCCCCCCGAATTTAAATATGAAGCACTATAAAACAGTGATAGTTGTTCAAATTTTCAGAATGTAAAACCCCACTGCACAAACGTAAAGCCCCTCTATTGAAGACTTTCCGGTGACGGTTCTGTTGGCACACCAAGATTTTCATAGCCATTTGCTTGGTAACAGTGGTTAGATTTTAACACCATCAATGAGTTCACATTCATAATTCATTTATTAATCCTACCCATTGTTGAACATTAACCAAACCTACTTGTAACTAGTATAGCAATGCTAGTCTACAAACAATGCACAACAGTACACTGGCTTAAAATATGTCATTTATATTGGAATGACTGACTAAAAATTCAGTCTAACAAGTCAATGTCACAAAACAGCAATTTTGCATATCATGTTTAAGAAAGAAAAAACTATCTGGCCTGGTATCATCCAACAACCAGTCAATGCAGGCTCACGTAGAACAGGTGTGAAGACTGCAAAGTCTGATGTAGACTACAGACCACATTTAAAGAGTTAGAGTGCTTTAGTTGTCTAGACTAGATCACAGTAGCCTACACTAACTAGCCTTAGTCGGACTAAGGCTAAATTAGTCCAGGTGGACTAAGTTAGTCCAGGTACTAGGTACGCAGCAAAAAAATGTCCTTAATGTATACCGAAAGAGCCTTATCTTGACACACCAGGAACAGTTTCATGCAAACAAATTTAGTCCAATGGGCAGTTTAGAGGGGAATGAGATTACACTACGGTACAGAGATTACACTATAGACAGACTCGGAGTCAGGGCACAGAAGGCTGAAAAGATGCTTCTGAATATAATAAATGAATAATTGTGCAATGTGCAACTTTTTCCGAAAGTCTCAATCCTCGAAATATCGATAAAAGCGTTACGGATATCCGGATCCGTATCCGGTTCCCATTTGAAAGCAGTTTTTGGATATCCGTATCCGGTTGCAAACTCATTATCCCGCCGGATATCCAACCGGCAAATCGAATAGTGATCATATCTGCTGCACTCATTAGCTCTGCGGCTGTCTCGGTTTCCTGTTCCTACTTTGTTCGTGCAGTTGCAGGTCATGCGGAACAGTACGCAATCGTGCTTGGTACTTGCATAGTTGTTTGATGTTCAACTGTGCTTTGTGAACATAGCCACAGTTTCGACATTGATAGGAATTAAGCATGCTACGTCCGTTATTTCGTCGGTTTCCGAAAGGTGTGTATTTGAACATCCTTTGCTGAGAGTAGACGCGAAATATAAGAGTTCAGATGCCTTCAATATTTCATTTGGTAGTTTCAAAGTGAATGTGCAACATTATTCCCTCCGAGCCTCGCTCGTCTATTTCGTTTGGTATTTCCTATAAACTAGGCCTACTAGTACTACCTTTTATTTTGCAAGTTTTGATATGTATACCAAAATTTTTCATTTGAGATCACCTCACGGACACATTGTTATATTTCTCCGCACATACTGAAACCTCATATTCTTATAAGTACAGTATCATGAGTATCAGTATCATGCGTATCCCTGGCAAATCATTTACCAGGGATATGCATACTGTACAAATGCGTTCACTGCTGCATAGCAGAACCTCTTTTATATTCACTTCAGAGTTGTCAGGATGAACCCCAATGTTTTTTTCCTGATTGGAGACGTATAAAGAAAAAGTGTGTTCCAAACAGATTTTAATATAAGTAAGTATTGGGGTTGTGCTGATTAACAGTGATAGGCAATAGCTTAACTTGACACTTATTTGCAAACTGTCCATCAAATGCAAGTGCATTTAATCTACTGTACTCAATTAAGAAACATTATCTTTTGCAATTACAGCTTTTTCAGTTGCACTTTCAAGAATGTCCTCAACTAGTATGGAATACAAGTATGAAACGTTGGCGGTATCTTTGCCCAAGCAGAATATTCTCCATATTGAGTTTAACAGGTTTGGATATTTACAGATATAGTGTAAAATACATTATTGTACAAATATTTATCATTTTTATTGAATCTGCAGTTTTTAATAGTTTATTTTTTGGTTTTGTAACAAATGTGATTTGTCATCTGTCTATCTGGTTGAATGTTTATCAATCTGTGTGTCACCTAATGATTTCATTAAAGAATAAGTGTGAGCTGTGTATTTGTCAAATCCAAATTATATTAATTTGTAAAACAGATTTTAATATTGTGCACTTTTAAAACTTAGAAATGATTTATGGTGAGCCTAAGCCCTAAATACTTTAACACGTTCCATTCCGGGGTACGAGATACTCGTACTTCCTTGCCAACACTTGCCCACCGGTGTACGAGTATACTTGTACTTGCAATCCCATCCCAGGAGTTGCTTCCCGGAGCTCGAACTCTTGGTTGCACAGTGGGGTGCCAGCAGTTGCCTCCAGTGAACGTGAATTTGGGTTTGCCAGAGAGGGATGCCAGAGGTTGATCAAAATCTCAAATCACAAACATAACCTTCATCACTGGTATTCATAGCCAAAGTGGCCAATAAAAGTAACCTTGGCCAAAAATGTCCATAAAAACAAAAACTTTCACCGTTGGTAACCTTGACCAAAAATGACCAAGACCGACCAAAACTTTCACTGTTGGTATCCTTGGCCAGAAATGACCAAGAAAAACAAAAACTTTCACCGTTGATATCCTTGGCCAAAAATGACCAAGAAAAAACAAAAACTTTCACCATTGGTATCCTTGGCCAAAAATGCTCAAAAATCAAAAACTTTCACCGTTGTTATCCTTGGCCAAAACTGACTAAGAAAAAACAAAAACTTTTACCATTGTTATTCTTGGCCAAAAATGACAAAGAAAAGCAAAGCTTTCACCGTTGGTATCCTTGGCCAAAAAGGCTGAAAATAAAAAAATTTGACCGTTGGTAACCTTGGCCAAAATTAGCCTAGATTATTTTTTCTAAAACGAGTGAAATTCGCATGGGGTCAGTGTTCATATGACATACCAACAGCATTCCAGGGTAACTTTTCAAGCAATGAACATTGCACGAATGTTTTTATTCGCTTCGACTTGTTGCTTGTGCGCGTAAAAAATTTGGCAACAGAAAAACGAAAAAAACATGGTGCGAAGAGGCGGCTCCACTGAGATCATTGGTATTTTTACTTTCGCAAGAAACTTTTAAGGGACTGCGGAAGCCGATAAATTGACATTACTGCACGATTTTTGTGATAACTCGCAAACCGCTGAAGTTACGTCCACCAAGAAGGTATTGTAAGAAAAGTTTTTTCACCGCGCATATTTTGAGGTATTGGCAATAGCTTTGAGGCATCATTGGCGAACTCAAACAGGGGAAAAACTGAAAAAGCAGAGTAGTCAAAACAAACGTAGTGGGTATGTTCAAAACCTGTAGAAAAATCTATAAACACGTTAGAAAACATTCATTCGGCACAGAAAATGTTGGCCAGAACCCAAAGTTTGTGAAAGTATTTATAAAAAGATTTTGCAAATTTTTTGGAAAGTACAAAAACAAATTTTTTGATTTTTTCGGGGATTTTCGGTCATTTCTCAGATGTAAAATATCATATCTCTGGTACCAAACAAAAAATCTGAAAGTTGCAATACATTTTCACATCTGCATCCTGCAACATCCTACCAAATGTGAAGCAGAAGTATTGAGAATAAAAAAAGTCATACCAATAATCCAAAAAATTTCTGTCAAGTGTCCGAAAATTGAAAAAAAGTTGACAAACAGTTCAATAAAACGTTTTGAAAAGTTTTGACTTTTTGCTATTGGTTGTATTTTTGCGTTGTTGCAATGCTGCACTTCGAAATCCAGTATCGGCAGCGATTGTGGCGTAAAACCTAAAAAATAGCTTTTTTCAAATTGTTGTTTTTGTCTCAATTTGCTTTTTTTGTCGCAACATTGTTTTTCTCCAAACCTAAAACAATGGTAAGTGACTTGGTATAGTCCTTGAAAGAACTCGAGACCAGGTATAGTCCTTGCAAAAAAGCTAAAACGGTGGCAAGAAATTTTCTTGAAAATCACCAAGAACTTTCCCAAAAAGGCAGGAAACAAAGCAAAAAAGTGGATTTTCTAAGAAATTTCAAACGCAAACATAACTTGCTGTTAGACCTATCTGAAAGATCTCGCGAAAACCTTTCTTGCAATGTTTTACGTGTCGACATACCTTCAGTGGTTCGAGAGTTATTGCTGCAAAACTGCCGAGCAAGACGATAAATCGGCTTTTGCAGTCCCTAAAGGGTTTTAAAACTTTTCAAGCTATGAACATTGAACCATTGTCTTTGTTTTTTCAACTTCATGCTTATTTGCGCATGAAATTTGGCAATGCTGAAGCGGTTGGTAGGATACAAATTGGAAAGAAAAAGCATCTCACAAAAAGGCAACTTCATTTACAAAATTGGTAGGTTTGTTTTTGAAAAGAACAAACTTTGCAGTAATAACAGCATCAGCCAAGGCGCTGATGGATTTATATCTTTCCAAGCAATAAAGATTGTATCAATGTTTGTAATTTTTCAAATTATTGCTTGTTTGCACATGAAATTTGGCAATGTTGAAGCGGCTGATAAGCTACAAATTCGAAAGAAAAAATATCTCACGAAAAGGCACCTCCATCGAGAACATGGGTAGGTTTGAATTCTTAAAAGAACAAAAAACGCAGCATAAACCAAGATATTAATGGGTTGGAAACTTTCCAAGCAAAGAACAATGCACCAATTACTTTATATTTTCAACTTGTTGATTACTTGCACATGAAATCTGGCAAAATTGATGTGGTTGGGAGGCCACAAATCGAAAGAAAAAAGCTCACGAAAATGCAACTCCACTGAGACCATTGTTAGGTTTGTTTTTTGCATGTATCATGAATCGCAATGAACACAGCGTAATTGGAAAGAATGTTATATACAAAACTTTTATGAATATTTGAAGCACTGTGGATTGCATGAGGGAAGGGTATAGGCAAATCGGCGAGCCGACGTTTGATCTGTGATAAGCACTAGACCGACTTTTGCGGTCATACGCACTTCAGACAATGGTGGTGTGAATTTTTGCGCTTGGCGACTTTTCAAAGGTGTCCTGTGAAGGTGTGAAACTTCTGAGGACAATTGCTGAAAAACATGCTGGTAGGGAACGTTTGGCAAATCAGCCAAACCAGTTCATTAACCCAGATTGGAACGTGTTAATTCCTAGATCTTGTTTCTACCAATTGTAGAAAGATTGTCACATAGCTTATCATACTGACTACCGCTTTTAGTTCTTATCTTTATTGTGCAAAGATACATATTGGTGTAGCCAGGGGCCTAGGGGGGCATAGCTTCCCAATTATTAGAACATATAGTCATTTTGTGCTTTGAGAGGCTGTATCTCAAACAAAATAGTGTTATTCACCTAAAATCAAACATTTTAGCCTCTAATTTTTTGGCCCCTCCCAAATTTTTGAGCTACCGGTATTTAGGCTACTACAGAGATATATAGTACATATTCAATGGTGCTACAATATTTGTTTTCTTGTCAGCTGGGCTTATGTCAATGCCAACTTACTGCATAGCTTGACTGATAAGAAATTCTGAAGACCTAACAAAACTAGTGAATAAGTTTTTAACAGAGAGCTTCTTAAGTGAAACCAAATTACTCAATCCTTTTGGCTAAATCCATTTTGGCTAAATTTTCCCAAAGAACCAAGTGCTTGTGAATTCAGATTTTTTTCTGACTTGCTCTGTATTGTGTAAACATTGGCACTCACAGCATAATATTTGGAACTTCAAGAAGTTTGTGTATATTCGGTGGCATGCAGAGGTCTGATGATGCCTGAGGTGAATACTTGATTGTATACCCCCCTAGTCTAGTATTGAGGAATGTGAGAAATGCAGGCACAGTAAAGCTACCTCCCCTGACCTTTGCCACGTGGAAAAGGATAAACTTAACCTCAAGTGAGAACTAAAAAGAGATGACAGCTGTACGAGTCTTGTACCATGTTATGCAACAATAGCACAGGATTTGAATGTTGTAAAACGTATGTGCAAGGGAACAGAGATTTGCATTTTTGGCAAAAAAAAGGGAAGGTGCTCTGCTAAAAAATAAACATTACATTTTTCAACATATCATACTTCGACTAAAAGTGTTTCAACAGCTTTGAACAATGTTCTTTCTGAAAAACCTATTGTGATATTTAGATCTTTTTTACTGTAATATAAAGCGAAGATTCTGTCGTCACGCGTGATATAGTCCTGTGACACAATTTGCATTGCCATTAAAAATGAAACCAAGCAGACAAGACACCATTGAAACATGAAGCATTCTTTACTTGCAAATCCAACTTTGAACAAGCAAGTTTAAGTGGTATCAGTTTTTGTTCATTGTACTGTCTACTTTGTTTTAATAATGGCATTTTAGTGAAAAGATAATGATGTTATGAATAATAAAAACAATGCTCTTAATACTTTTCAACACTATGACACTAGCTGCTGCCATACTCGTACCCCTTTTGTGAACCTTTGATGCCCACAGTTTAAGAACCCAGGCTTTAGTCTAGACAGATATTTTGAAGAGTAAAAGTCGCAGATCAAAAATAGGTTAGCAGAAATTGGCCAGTCTAGAGGGGGGAAGAGAGATGGGGTGTAAGGCCTTCAGATAATGATGGCAGTGCTCCTCTCAGATCACATAACTTAGATTTGCATCCCCCCTCAGGCATGTTTCCATCAGATCCATACAGTATGTGCTAGTAGTGTTACAGTACTAAGAAGCATCTACAACAGGCCTGCACAACATATGGAAAGCTTTCCTTGCAGCCCACGAGAGCTTTCTCAATTGTAGAAAATGCTGCAAAAGCTTGAACTGGAATAAGTAATTGTCATTCTATAATTTCTTCCATACTACATCAAAATTAAATAGACTTTTGTGACCTGTTGCAAATTTATGTCATGGTAATTTGGCCCTTTTGAGCTTTTTGGGTGGTGGCAGACGGGATGACCGAAGTGTCTTTTCGCCGCCTCCCGGCCTTACTGTGTCTGTATTGTTAAGTGTACTTGCGTTGAGGTAAAAAAAATGAAATTGTTGTTGTTTTGAGCTGTGCAGACTGATCTACAACATTTAGTGAAATATAATTTTTTTAATATCACTCTTTGGATGCCTCCCTGTATTTTTGCCACCCCCTTTCTCTGCACGCCACTGTTTGGATTGTTTTTAGACTGTACTGAAAATGTAGGCAAAGTTATTGGACAATGCTTTAAAAAGTTATTCTTTTTATGATTAAGATAGTTTTTGTAACATTTTTTGCTTTGCAATGATTTTTATTTAATCCAGGAAGTTCTTTAATTAACAATTTCTATTAGAATCTTCTGGCTCTACTATATGTTTAATTTTGGTTGATGATTTAAGTTTCTTCCAGTTTTTTATGTTGAATTTTCAGTAAAAGAACATTCCCGCAATTTTTTTGTCTTTGACGAAAAACACTGGTAATTATTCAACTACTTCCATAGCACATTTTTAACGTCTGAAGATAGGCTATGAAAAACATTTTGCTTTACCCACTTTCACTTTGGCTGTAAAGGTTTGAAATGAGATGTGCATAAATGTAGACAATACAAAAAGTGACATTCAAAAGCATTAAGTGCAGGACTAATTAAAAGTTCCTAAAAATATCTGACCCAAGTCTTTTTTGAAATATTTCACCAATTGTTAAAATTTGAAACTTTACCTGAAAGTGTTGATATTTTTTAAGTTTGATTTTTATGTTTGGTTCAGATACAAAGTCCATATCACACTACTTCAAAGAACACATGAACACAAAAATTTTTATTCACATTGCATCACTGGGTACTGGGTAGGTGTTAGTTGGTACACACAGTCAATAATGAAGATGAACAAACACTGGGAAAAAGCACCAGCAACTACTGCATTCAGCCATCGTCATACCGAATTGTTACACAATGGGAGAAAAATGAACGTTTTTAAAAAACATCAAACAGTTGAAATGAGTGGATGAAGAAGTTGAATAAAGATATGTACATCTTTGAATAAAGGCATACGAAGTGTTTCTAATTAAGGTCCTGATGAAATGGGTATCTTGATGTGGATGAGTATTTTACATTTCTGAGGATGTGATGCTGTGATTAAAAAACTGTTTGCTGTAAACTGAATGATACATAGTTGCCTTCTTCTTCAAGTAGGTTAAAATTAAAAGCATATTGCAAGAAAACGTCAGATTTAATGCTCTTAACTTAGTAATGAACAATTAGGAACAAGGTTGTTTTTTTTTTATAAAAGTGAGTGGGAAGTGGAACATGCGCTGCTTGTGGAGTTGGGATTTTGCATTGTGTTGAGCAAGCCTGAGTTGTCTAATCTTTTCCATTTTCATTATAATGTTATTAAATGATTCTTTTCACTTGTGCCCTGTTAGCCGAGATAACAGTGTGGGTATCAATTTTTTCAAAATGCAGCAAAATGTGCTAATAATGTTTTTTTGTGTGCTGAAAAGAGAAAATTTATTGTGAATTCGCAAGCAATATCAATCTATCATGTAGTAATATCAAAGGCATCATGCGCATGGTTTCTGCAAAAAAAGAAACAGATATATGAGATGTTATCCTTCAACAAAGACACCACCTATTCTTAACATACAATTTCTGAATAAGATGGTAAATTTCTTCAATATGCTTGATGCTTGATGAACAAAGAATTCAAATGTTAATATTGACATTATAACAAAATTAGAAAATTAAGCGGTTTTGATTGTGATGTCAAAATATCAATTTTTGGGTTTTGAAATGAAGAAATATGTTTTATAAATTTTTATTTTTTAGAAAGGAGGGCATATACTTTCACCTAAAAAATACGGTAGGTATTTTTCTTGTGCCTGCTTTACTGTTAGAAGCTCTCTAGCACTGTATTGGTTGGTTATTGCAGAGAGGACAAGTTGAACTCAATGAATGCACAAATGTGGAATGAAATGAAAGATTGCTTTGGAAAAGCTTCTACTGATCCAGATGTTCGAAGCATTGTTTTATCTGCAAAAGGAAGAATATTTACTGCAGGTAAAGTGTTTCCATGTTTCATTCATCGTGTCTTATGAGGCAAGGCATTGGAAAGCTCAAAAGTCTACCATGTAAAACTACTTCAAATGTGACTATTAAAGGTTTAGGCTGGCTTTTTGCAAACAGAGTTGTATAAAGTCTTGACAGCAGTGATGCGAAATTTCGTTTTCTGTTTTCGAAAAAAACGCTGCACAAACCGGTGATGCCTCATTCCGTTTTTTCAATAATCGCTGCAACAGCACCAAGCTGTCATCGAGATGTGGCGCGATGAAGTTACCGACGTGCGCGATATTCAATACTCAGAGAAATGTGGTGCAAAAAAACAATAGTACAACGGTAGGATAAATTAACTGAGCAAACAAATGTTAATCGGATCAAAACCTGACCCGCATGACGTGTTTATGCACGTCTTCTCCGAACGCGATGAAGTCTCAACAAGTTCCATAAAGTTGAAATAGTTGAAAATATTAGTATAACGTTAAAATATGGAAATGATCAAAAACATGAAAAATATCAAACAGCACAATATGAAAAATATCAAAACTTGTAAATATGAAAACTCCACAATATAAATAGTATAAAAAATGAATGCAGGTATGAAAACAGTGGATAAGGGACTACCCCACTGGACCCCTAGTCTGATTTATAACTGATCACGGCCTTCGTCTTACAGGCTACTGCTCATCCATAAAAACAGGGGTCAAAACCCGTTGCATAATAATAAAAGGTCTTTTTTGACGTCTGCATAGTGTCCTGATAGGTCCTGCTGTTTCTGATTTATCTGAACACTGATCCTTCTGACTTCTAATCTGCATTGATAGTAAAAGCAGATTTTGTAACTGAAAGTGCTCTGCTTTAATATTAAATGCTTTGGGGTGACATTAGGCATTAAAAGTCATGATTGGTGGATACTTGTAAAGCAAACTTTCGTGTATATGCTTGCGGGAAAATTAAGTTAATTTTTCTTCTGATGAAATCAACTGCATTCATCGACTTTCTTGAATTTTCGTTGCTGCAGCGACAACTTTTCATCTGACAGTGAGAGTGAAATCTCTAACTGTTTAAAAAATTGCTTTAAACAGCACGAATCTCATTTCAATCTTTTGCGTTATGTCACATCCAAAATTTTTTTTGTGCGCAATTTATAGAAATCACGACTTTTGCAAAGTTTACAATGCTCACTGAATCATTTTCTACCAGCAAGCGCAGATGCACAAGCTTCGCATAGCATTCGTTGAAGTGCTGCTGTCTCTATGGAGCCCAGTTACCCTTTTCTGTTATTTTTTTTATTTGTGTACAGTACTGTGTTCACCTGTACAGGGTTGGACCTTATGGAAGCAGCGCAGACGCTTCAGCCAACAGCTGACAAAGACGCCGCCAGAAAAGCTTTCGAGCTGATTCATTTCATTGAACTGGCTCAGCAGAGTTGTACTGCAATTGAACAGGTAAAATGTAATGTTCGCTGACACTAATACAACCACATTCCGTCATTAAATGTTACTGTTAGTGCTAAAAGTACCAAACCGTTGGAAACACCTGTGGAATCTACGTTGACGCAGTTTATGAAAGTGGATTTTTACAACTGTATTTTTTATGAAGATTACTTGATTTTGTTTAAATTCACTTTTTTGTACGCACAGTGCTTCAAACCGGTGATATGTGCAATTCATGGTGCTTGTATCGGCGGCGGAATGGACGTGATTACAGCGTGCGACATGCGATGGTGCACAGAAGACGCCTTTTTCTCAATAAAAGTATGGCGTGTTTGTAGTTTTCCGCCAAGATTTGCTCCCAAATCGACCCATGTTTTTGCAAGGACCCATCTTCACAAATTCATAACCAATCTCTTGCAGTGTAAAACCGTCTGAAAAGCAAACAGTTCTAGAAGTTTTACCCAAGGCGTAACCCAAACCGCACATCGCGGATTTCGTAAAGTGTCTTGATTTTTGTCGGACGCAAGTAAATCGCGCAAGCTGCGAAAATGATATACTTTTCAACAATCTAAAACTTCGCGATTTTCCACTAAAATCTACGAGCGGTCTTCAAAACTGGGCTCAGTTCAAACGCTTTTATGAAAGCTTGAATCTTGACTGCTTGTTAGTACAGCCAAGACCTACTCACTTCCCTGATTTACGTGACAAACTGCTTTTACCGAACCATGACTGCCAAGCTTGTTTCTTTCTATTGTTGCGATCGGAAATCCCGAGCGGCATGTGCGCAGAGCTTCGCACCGTGGCAGCAAGCAACAATAGAGATCACCAGACGAGATCACTCTATTATTGCTTGTTCGCGCCACATACATATATTTTTGTTCTTCGCGCACATCTCGTTCGTGGTGAATCACACAGTCAATGCAACACTACCGGAGAGGTTGCAACAACATCCTCTCCATTTCACAACGAACCACACCGATCGCACGTTCTTTGTGTGAAGGCTGAACTCCGCACGACCTCCACATCCTGGTCACAGCACCATTTTGTTGCGATCGGAAATTCCGAGCGGCATGTGCGCA
>Ga0210059_1012733_pt1 | contig 12663 bp, 10 predicted proteins | sample Ectturendosymbi2_FD_188042 | JGI IMG/M metagenome (GOLD analysis project Ga0210059, IMG submission 188042) | Ecteinascidia turbinata endosymbiont from Florida, USA - Sample 2 (SPAdes) (version 2) | ecosystem: Host-associated > Tunicates > Ascidians > Unclassified | place: Key West, Florida...
TTCTAACAAATCGAAAAATTTTTCGTGAAAACATGTGCAGTTTTTTTCAACATTATTTTTTTCATCATTGACAAAATGGCTTCGCGGGCCGGATGAAATAACTTCGCGGGCCGCATTTGGCCCGCGGGCCGTAGTTTGGAGACCCCTGGCCTACAATATAAGTTACAAATCTACAATAACTTCATGACAAAACACTTTAACAGGCTGGTTGTGATGAGGTTGATAAACAGTGAATTCAGAAACGCATCCAAAAAATCAAATACTTTATGTTAATATTGCATACAAGTATCAAAATCAAACACAATGAACTTCAAGTTAACACAGCTATTAACATAGGAAAACGTCAAAAATGATAGTTCGATAAAAATCGATATTACAATGTGCTAAATTCTTGTTTTATGTTTCACCTGTTACCATAAAGTGTCTTTTCTATGGCAGACACTTTAGTAAATATAGTAGGCCTACATGGAATCTCACAAACCTTCAGTTGATAAAATTATAAATCCACCATTTGGTCTAAAACCTCTTCATCTTATACAAGTTAAGCAACCTAAAACTAACATTTAGCGTAATGAAATGTTTTTCATTTGTAGTAATGTACCAACACTTTTACAACATAGAAACTGTACGTTGTTCATCTCATTGTACGTTGTTCACGCTTTATTTAAAGCTGAAAGGGCCTGGTTTAATATAACATTTTGAAATAAGCCATGCTCGTGTCGTTAAAACCCTTTCAATAAAAGGAGCAATTTGTTGAATCATGCGTGCACATTTCTGCAGTATAGAATGAGTGGAAAATTTATCCACTGTTTTCGTGGTTTTTATTGTTTCTTTTTCGAGATTACAGCTATCTCGCATTAACAAACTGTTTAATACGTTCGGAGGAAGGTACGTGCTTGGGAGGGTAACATGAATGCAAAACATGCCCTGCATGCGTGTACCGCACAACAGCGGTGAGAAACGGTAACATCATTATTATTTTCAGCAGAGCCGCGGCGGAAGTGACGTAGTTTTCAAAATGGCGATTGTCTTTCTATGAATATCGCTACTGTTATTAAGATCAACATTATCGATAGCTTGGTGTATTGCTAAATGCCTCACTGAAGGATGATGATGACATCCAGGGACAAGTGAAATCGCTGTACTGTGCAGCAAACCAGCTCAGAGGTACATAGCTCAGTGCACACCTGCAGTAAAAACACTCCATTTCGTGCCTATTGTATGCCAATTTATGCTTGCCAATTGTGGAGCAAATGCACACAGACTAGCGTGAAGCACTAGCACATGCGTGTTGCATACAACAATGCTTACCGAATTATGCATTTCATACCCAGAAATGTAAGTGTTCTCCCACACCACGTTGAAATGTAAATGTTCGACCACACTATTGTGTCAGACCTTTCATGCCTTATTTAGAAACAATCGATATCACTTTTTACAACGTTGCGCTTCTCAACAAAATTTTTTTTATCCGATCGCTTCAAATGTCGGATTCTTTGTACAGATCTTCATTTTTCCTCCATTATTTAACGCTTTTTTATGACGGTGACCAACTGCAGTAGTTGTATGCGTCTCTTGAGTATTGGCTTTGTGAAGCAACCAAAAACTTCAGTGTGCTTCGTGGCGCCTCATGATTTCTGTATTTTCTTGTGATTCCTCTATCGCCCCAACGTGTTGACTGGAGGGCCGCAAAAAGTAACTAATTTTATCTTAAATTCTACCTTTATCATCCAAAGGGAAACAAGGAGTCAAGCTATGTCAAGGGGCTAGGCAGACTTATCTTGACTTACTGTCTATGTGTCTGCTTATTATGGATTTTCGTTTTGTACGTTATGTTCAACAGTAATTTGGGTAAAGAAACTTCTGATGCGTGCCATGTTAAATGTCCACTCTGACCGCAGGTTCCCCACTCCTGACATAGACGATGTGGGCAAGCTAAACATGTGTGAATACTGTATATATAACTAGTAAAACCCCTGAAACTCTTAACTAGTAAAAGAGTTTCAGGGGAAGACCGGGGGAAATGCTGTTTTGTTTTAATAATTTTATCTGAGGTTAATTCGATGCAGTTTGATACTTTTTATTAGTACGTGTGAAACGTCTTCAACTATAAAATTGATTTTCGCTAGCAGCAGGACTGGCTGAGCAGTTGTCTTATACGGCCTTTCGTCAACAGTTTGTGGTTCAAATATTTTAGAACACATCAATTTGCTAAATCTGAAATTTTTGATGTTTTTATATTTTCATCAGCATGCAATCAATTTCTGCTCTTTGATGTTACTCATTTTCCGCTTGTTGCATTTGTGTTATTTCGTGATTTGAGCCACAAAAATGCAACCGTGAAAACGCCCAAAAAAACAACAGCGGCCAACCCGAAAATCGTACGGCCAACTAACTTGAAATACGGCCAGATTTTTGAAACTTGGCCGCAAAACGGCCAATCTAGCCACCCTGTCTGACAGAGCTAACAATGCATGATAATGCACTGTCTCCTGCTGTAAGATTACACTACTTTTACGACATCATAAAACCTTGACTGCAAAATTATTACGATGAGATGGAAAAGGTCTCTATGTCTATCAGACACAGCCTATTAAAAATTGATACGCTACAGAAAATAAGAAAAGATGAGGACGCAAGTCACAATTAAGGACATTTCTCAGAATAAAGATACTACTTTTTTCCAAGACGTGGTACTTCAAAATTAGGACATTTCTTAGAAATAAAGTCCGTATATTAACCCAGCGTATAAGACAGGCATGACCACACTTTCTGACCCGAAGGCCGACTTTGCGACTGCCTGACAACAATAAATCACACCCTTTTGTTTACACTTTTATAGCGCTGCTAGCAGCTAAATGCTGCTGCGGCAGACAAGTCAACAAAAGACAGGCAGCAGCCAATGCTGTTGCACTGCTGTCCAAAGTCGGAAACGTGGTGCTTGAAAAAATTTGACAAGTATTGCCAGACCGGGTTAAATTGGTCGGCGGGCCGGATGCGGCCCGCGGGCCCTAGTTTGGCCACCCTTGGTATGGGAGAACCTGAGAACGGACGTGTTGGGGTGGTGGAAAAAGTTGGCCATTTTTCTTCTCATGTTTGTCCTCGTCTTCCAGTTTAAGTAAGCCGTATCAGTGGCTATATGTTATTAAAAATGCAAAAACGTATTTTGTAGTTTTAACTATGGATTTCGAGGGTCATCTGGATACACAGCTCGAACAGTGCAATTAAAGATAGAGTTTGCAGAAACATACTGCCCACGAAGGTGTCTACAGTTGTTTATTTTTCGGTCAAGCAAATGCGTAGTTGAAGTCGCTGCGATGAGCCTTAGTCGTGTTACAGAGGAAAAACCTCCGCAGTAATGGCATATAAAACCATAAATAGTCCAATACGACTGCCTACTTTGTTGTCGAGGTGTATGCAACGAGAAGCTTAGTTAAGTCCAACAAAGCAACGCGGCAGCAACGCTTGCAAACACTATTTGATTGTGGAAAAGGTCAGTTCAATAGTTTTTAATCAAATTCACGTTTGAGTTGATTTGAATTTATTATTGCATTTTTAAGCGATCACAATATCTTTTTCCGGCAAAAATGAGGTAATGAGGTCATTGCATAACATCTTTGAAATAAATGGCAAAGAAATGTGTCGTCATTTTGTTCAGACTAGCACAAAGGTTTGACGTGTGCTTATAGAGTTTAATTAGCTAGAAACACGACTTCGAACTGCTGCAAGTTCTATATAATTAGGCTTATCGACTCAACGTCTATGGAAAAGCTTTCAGTACCAAGAGAAAGTTAAACATGAACAAAGTTTTACTTTGGAGCAGTAGTTTTCAACCTGGGGTCACGACCTGCATAGGGGTCGTGAACCATTTTTGGAGGGGTCGCGAGTAGAGATATTTTATGTACACAGCTGTATTACATTTGCTTTATTCGAGTTTAAATGGGGGTCGATGGGTTCTGGTGGGTTGCTATAATGGGTCGCGGAGGTTGAAAACCACTGCTTTAGAGAGTTGTTATGTGTCCCTCGCATAGTTATGAATTTGTCGAAAGCCTCGAGATTATTTATCCTTGCACTGTTCTCCATCAGCGCACTCAGCACTGGATCATTTCCAATCCTGAAAACTTCACGTAATGGTTGCCATTTACTTGTTGCCATTGCAGCATTTATTTCACAACCAGCTGCGCAGATTGTGGTTCAGAAATTGAGAAGAGCCTAGCAGGCCATTCGAAGCACTTCATCACATCATCACAAATAAGAAGCTTGGCCAGGGACGACGGAGCAGCGGTAGGACGGGGGTGGGGGCAGAAAAAGAGTTGAGGGCAATGGAAACTTAAAAAAACAAAACTCGTTACCAATTTGCTTGTTTCTGTTCATCAACCATGTTGTTGACTTCAAAAGTAGTACGAGAATTTATAGAAAACCACTCCAAATTTTCTGGGTGCGCGAATAGCTGCAATAAATTGGTTTCAATTCGATCTTGATAAACGATGATATTACCTACGATACTGTTATGATAAGGTACTTCTGCCTCGTTGCCTCCATTTTGAAAGGGCAGGGGAGATGCCCCGGTCATGCCCGCTCTCTTCGGCGTCCGTGAGCTTGGCATTGATTTTCTGAGTCAAATTGAATGGCATCAAGCAGTTGTATCCTGGCTGACATCAAGCACTGTATCAGTAAAAAACTTCAAAATGAGAAAATACCAAAGTTTATAAACCAGCTATTAATAAGGCAACAGTACGTAAGCTGATGCTTTTATAACAATTTTGTTCTTTAAGTGAACTGTTAGTCCAAGTGGGTAGATGCAACCAATAGGAGTGTGTCTTTTTTCAGGTGCCTTCCGGGATGAACTATGGGTGAAGGATACAACAGCATTGTTCTGAAATCACTATGCTTGTTGATTTTTGTTGGGATAGGTAAGCAATATTCAACGGTTGGAAATTTTTTCCACTTTATTTTTGCACCGAAAATCCGACTTTATGATCCTTCATAGATTTGAAACACGCGCCTGCGTAACCAACAGACACTAGCTGACGCTGAATTGTCTGTTACATGTAATTGAAGAAATGCAAATTCACTTGTATTTACAAAAACGCTTAGATTACAGCTCAGCCATCTTGAAGCAAATAATTTGCATAGGAAAATAACTGCGTTGACAAGAGAATTATATCGTTAGACGAAAAGTGTAAAGTTTTCAATTTCTTTAAAGTTTTTTTTTAAGTTGTAAAGTTTTCAGAATTCATCATTAGCACTCAAGGATGTCTTTTCGCATATATTCTAAGAAAAAGCTTTCCCGCCCCACATTATTTTATGTCAAATAGCCATGTTCGAAAAAAGGGATGAATAGATGCAGAGGTTCTTTGACAATAAGGGCTGAGTAGCTCGTTGAATAGGTGCAGTGGCTCTGTTGGTCAAGGTTGTCTAATGGTATATTGAAAAAACAAATATAATACTGTAAATTGTAATGTTGGCTTGCTGCTCGCCACTTGAACTGCTGCAGAAAAGCTGAGCGATGTTCGAAACAACCTGTGCGCCTGACGCCTTGCAAAAATAAAAATGTTTCTATGTAAACAACAATGTTGTTAGTGATTGTTTTTGGTGTGGCATACAAGTAACAATAAATACTCCCACAAAAGACGCAAACGGTAAATACTGGAAAAATTTGCATTCTGAAAAAAAAACACTTTTGCTATTATATTTGAAAAGGTATTGCTTCGTTCTGGGTAGTGTCGTTGACAATGGGGTCCGTGATGCCGGTTTCCTTATTTTTTTCCCCTGCTGGAAATGGCTGATGAGCTTTTGTAAGCCTTTCGCTGACAGTGACTCTTTGCCAGACCCGTAACCAGCTTGGGACACCACGGCGGCGAAGAGTTTTCTGAGAAGGACCCAAAATTTTTAAACTATGCCCAATAATTATGTCAAACACATTTTTCCACGGGGGGCGAAAACCCTTTAGTTACGGGCCTGCTCCTTGCTATTGGCTCATCGTCGACAAAAACCTTGCGACGTGCCTGACGGTGGGACTGCAGCTTATGTCTTTCGTCATTCATTTTCATACCCGTTTTTCCTTGGGCAGGTTGCGGGGTCAGCAGACCCAGGAGGACTCAAAATACCTCAACGGTTTTCACATAAATCTGCTGGCTCCACACCAAGACGGGACCAATCAAGGTCGGAGATATAATCTCGCCACCTTGTCCTTGGCCGACCTCCGGGCCGCTATTCCGTGGATGTAGCCAGCAGGACTTGCCTAGCCAACCTTTTCTGGAATATTCTAGTCACATGGCCAGTATTGTTAAATTCTCTGTATTCCGAGAAGCGGCTCGACATTCACGATTTGAGAATTTCACAGCTGCGCACTTGGTCGCGCAGTGTCATCACGTGAACTCTGCAAAAACCCCATCTTTCCCACTTCTACTTACTGTAATATAGCACTCTCACTCATCACCCAAGATTCATGACCATAGGTGAGAATCGGCTTTGCTCTGAAATTAATTTCGCTCTTTATACTTCCGATTATCCGGTTCCCCGCTAAACCGGCAATATTTGACGAAACAAAATCGTCCGAATAAACGAGATCTGACTGTACTACAACCGGAGTTTCACTATGTCAAGACACTGAAGGCTGGGAAGAGCAGGATGCAATGAAATCCGACCTGAATTGCTCTTAAAATCTTGAAGAAAGGATTTGTTTGGCTATATCGGTTGTGTTATGCTTTCTGGCGACGGGAAGGACACCGAAGGATGGGCAAAATGCGGTGATCATCCTCATACACACGAACGCCGGAGCCAAAAATCTTTTAGATTCTGGAGCCGGAGCCTAAAATTTGGGTTTCGATTCCACAGACATAGCTTGTGAGGCAAGCGAATTGTACAAACAATACAATGGTTTTTAGTTTTGAACGGACCAAATCGTTCTGGGTCGGAGCCGAAGCTAAAACTTCCAGATATTGGAGCCGGAGCTAAAAATTTAGATGTTTGGAGCTGGAGCCGGATCCTGAAATTTGAGTTCTGGCTCCACAGACCTGGTATGGACGCCCGCAGGGGGAGGGGCAAAACGGGCATTTGCCCCCCCTAGAAATTAGGACTAGGAACCAAAATTTTCTAGCAAACCTGAAGTCAGAAGCTTTATTCCGATTAAATGCTTTAATTCTTTCCTTGATAGTTTATTTGCCGGTATGACACTCGCACTGCACAAGAGTCAGGTTCATTATTCTGGTTTCATGTAGTGATGAGCTTGCAGTTCACTTATGTCCGCTCTTTTTCCTGCAGAGGCAGGGCCGGATTAAATGAACGCGAGGCTCCGGGCAAAGTCGTGACCGCTAGGCCCCTTAAGGCCCTAAACGCTTAGCCCAGGAGTTCCCAACCTGGGGTACACGTACCCCTAGGGGTACATTTGCCTACCTCAAGAGGTACATTTAAGGTTCAGGCTCCATTTTGAACATTCTATTTCAGTAACTTCAGACATAAAAACGGAGTCTACTTTTATAGTTCTGAAACAGGGGTCGGCAACCTACGGCCCGCAAAGCAAAATCATCCGACCCGCAGCACCTTCACAAATTGTAGTAATTGTATAGCACCCCTAGTGGTATTACATTTTATGGATCTGCCTTCCTTGCAATTTCTTATATTGCATGCTTATGAAGAAGTACTTGAGACATCGCACTGTGTCATAAATGTACTGTTTGTCGTATTTTGGGTTTTCGTTATGAACTGTGAAAATCAAGAGCAACTCTGATTAAAATTCCATAAATTCCTAAAGTTTAACAAAATCATAAAGAGCAAAGGGGACGAAATTTTTGGTGGAAAATTAGTACGGCATGCCATACCTAGCAGACTTTGTTTTTGGCCCGAGACTAGGGAAAGGTTGCCGAGCCCTGTTCTAAAATGTAAAAGCTCTGTTAAAGGTATTGAGTCAATGCCTCCAGAGATGAGATATTTGATGTAGTGGAAAACTTCTGTTGTGACTGTAGGTGGTTCGTCTCTTTGGGCTAAATAGTTCCTACGATTCCGAGTGATGACAACTGGCCATGTAGCAGAATCGTTTGTTATCCAAGAGTTCCGACAAATTTTGAATTTCAATTTTAGTCCTCGCAAGTCTCATCAGATGCACCAGCTTCCTTTTTTGTCAGATTCAACAATTTGGAAACGACTTGTCTCACTTCCTGTACACAAACGTCCACTTTGACTATTTGCAGGGGCGCAACCAGCTGTGTACCAAAAAACTAAACATGTTTTAGAAAATTCAGGGCGCAATTATCCCACTCTAGTTGCGGGCTTGACAACCTGGCATAACTTCATCAGGCTAGTTGTCTACGCTGTCGCCATCTTCACTGTGGTGTGGCTCTTCTTGAGCTTTTTGCGCAATTTCTGAGGTAGTTCTGTTAAAATGCGTCTCCAATGCACCTTTCTTTTTTTCTGCTTTGGGCTTTGTTTGTCCTAGCTTTAGCCTTCTCTTGACTGCCACTTAAAAGTTTGGCCTATGTTTGTTGGTCTTGGAACTCATGGTATTTATCTTAGTTACAGAAACAATATACTCTTTAATAAATAAATAGCCCAAATCCAACTATTGAAACCAAACAAAGAAACACCAGTATAACACTGCCTATCATTGTATACTGTACACTTGGATAATGGTTACAGACAGTGAAACCCTCTTGAGCAGGTTTTCCCAACCTTGCTCTCACCGTGTACCCCTTCAGTATTTCGACAAATGAGCATGTCCCCTAAAACTTCCTATGTCAAAAATGTTGAGCAAAATAACAAATATCCACTGTATTTTTAAACTAACTTTTAGATTTTAGAACTGTAAAGGTAGACTCCGTTTTATTGCTAACCTTCAAATGTACCCCTTTAGATAGGCAAATGTAACCCCTGCTCTAGAGCACCGGTTAAGAACACAAACCGCTTATTAGAGCAGGTCTCGAAAATTTCTTTTTCTCTTCCGACTTCTAACATGAAATATATAAAGTAATTGCAGATTTCACAATAACTATAAACCTACTTTTCAGAAAATTTACAAACCAGGTAAGTATTGCAAGTAGCCTCCAAAACTTCCACAAAAACTCATCGCACCTATGTACTTTTTCAGACTTTGTGCAACTTCTAATTTGTTAGGCTGTATCTTAGAAGCTGCGGTGTCAATCTGTGTGGGAATGATGCCATAATCCTTATTTCGGCAGTATTTCATGATGCAACTCTAAGCACAAGAACATGATAAGGTTTGCTCCGCTTAAATTTAACTGTCGCTTCTCTTTCGCTGAAAGAGGTGGTCCCAACACTTGTATTTACAGTATATAACACTGGGACCATATTGCTTTTTCTATAACATTGGGACCATATTATTTAAGTTTTAAAAAACTTGTGTATCAGAAGTTTCATTTATAGTGAAATAAACACATTCAGACTGTCCAAATTCAGCAAAATAAGATTTACATTTAATATTTTCGTCCCTATCCCTATGCAAGAAATGGTTTATTTAAAGGCTATACAAAAAAGCGCCCTAATGGGCGTTTCTGTGTCGGGAACCACCGATAAAAAAACGTATCTGAAAAAATTTAGGGGGAGTCAGCCCCCTTATCCCCCCCCTTGATCCGCCTATGGAAAGGCACGTAGTTTTATACTGTGTGGAAAAAGCGTAGGTGAACCTGTAGCAATGCTTCCACAAATTTGAAAATCCGTTGTTAGTGTGAGACTGTGAGTGTTAACAATGTGCCTGAAGTGAGTGAATAGCTTAATCAAAGTATTCTTATGTAAGCATCTTTTCACCAGTGGCGTAACAACAGAGGTTTGAGCCAGGGGGAAACTTAGCTGAAACCATAGGCGTAGCCAGGGGGCCCAGGGGAATCTAGGACAGTTCGCGATGCCGTTTCGGCGACGGGACTTTCGGCGATGGTGGTCGCAAATGTTTTATACGAAAAAAGTGTTTTTGAAATGCAGTAGAATTGCCCTATAACGGCACTTCAACGGACCGGTGATAAAGAGTCGCTAATGGCGAACTGACCTTGCAGCCGAACTAAAATAAATCGTTCCTACAATGGCGTTTTAGTTGAAGGCCAGAGCATGGCAAGGGTTAAAAGTGTTCTTTGACTAGGATCAGGGCCGGCCTTTGGCCTACTGGACCGATTGCATCCAATCGGGCCCCGCGCCACAGGGTGCCCCGCGCTGCGCCTACAAACGTACGCAAACTTACACTTTCAATCGAAGCTGCTTGTGTATTGCAGGCCCGGGGCCCACAGTATTTTTAAACGTGGGGCCCATTGCCAACACAAAAAGTGAAATGCGCGGTATTGAACGCCCTCAATAATTCTTTCTTTAATCGAAACAATGGTGTCATTGTTTTTCGGCGATGTGTGGCCTAGGTTTTTCAATAGCAGGTATGTTTTGAAGCTGTTTTCTGTTTAAGTTGCAAGCATTTCGTATTAGGAACGTTTCACTAGTTGCTGCAAGATGCGATTTGATAGTCATTGCTGTTTCAACAGTTACAGCACTGGTACTTGTCTTCTGAAGGTTAACTTTGATTCGTAATTCCGAATGTATGCTGCTTAGTCAGTCTTATTTAATTTCACTCCCGTAGAGATCTGATGACGCAACCTGAGATTGGCGAAAACGTTTGAAATAAACCTAGTTTTAATTATTCGAACTTAAGATTATTACAGGTGTGCAAAAATAACCGTTCCTTAAAAGTAATAAAAATATCTTTAGCGAATATTAACAGTTAAGCCATTTGCAAAGACACAAAAGTGTTGGAACCACCTCCTTCGACGAAAGAGAATTGACAGTTAGGTTTAAGCGAAGTAAGCCTCATGATGTTTTGTGGTGAGATTTGCATCATGAAATGCTGCTGAACCAAGGGTAATAGCACCATTCCCACACATAATAGCGTCGTAGTTTCTGAGATACAGCCTAACAAATTGGAAGTTGCAAAAAGTCTGAAAAGTTGCAAAGGTTGGACGACATTTGTGGAAGTCTTGGAGGCTGCTAAAATACTTGCCTGTTCTGAAACATTTCTGAAAAGTAGGTTTATAGTTATGGGGAAATCTGCAATTACTTCATATATTTGATTAGTGTTAACAGACAAAATGCTTTTTAACCTTCTCCTGGATATTCAAAACCTGCTGTAATAAGCGGCTTTTGCTCTAACTGGTGCTGTATTAAGTTAACCGGTTTTCACTGCAACCATTTTCCGAGTGTAAAGCATAGAATGATGGGCAGGTGTTATACTGGTGTTTTGTTTTTTGGTTTCAACAGTCGAATTTGGGCTATATTTTTCTGTAAATAAGACAAACATCAAGAGTCAAAGACCAAGAGACATAGGCCAAAAATATTAAGTAGCAGTCAAAAGAGAGCTACTTAAAGCTAGGGCAAAAAAGGCCAAAGCAGACAAAGAGGAAGTTGCGTTGGGCAAGTATTTTACCAGAACTATCTCAGAAAATGCGCAAACATTTTGACTCTGAGTAAGCACTCGCATTAAACCCAATACCTTCTCTCTGGAGGTATTGACTGCAGAACCGTCGCCAGAAAGTCTTCAAAAGGGGGGTTTTACGTTTGTGCGGGAGGGCTTGACTTCTGAAAATTTGATAAAAACTCCACTGATTTAAAGTGTTTGACATTTCAGATTTGGGGGGCTAAGTCCACCAAAGTCCCCCGCGGTGACGGGACAGATTTAGTGTAGCAACTCATGGATTTATTGGGTGTTACGGCGTTGTCCGTTGAAGTCTTTGCTGGAGAAGTGAAATTGGGGGACATGCTCCTGACCTCCCTCTTCGTTCTTTCATATCATATCAGTGATTATGACTTGATGTCCCCCTCAAAAATTTTTGCACACGCTATTGAGTGGGACCCCGTAAAAGTGCTTCCAATCGGGCCCCGCATTTGCTAAGGCATGCCCTGACGAGGTTTGCCACTTATTGTATCGTGTTTTTGCGAATACTTTGATAAGAAAAACACAAACAAGTATTTGAAATCAATGTCAGTTGTATTTACATGCAATACAGAGCACAAGTAGTAAAGTACTGCATTATGTATTTGCAAAAAAGTTGCTAAGTTTCGTTTGTGCTGTTCTTGAGACAGCTTTATCTAGCACTAGCACATGGTTTGAATTTTGTTAGAGAATTTTCCACCATGGGGTACTGCGTCTTTCACTCGACATTCTACTCACTGCTCCACCAAGTCTCGGTCGGCTTATTAACTACTGTCGCAACAATCCTCAAAAATCCCTAATACAGTGCATTACAGTAAAACATGCAACGATTTCCGTCTACTCCCTAATGTCATTGTTACGTCACACCCACGTGAAGCGCTGCGCCTGCGCGCTTTAGCACTCGGTCCGCGTGCCCACTATTCGGGAGTTCGTCCCTAGATTGGGAATTTCAACATCTCTTAGGGAAAATCTGGGGATTTGAGGAATCTAGGGATTTTTTAGGTAAATCGCATTTTTCAGGATAAATCTGTCGACAGGTGTGGTCATGCGTTGTCATGAGTTTCCACCTGATGTGAAAATCGGGTTGTGATTTGCTGTCAGTTACAGGAAAAAGGAGTAGTGCACAACAAAGGCGCAGCCAGGGGGGAGGCTGAAGGGGCTCAAGCCCCCCCCTTAGCGATCAGAATATTGATGTTTATTTTCTTAGTTTTTCACCAACATTGTACTGTAAGTCGAGATCGGGTGCA
>Ga0210059_1012734_pt1 | contig 12663 bp, 4 predicted proteins | sample Ectturendosymbi2_FD_188042 | JGI IMG/M metagenome (GOLD analysis project Ga0210059, IMG submission 188042) | Ecteinascidia turbinata endosymbiont from Florida, USA - Sample 2 (SPAdes) (version 2) | ecosystem: Host-associated > Tunicates > Ascidians > Unclassified | place: Key West, Florida...
GGAGCACCAATTTCAAATGGGGGGGCCGGGCACCATTGGCTCCCCCGCTGGCGACGGCCCTGCACGGAACAGGTGCAAAACATTACTAAAAACAATTAACCGAGCTCTGCGATTAGGAGAAATTTCATTTACAGTCACATAAAAACAGATTGCCCTTCATACTTCTGAGCTTTTTAAAAGCCAGTTCATTGGTTTGTGGGTTGCGACCCTTTAACGCCCGCACCGGTCATTATAGCGGCAGGTGAAGTTATGATCGACTCTAACTTCTGTACGGATTGAGCTAGCTAGAGAGTCATTGAAGGCATTGTCCGATCTGGAAGATAGCAGCAAATCTTTTGACATACGTTGCCCGCACCGGGGACGTCATTATGACATCGTTTTGGAAGAAAACCCGGTTTTCACGTTGCCAAGAAAACCGAGTTGCTTCCATTCAAAAATCCATACAGCTCACTCGAAAAACGTTGGAAATATACTTTCTACATAAAAAACGTCGGTAAAGACCTTAACTTTGCGATGATGATCAGAAAAATTTAAAAATTTTTGGTAAGGTGTCAAACCGGGCAAATCCAAAGATTTTTGTTTTTTTGCCGTTCAACCAACGTTTCTGCCAATCAACACTCACAAACCGTCTCAAAGTTGCAGAACAAGTGTGTTTGGGTGTCATACAGCATCCCACCAAATTTCAAGCCAAAATATTTACAGGAAAGTAATTTTCTTGAAGAAAATAAAAAATTCCGCTAGGTGGCTGAGCCAATTCCTTGTTTTTTTGGCCATAACTGCCCAACCCCTTAGGCTAGCAGGCTGATCAAGGTCTCTAATATTTCAGATTTGCTTCATTTTAAAAGACAAACCAAGTAGTTACCTCCTGTAATTTTTTTGCAGGACCCCAGAACGTCATTTGAAAGTCCATCAATCCAACCCACCCTTCTTAACCCCCAATTTTTCCACAAACGCAGCCCGGACTTACTTCTTTTGGGAATATTGCGTTATGTTGTTCTTCAAACGTCGGCGAAGCGCAAAAACCAGATCGAAAAAGCTGAAAGGGATGTGGTGAACGTGGTTTTTGCTTTTCTGTGAAAATTGCTAAAAAATCAGTACGGCAAATACACAAATATTGATTTTGCTCAAAAATTTCAAATTTAATGATACTTTTTGTCAAATTCATTGGATTCTTTGCTGTCGTCCGCATTCAGGGATGTTTTCACTGGCTCTCCAGATCTAGCTCAATCCGTTCGGGCGTTATGACTGATCAGTGGCGGGCGTTAAAGGGTTGCTTATATTTTTGCTGATTTTGTGTGCAAATTTCCTTTTATATTTTTCCTTCTCTCGTTGCACTGCTTTTGATAAAATACGCAACGTTTTGACCGTGATACTAAGATACCTTCTCAAAGCCGACTTCTAATATTTTCACAGCGACATTATATCTAAGATATGACGCCGTTGAAGCGAAGAAGTATTTTTTATGCTTTAGTATGCTTCTAACTATGGTACTATATGCAGTTTTGTGATATTTAATTGTCAAAAAACTGCTCTGTAAGCAAAATTTACGTATGTCGTGTACCAAACCTCTCCGTTGCAACAGAACGTTCTTTCCTTTTTTTATTTTTTTAGGCATTCAAACGGTTTCACATGTCAATATGACGTTTTGTGTTAGCAAATCTTTTCTAGGCATCATGTATGAAATCATGAAAGTTGCTTGTGATCACAAAAATAGATGTTTTTACAGAGTGTTGTTTTACTGCACATTCAAAAAGGTATAGGTAGAATAAGATTTATTTTTTTGATACAGACTTATTTTTGATCACTTTACCGGCGAACTATCCACTCACATCTACCACATCCTTGAAAACCCGTTTTCGTACGACAATTTTTAAAAGTCCCATGACATTACACAATTTTTTGCTGAGTCTCCAGACTGTCGCTCATTTGACCTTCGTGGACTCATCTGCGAGGAGTATAGCAGTACTGCAGCCATGGGCGACCGCAGAATTTTTCCAGGGGGGGAAAAGTCGACATTTTGATTACCTTCTTCAGATTGTTGACAATGCAACGCAAATGGACGTACACAAAAAGACAATGTCCACTGTTACGTCAGCAGTCGCATACAGTATTTTCCCTGTAAGAAAACTTTACACTGAGCTATGGGCGTCGGAAGGATTTTTTCCAGGGGGGACACAAGGGGATTTTTCTAAAAATTTTCCAAGGGTCAAAAGAGGTGAAATTTGATTGTTCCCACTCGAAAATAAGAAACCAACATTTTTTGCTGCAAATTTCAAAAATCCAGGGGAGGACAAGCCCTCCCCCTTCCGACGCCTATGCACTGAGCAAATGTTTGCTTAAGTCAGCATGGATATTTTAAGACTGAGTTAGCAGAGCTCTAAACGAATTGCAAACTGTGTGAATTTTTAGAATAAGTGCAAAATCTTATGTAAATACGAACAAAGTACTATTGAATTCAAATAGCTTCTCCTTTTTTTCGTGCTTTTCAAATGTATTGGAATGTTGAAAATTGCGCGAAATGAGATTTTGCGCAAATTGTCTGGTGGTACTGCGCATTTGCGCACCTTTAGAGGAAGCATTGGTTGCAAAAAATGCGCTTTATTTGCAGCAACGCTTCTTTTTCACTCATGCTTCTTTACACATAACAGTATAAACCAGGGTTGGGCAAACGCGTGTTGCGTCGAGTAATTCTGCGCTCGTGCACGGCTCGGCAAGGCAACTCCTGGGAGCAATAAAACAAACAAAGAATCGTGCGCGGGTATTCCTGACAACTCCTCAGTGTAGATTGGCCTTTAGATTCACTGTCGTTGTTAGACTTGCTGGTGACTAATTCCACGAACTTGTGCAAACACATTGATTAATTAACAAACTTTAAATAAGAGGCAATTTGCGATATTGCTCTTTATCTAGAAGAGCCAAACGAAATATGTCGGCGAGCAACACAAAATACGTCGGCGAGCCGCACTTCGCCCACCACTGCTACAAACCTACGTGGCTTACTACTATGAGCATGTCACTGATCACTGTCTCGCTCACTGCATCACCTGCCAAATCGTCTGCGTTCAATAGTTGCATGCGGCAAAACGCCCACCGCAGTAACTTCAAGTGCACCTTCGAAGATTGTTTGCCATGTTATTGTTATGCAACAAAGACCAATAGTAGAACAATTCGCTCCCGAGTTTCGCAACCTGCCTCTGCAGGCAAAGAAGCGGAATGAAGTGAACTGCAAGCTTATCACTGCATGCTACCAGAACAGCGAACCTGAGTCTTGTGCAGTGTGAGTGTCATATCGGCAAACATAGCGTCATTGAATTAACCCAACTAATCAGAAATTGCTGATTTCACATTTTCTAGAAAGTTTTGCTTCTTGGTTTCAATTTCCAGGGGGGGCAAATGGTCATTTTGCCCTCCCCCTGCGGACGCCTATGACTGCAGCCAGGGTTGCGGAGTCGGAATCGTAAGGAGTTGGAGTTTTTTTGGTGGAGTCGGAATCGGAGTCTGGAATGGGAGTCGGTGATTTTGGAAAGGTCGGAGTCGGACATTTTCCTCCGACTCCGCAACCCTGATTATATTATCAGGGCAACAACTCCATGTAACGTTTGATCGATGCATGACAGCAGGGCAAGGGCACTACCCGCAAATTTCCGAACCTTGTTTAACAAATCTTCCGTTCCTTTTTATACTCACAAAACATTTTACCATAGCTTTCGAGGCATCGTGGTTTGTTGAAAGTTTTAAGTAATAGAATTAAACAAGCCCACAAAGAACGGAGAGCAAAGCTGGCTTCTACTGTTCAACAAATTTTGAAAACAAAGATGAGACATATTGAAACTTTGCAGATCCAGCTGAAAAAAAGAACGTGAAAAAGTTGAAAATTCCCAAAACCATTTTTGCTGAAGCGTGATTAAGCCACCAGGATAAATCGAGGGAGCATGGATCGCTTCAAATCTGTAGTCTCACGTATACCTTGTGCAAACAGTATGTTTCATAAGTTCTAGCTTTGTAGTGCTGACTGCTGTGCAGATATAATTTGCGTGTCAGAAAGCACTGCAGTTTGACACAACAGTTCCACAAACAGAAAATAAGACTACATCAGACCCCTGCTGGTACAAAGTTATAATGTTAGGCTATCCTTCTTCACTTTTTCTGCATGTACCGTTTCGCAAAACAAGCCTGATGAATTGCGCTGCAAGCTGTATTTGTAACAGAACATAATGGCCAATAATAAGTTGTAGAAGCCTACGCAAATCCATCGTGAATCATCATTCATAATGTCCAATGATAAGTTGCAGAGGCCTACGCAAATTCACCGCGAATCTTCATGCGTAGAGGCCTACGCATATCCATCCATCACGAATCGTCATTAGATCGAAGAACGATTAGAAAACCACTTGTCAGGGGTTTACCCTGTGGTATTATCTTAGCGTGAAATGAATCACTTCGTGACGCCTTCTGTCCAGTAATTAGTCGAGCGTCGGTGCATTATGAACTGCATCAAGGTAACCAATGTGTTTTAACAAAATGTCACTTCCTTTTGCAACTACATTGTAGACCCGATATAACGCGATCCGATATAACGCGGAATCGGATACAATGCGGTTGGAGTATGGACCTCGATTTCATAACTGATTTGCTGCGATGCAGTACTTCTAGGTACATAATTTTAAACATCTCAAAATGCGCAGTCGCATATGGTTTTGTCACAATCCAGACCACGTATGACGTATGTTAGGTATATCCCCGTAAAGACTGTTGGGCAAGTTCCAGTCAAAGTCTCTGGGAGACTGCGCTTGCGGTTCGCCAATAGGAGAGATCGCAAGGAAAAAGAATAGACAAGCACTGAAACAGTCAACTCTGGACTCGTTTTTAGTATAAACATCACATTTATATACGAAAGGGGTGCTTTGTCAAATAGGATTGGTGAGGGACCACGGCGGTCATCTAGTCAACCAACCCTATTTTTCAGTTTTTGAGAAGTGTTGAAAAACAACATTTGAGTGAAATAAGCACAGTTAGGAAAACAAACAAACACAGAACATGGTGAAGAAAATGTACAGATGAAAGCGCATGCCTATGCACACAGATGAGTGGATCAAATTTAATTGAAGGAATTTGGTGTGGTTAAGAATATGTTTAAACAAAATGTAAAAAGAAAAAAAAATTGCTAAAACTAATTAATTAGGTACAGAAAAGAAACAAGCAAAACAGAAAAAACTATGGAATGTGCTTTCATGCTGAAAACAATGGGATGTGCACAGGGAAGAAACAATGCGAGAAGTAAATATACATAAAATACACAGAATTACTTTAGTGTGAAGGTTTTGTGTGAAGGCACAGAATTACCTTTGTGTGAAGGTTACCTAGTATATGTGAAATTGAAATTAATAGGGAAAATACAAACCCTTCTGTAGCAAACCTGAAATAGTGTAGTACCTCTATCTTCTCACAAACTGCGTGGACGTGGATTTCATCAACTTTCATCAACGTTCTTTTACTTTTACTTGGTCTACTTTCGTCACTTCCTAAATCACACAGTTGCATTTTTGGCGCCCGTTTTGACCCAGCGCTCTAGGCCACCGCCTAGTTCGCCTAATGATAGCGCCGCCCTTTTTGCATGTGCTGTTCAATCTGAGTTTTTTCACCGGATGAATAGACATTTGAAAAAAGAATAGGAAATATTTTGAAAGACATGCAACTCTTACAGTAAAAAAAGCTTTCGTTTTTCTAACAAGACTTTTTGTCGAACTCTGGAATGTTTTACATAAGACTATTTTTGACAAATTTACTGAATGTTAAAAGCATTTTTTCAACTCAGTCATTTACTAACAGAAATAACACGTAACTGATTAATCATAAAGAATATTTATTTTGATACATTTTGAAAATACGATGTTTATGAATAAAAGATGTAAACTTCATCATTTCACCGGCACTGATTTATCAGCAAGGAATTTCTTGTCCGAGGAGATATGTTGCAATAGAAGCGTCAGGATTACGTTAAAATTATTTTCACAATAGTCTCCGTGGTGAGATGAATTGCACGTTTTGAATGACGTATTCATTCAATATCATTTAAATGTATGGTAGAGTGGTCAAAATATACTACATGTCAACAACCGAAATCAGATTAGAAATACGTTTGCAAACAGTTGTACGAATTATAAAAAAACAAATCATACACTTTGTGACATTTAGTCATTTCAGGAGTTACGTTTTGGATTGCTTTTCGCAAACAAACACGTTAACAAGAAAATGGCAATAATCAGTTGCACTGCACAACAAATTTACATGCAATTAGAAAAACTCAAGACTTAACTGGATGGCTATAAGTTTTCATACAAGATTTTGAAAACTGCTTTGTGAAAGCCAAAATTTGTTCGCGTTACAACAAAGAAGCTCCAATAGCTTGGTTGAACCAAGGTGGAAGACAACAAGAGGCGTAACTATAAAGGGCAGATTGAAAATGCAAGATTGGATTAAACAGTCCAGCAGACATCAAACCTAAAGAATTGCCGAAATTCTTGATCAAAAGATATTTTCAAAAAACTTTCACAGCTTTGTTCGCTGGCCTACACTACGTGTGTGACTTGTCGCGTGATGCGTTCTGATACTCACGCAATGCACGGAAAGATGGAATAATACAAAATCTATTATTCAAAATATGCTCAGTGCTCATATTGATGGAAAATACATAGCATTCCATTTTTTGCCTTCGTGAAATAATTTCAATAACTTGTGACTCGAGCTCGTGCGTAATTTATTTGCGCGGTTTTACAAAATAACGCATTCACTGCAGACGCTTCTCTCTCTGCTTACGAGTTCATCATCGTCACTCATGGATATAATGGTGTGTTGGCTTCTGCTTGATCTTTGAGGTGAAAAAGTCTGCTGGAAAAGATCTTCTTGCTTGAAGTCTGAATAACTCCGCCTTAGCTTGGTGTCTTTCATAGGTCTGTTATAAGGAATATTTCTTGAAAACTGATGATACTAAAAAGTCCTGTTTTCCAACAGAAACATTCGTACCCTTGTGTTTTAGATGAATATATCTACAGGTTTGCAAAATTGGTAGTGGTTTTGATAACACCATCAATGCTTTTTCACTTCAATTGGAAAAGTACAAACACAACAAAAACAAAATATGCTACTTTCGCTGATGGTTTTGTTTGCAGTAAAGTGTATAATACTTGCCGTCATATACCTGAATTTATTTCTATCCCCGAACATACTTGATGTTTTAGAAAAATTTACCTCCTCATCAGGGCCGGTGCTAAGTGTTTGGGATCCCCAAGCCTGAGGTCTCCATCATACAATATATTGCATTTTGACACATAATATTTATATCAAAAACATCGACTTATTTCACCAAATTTTTATAAAAGCATGTTTCTAGCGTACAGCATCAACACAACATTTAAAGCAGACAGATTACAGATTTTAGCATTTGCTATATTACAAGTTAGGAAAATGACTTTTTCCAAGTTTTCAAAGATGCAAATGTTTTTGTCAACTCAGTCATGTCTAATGTTTTTGCAGGTTCACTCTCAATAGATATCATTGCCAGATTTGTTACGCTTTCATCAGCAATAGTTGATCTGTGAAACATTTTGATTAACTTCAACTTGCTGAAGCTCCATTCAGCAGTATTGCGCACAGCAGTGATCGGCAAACTTTCGTAATGATGGCGTCATGCCCCCTTTCAGTCATAATTAAAGGCCCGTGCTTATGTTTGAAAACTCAGTTTCAAACTTCTGCTGTATTCGGTTATCTGTAACATAACAATGCTATATTCAGGGCCGGCCTTAGCAAGTGCTGGGCCCGACTGGAAGCACTTTTGCGAGGCCCCACTCCGTGGTGTGCAGAAATTTTTAAGAAGGGGCATCAAGTCATACTCATAGAAATCATGAGTAATGTGAAAGAGCGAGGCCCAAAAGGGATAATGCCAAGCTAAGGGTGCCTATGGGCATCTCCCCCAGTTTCACCTCTCCAAAAGAGACTTTTCATATTCGTTCGGCGGAAATGTCCGTAACACTTCAGCCGAACGAACATGAATCCATGAGTTGCCGCACTCAGTACTTTCGCTCTGACCAGGTACTTGCACTGGATTACGGCATGTCAATTCGCCATGTGTCAAATGAAATTAGCAGCACTGCTTGATATAATCAGCTAGCAAACACAAGATATAACAAGTTAGCAACAAAGCGTCAACAAACCAAAAAGTGTAACAACAGATTTTCCCACAAAAACTGCAATGCAACCTTGTATTACAATGCTGCACAGTATTGGCAAATCCGAATGAAACAGATAGATGGGCTATGGAGTCGGAGCTCGAGCCCAAGCAATTTTGTATGATTGCAGTTGGAGCTGAAGCCAAAAACTTTTAGACTGTGAACCCAGAACCGGAGCGTGAATTCGGGTTCCGCTTGCACAGCCCCAGTGTCTCTGGGGCAAGTGAGTTACCTTATTGCGAGACCAGTGTGGTTTGCCGTATGTGCACATAATTATCCTTGTATGCATGGGCGTCGGAAGGGGGGGGGAAAGGGGGGCCTTGGAACTCCTGGATTTTGACATTTGGAAAATGTTTTTCTCTTAGTTTCGAGTTGTTAAAATAAAATTCACCAACTGTTGGCCGCCATGGAAAAATGCATTTTGCCACCACCTGGAAAAATCCACTATTGCCCCCCAGAAAAAAATCCTTATGATACCCAAGCCTGTTGTGTGCAGATCAGGGTTTGTCAAACTTTTTGCACATGTCCCACTATCCACCAAATATATCATTTCGCGACACCTATCTGTCTTGGTGCAATAATACAATTGCTCAAATAAGACAATGTTTTTCAGTTTTCACTGGACCAAATGATTTTGGAGCCGGAACCAGAGCTCGAGTCAAAAACTTTAGATGCATGGAGTCAGAACCGGGGCCTGAAATTTCAGTTCCACTTCCGCAGTCCTGCTTTAGGCTATTAGTCTACGATACAAAATATGCATTTGCTCAGAGAAACTTATTTTCGTGCTTTAGCATTAACAGTGTCTTTCAGGATTTTGTCCAAGTTAAAGCCTCTACTAGTTGCGAATTCAGTAGACATAATATCCAAATTATTTAAGTGCTCTTGCTGTATTGATGATCTTAAATACGTTTTAAGTAGTTTCAGCTTAGAAAGTTCCATTCTCGGGATGCCGCGGTCAGTTGGGTGGTCAATTGTAAATCCTGAAGACAACAAACAAATTAAGGAAAGAGGCTACCTGATCAGATCTCTACGAGGGAAAATGCATAATGCTATCAAAAGACCGGCTAAGCAGCACACATTTGCAATTACGAACTAAATTTAACTTTTAGAACACAAGTAGTAGTAACTGTAGAAACAACAAAAACGTGCTAAGCACGAAACGCTTAAAACTGAAACAGAAAACAGCTTCAAAACATGAACCCTCTCTGACATTACTAGCTGCTATTCAAAAGATTACACCATAGATCGAACATCAGTGACCATTGTTACGATCCCAGAACTAATTATGATGAATGCGGATATTTAAAAAAACGCGCAGTTCACTTTGATTTTAGTTGGCAACCGGCCCCACGCTTAAAAAACTGGCCCGCCCCGCGGCCCGCGCCGGAGCTACACACGCAGCTTCAATAGAAAGTGTAAGCTTCCGTAGGTCAGTAGGCATAGCGTGGGGTACCCTTCGACGCGGAGCCCGATTGGAAGCAATCGATCCTACCGGCTAAAGGCCGGCCCTGGCTTTTATAGTGTCATAAACCCTATAATGACAAAATTAATGCTTTGTTAACGTCAAACAATCAATGTTCTATAGTTGTTGCAGCAACCTATGTTTTATCCCACGCAACCGGCGCAGCACTTTTGCTCTTACATACCACACGGCTCACAAAAATGAGTGCTGGGCGACCCAGTAAGAAGTGCTGAACGACCCACAATTGGGCCGAGGCCCACAGTTTGCCGACCACTGGCGTACAGTGTCATTGGTTAAATAACTGAATTTCTCATTGGTGCAAATGTTGAGTTTTCATTGGACAACTCTGGTGCAAGATACACCAGATATTACAGGCGCGGGTTACGAATAAGATTTTACATAATTGCATAACTTGCAAACCGGTTATTCTATTCTTGTAGAGTTAGAGGATACAACATAGGCCTACAACAGTGGTGCAAGTGACGGGAACGCAACGGTGCGAACCTCTCCCTTTTGCCAAGCTAAATGTTAAAACCGGGCCACAATTCAGCTTATATTTGGGTATTCAGTATTCTTTTGGATTTCAGTAGGTTTTTATTTGTTTGTGTTTTTCAGAAGTTTTTTTGGACTGTTTTCCAGTTATGTCGGGTTTTAGTACAGAAATCCACGTCCGGCTACACTTTTATTTCTCATTTTTTCTAAATGTTGGTAAGTGGGCACTCCACGGTGGCCAGTGGGCCTCTTTCAGCTACGTTTCCCATTCTAGATGAAACCTCTAGTTACGCCACTGGTCTACAAATAAATTTTCCTGAATAATCGTCAGCTTACCAATGACTGGCTTAGACAACAGGAAAGCATGGGTCGTGGAACAATCAATTTCTTTGACGTATTAAATGAAAGGGGAAATGTGTGAAATCAGTTATTGGTGAGTTCAGTTCTGATGCGTTCATATCCCGTAACCAAAGTCATAAGTGCGGCCAGGGGAACAAAGGGACTATGTCCCACCCAAATTTTTAGCATATCTTGTCGTTTTGTGCTTTGAGAGCTGGCGTCCCAAACCAAATAATGTTGCTCGATGAAAGTCAAAATATTTGGCCCCTCAAAAGGCCTCAGTCAGATTTAAGGGCCCTCTTTTTACCAGCCCCTCCGGGCGGGAGGATACGGCAGTCTTTCCTCCGGCTCTGCTTCTGAAGAAGAAACAAAAGGAAATGCTCACGCACCAACATTTTGACAAGGATCGTCCATTTTCTGAAAACAAGGTTACTTTGTTCACTCACCTGTTAATGTTTGCAACGCATGGACTCTTGCTTACGACTGTGCTACTTGCAAAAATTGGATCAGCATTGGAGAGGGTAGCGGCAGTGCAGTTGTTCAACGAATCTGCACGTTTTTTACGGCTTAGATTGTCAAATGTATGTGGCAGTGTTCTGTCTCTTCGCACTTCCACACTTTCGCCATCGTTGTCCGTTGTAAACTTTTGCTCTTCCCATCGATTTACTAGAAAAACTTCAATGCGAGATAGAAACTTTCTTTTCTGTAAAACTCTAAATACGTATAGCCGTCGGTTGCTCAAAGAGTAATATTTATTATCTCGTTTTGTAACTTCAATCCGAGGTATGTCTTCAATCTTTGTAACTCCCTTGTAAATATCCTCTATTACTTGATTTACTCCCTTGCCGTTCCGAAATTTAGGGTGTATAGTGTCGTGCATGAACCTTATTTCAGACGGAGCCAGTTCCTTAATCATTTTTCTAGAAAAGAAACACTGCAACAGAATGCAAGAAACTTTTACAGATTTAAATTAAACCGCGAGAACCTTCTCATCCAATATTTCGAGCGTTTTTCAAACGGAAGTCTCATGGTCATAACAAAAAAGAGAAAAAACACAAATTTCTAATATTTCTAAATTATCAAAAAATTAAGTGCAACACAATTTTCAAAGCTCCAACCCCATTATGTGCAAGATTTCAATGTTCATTATTTTATTTCTTTTTCATGGCTTCCACTATCCTACCTACCTTAATTTGTTTCATGTTGCCCCGATAAAGACCTTTCCTTGCTATAAAATTGGCAAACATTCCGATGATTCGCTTGACTTCCCAAACTTTGCTGTGTTAGAGAGTGGCTGCACCTTCGAAGACCCCCCATGCTTTGACATAAAATTCAACATCTCTATTCAGCGGAGAAATTCATGCAAGCTGCAATGTTATTTATAGTTGTAGTAGATCCATATGTACTTTAGTGTTTTGTGCATTCCTATTCGTTCTTCGAAGCAAAGTGCTTGTTTGCGAACAGCTTAACAGTTGGCATGGCAGCCTGATACCCTACAGCACCGGGATTGGTCGCTGTTTCCGGTTGTTCATGCAAACGTTCAACGCGGTTGATCTACGTCATTCTATGCTGAAACGTCATACGTTGCGTTCTTCTGGCTTAATGTCACCGTGTAATAGATAGTTCTTTCTGTATCAGAATATAATCAAATTAGCGTGAAACGTTAGAGCTGCTTGCAACCAAAGTGGCAATAGCCTTTGTATTGTTCACTTAAAGACGTCATCTCGCTTAATCAGGTGACTGACATGCACTCCTGCAAAAATTAGTCTGACCCGTTAGCTGGTAGGGGGCCCTCAAAATGTAAATTACATCAGCTCCCTCTATCGCGATCTGTAGATACTTATTCATATTTAAGTTGTTGCAAAATTTGCGTGGCGGGTGGTTTTGAGAGCTACTTGATGCAAGCTGCACATTCCTGAAATAAACAGAAAACAATACAAATGGAAATTGAAGAAATTCAATGCACACATTTTTATTTCGACTATGATATATTTAGCTTTTTTTTATTTTAAGCTGCTTCATAAACATGCGAACTCAAACAAAACGTGCGTGTCTACAAATAGTCCTTTGATCAGGTCTCACTAACAGATTCATCTGATGAAACTGCATCCCCTTTGGAAACAGACTCTAAGTGTTTTACAGCAA
>Ga0210059_1012735_pt1 | contig 12661 bp, 10 predicted proteins | sample Ectturendosymbi2_FD_188042 | JGI IMG/M metagenome (GOLD analysis project Ga0210059, IMG submission 188042) | Ecteinascidia turbinata endosymbiont from Florida, USA - Sample 2 (SPAdes) (version 2) | ecosystem: Host-associated > Tunicates > Ascidians > Unclassified | place: Key West, Florida...
CTTTATTTATCTACAAGTTATAAAAAATGCCAATTCCACTCCAAACCTTGGCCCAGTATTTTGATGAATAAACCATCTTCATAAGCCAAAGTGTGAAAAACTTTGAAGTTGGCTTTATTGAATTGAAGGGGCTGAGGTTGCATTGCATCACATGACATGAGATACTGTTTGGCTAGTGAATGAAATACCTATATGGCTGTTGTTTTCAGGTCATAGACTGAATTTTTTCTTGAAATGACAAAAAAATTAAGTCATTTTGGTCAGAATGTCTGAAAATATAGGCTAATGAGCACTGTTACAGCAAGTTTTAATACAGCTATGTCCATTGTCTAACATGTGGGCTGGCAGCCCAGTCAAAGGTTTTGTGCTGCCCAGTTTAAGTTTCTGTTGCAGTAAAAGTATCCTACATACTGAAAACCAGTCCTTATTTTGATAATCTTGAATTTGACATTTTTGATGCAGGTAGTCCACAGTGCCACTATCACGTCTGTTACCATTGCAGTTAGGATTCGAACCCTTTTAGTATGTTAGGTTTAGCTAAATTTTGTTTGCTAAAATCTCAGTAAAGCATTGAAAGTGTGGCCCTCATTAACACTGTGACGTCTGGGACTGTGAGAGGATTTTGCGCCAAAAAATGGATTGCACGTGGCTTTGCACAAGTGTAACTCTGCTGCCAAAAGCAGCAGAGAGCTGTTCAAAGGCTCAAAAGACTGGGCAAATCTTCTAGTCTGCACTCAAAACAAATTATTAGCTTGGGGTGTGCAGATTTTTTGTGAGCGACGTCATAAGTGGAGTACTTTTAGACCACCTTGGCCCACTTCACCTGGCCCTGGACCCAAACCGTTAGATGGTAGTATTTCGCTAAAATTTTTATTGGAAACTAGGCTACAACCGAGTCTTTTGATACTTTGGATGACCTGCTGGGGTTTCGGGTTCAAAGGTTATGATCTAAAGTAGTAAAAATAATTGATTAACCCACTAATTAGATAAGTAATTAATTTGTTGATTTTAGATCAGTGGTTCTTAACCTTTTTGTATCATTTACCCTTTAACAAAATCAAAAAATTTATTTTACCCCCAACAACGTTTGGTGCGTCAATTCATACCCAACTTTAGGGTAAAGCTTGTATGAAACTTTGTCAGTTTCTGAGATGAAACTTTAATAAAATGCTCTTACAAGCAAGCATGAATATTTTTAAGTAGTGATTTGCTGCGGTTGTTGAAATTCTGAAAACAGTTTCATACGAACCGGCATATCACTGAGTCAAGGGGCAAAACGTTAGGAATAAGGAATATACAGCCAGCCATGTTTGATTTTTCTTCTGTTGAAAAATGACAATTTTAACCAGTCAGTCACTCAGTGATATTTTTGTGCTTATTTTCTACGCACAATGTCTGATATTTTGGGAACAGTAGTTGAAAGAGTTACTGTCATGTCATATTTGGGAATCAATTGAGATCGATTTTTTATTTTATCGTCATCAATGAGGAGAGCCTTGCCTCACACAGATAAGTATTTTGAAAAGGTATACTAACTTCAAATGCAGGCTTCGACAGCATTGAAAACTCTTCGCCCAATCCACACCAAAATTTAGAAAAGTAACAGTTACAAGATATGAATTTGGAATAAAGTATTGATTAACACTGAGGATCAATCAATTCATCTTTAAAAGGCAATCTGAAAAGACATGCCCGTACCCTGATAAAATTCACACATTCAGCTAGGTATTTCATAACTATTTTAAAGTAATCTGGAAAGGCTTAACTTGCAAGTGCATGTCGATGAAGAGCACAAGGAGTAGAAATGACGTGCAGTGCCTGTTTGCTCACAAGAGTTGTAAAATCTGACTTCACGGAGCGTAGGAGTGCTGTCTGCATAGCGAGCAAATGTGATTGCACGAGTTGATTTTGTTGATAGAAGTTATTCATTTCTTCCTGATCATCAGCAGGCCTGTAACCAGGGAAGAGCAGGGGGGAGCCTCGCCTGCAAAATTTTTTGCCCCCTTGAAAAAATGTGTTGGACATTTTTTAAAACTATTGGACACAGTTTAAAAAATTTAGGGCCTTCTTAGAAAACTCTTTGCCCCTCCTGGTGTCCTAAGCTGGTTACGGGCCTGATCATCAGTCACTTCGCTATTCGTCTCTAGACTTACGCACATCAAGAATTCTTCTTTCAATTGCACGTATAGTATGTATTGCTGGTAAACCAAGAAATACGTGCAGTTCGACACGTCAGTTGACCCACCTAGCGAAAGGGGCCTCTTGCTTTATTACTTCAAATTTCATCTGCTACATGATCTAAAATATCACAAGACATAATACTTGTACGACAACATACTGTTTGTTAAATAATCTTTCTAAAGTTTCTTTTTTGTTCTTTTCCACAAACAAATTCCACCATATTAATAGTGTACGGTTTGATAAGTCATTCCCAAATTGCATGTGGTTTCTTTCGCTTTTTTATTGTAAAAGCAACGCATAAGGATGCTTCCAATCCTATCGTGTCTTCAGAAGCGAACCCTGATATAGGCAGAGTTCCTACAGCACGAAATCGAGAGCAGTTGTTCTGCAAAGACATGTGGTTTCATATACATGTGTGGGATGGCGTGAAGCAGAATGAGTTTACAAAATTGACGGCTTCGTGGAACCATCACCAAGCGCTTTGGAACAAAAGATATCTTGAGGTTTTTTAATATCATCTCTTGTGATGAATTCTACCCGAAGTCCACGTATGGTTCTAGTTGAGTTATCTTCTTCAACATTTTAACTGAGAATGTTGAAATGTGCAATTGTTAACTCATGAATAACTCATTCACTGAAAAGACCTCCATTGTGTTGGTTGTCCACTGACACTGTCTCAGTCTACAGTGGCGCAGCCAGCCCGAAAATTTGGGGGGCAAAAAATTTTGGGGGATAAAAATGTATGATTTTAGGCGAATAACACTATTTTGTTTAGAAAAATGCCTTTCAAAGCACAAAATGACTATATTTTCCAAACGTTTGTGGGGGCCATGGCGCCTTTGGTCCCCCCCCCTGGCTACAGCTATGCCAGTCTACAGCATGCTGTGAAAAGAAAGAGGAAAATGGCACTGCAGTCTGAGCATTGTTTGTGAAACCAGTGAAACTTATTGCACAATAGAGGATGTTTCAATTCTGGCAGGGTTACAATGTCTCTGTTACGTACAAAGTCCAAATGAACTCATGAACAGGAACACTCTTGCGAGTATGAGCTGATCATCAATTGAATCTGGTAGTCTACATGTGCAAAATGAACCAAAAACAGAAAATTTATAAGTGTACAAAACTCTGAATCATAAGCCAAATTGCAACATCTCCAGTTTGTGTGATATATCCGTATTAAACCTATTTCGTAACAATGTTCTGTGACGCTTGGTATGGAGCCTCCCACCAATCTACGAACAAAACAATGTCGGGTGTACTTTTATGTTTCGTTCTGCAACTAACTAGCCTAAAAATCTAGTTTATAACGTTTTTTAAATTTATAAATGTTCACGTTTATTATAAGTTATGATTCAGTAAATTATCCCTCGGAAGGTGAAATTTACCCAGGTTAAGAAGCACTGTTTTAGATCATAACTTTTGAACCAGAAATGCTAGAAAGTCGATCAAAAGACTAGGACACGAGCCTAGTTTCCAATTAAAATTTCAGCGAAATGCTTTGGCCTAACAGTGGGGCCCTAGGCCAGGTAACATGAGCCAAAATAGCCCGAAGACTACTTCACTTATGATGTCACTCACAAAAAATCTGCATTCTCCAACCAAAAAGTTTTTTTGAGTGCAGACTAGAAGACCTGAATCTTTTGAGGGTTTGAACAGCTCACTAGCGCAATCGGCGGAGGAGCTATGGCGTTGGTAAGGCAACCAAAAACTGCTGGTTTTAGGCCAATTTCTAGGTATGATATATTCATAGACCGGCCGTCAAAGTGTTAATAGGTCCTTCAATGTGTGGCCCTAGTTATGATAGTGATGTAATTTTTGGCTCAGCAACCCATGTGGGTTGGACATAGCTGTTATAATACAACTGAGACAAATGACCGAAATGTCTCTGCAAAATATGATGAAAATGTCTCAGCGAAAAAAACAACAGCTAAATGGTATTAATGGGTTGTTTTGTTACTTACTATAATAACAATATTCACTTTGTACAATATTAACTTTTTGGATGTGATGAATAAATTTGAATATTTAAGTTTGAAAAGAAAGTATAGATTGTTTACAAACTGTAATTTGTTTATTTTGAAAAAGGGTACAGTCAGACCTCGTTTGTCCCAATTCTGATTAACCGGAATCCCTGCTATCCAACACAAAACTACTTGGAACAGATCTCTCCCAATGCATTTCACTCTTTTAGTCCAGAAACCTCACTGTCTGACTCCAACACGGAAATTTAGGAATGGATATGTCAAATCAATAGAAAAAAAACTGCTAAACTGGATTATGCCAAAAAATGGAAACTTCTATTGTGAAACTTCCATTGTGAAAATTGACTTTCACACTAAGTCAATTTTCTACGCACAATGAATGTAACAGTGGCAGAACATGCCGGATGCAGTTAGGTCTCTTGTACAGTTATTTTTTGCATACAATCTCATTCTGAATGCATACCAGCTTACATATATGGATCTGCTAATAAACAAAAAAACAATGAGTGTTTCATTTAGTTGTGTTCCACAGGCAGTCTACATTTTTTCTTTAGTTGACGGTTTGTCTGAGTCTACAGTTTTTTTCTGTTCACCTTTGAGTGTCCACATAGGCATGTTCTACTGTACTGCACATCATCACCTGTTTGTCAACGTTTGCTTTGAAAAGAATTTCGCTGTATATGTATATACTTTCAATTCCGATTATGTTAACATTTGCTTTGAAAATAATTTTGCTCTATATACTTACGATTCTGATTATCCAGACACCTTGCTAAACTGACATTATTTGGCAAAACAAAGTAGTCTGGATAAACAAGGTCTGACTGTATTTGAAATCCATCAGATTCTTCTCAGGCTATGATTTTAGCAACATGAAGAACCACTGCATTAAATGGTTTTGAAGGGTATCATAAGCTGTTGTTTCCACATTATTGTTGGCATACTTTGTACCAGAACAGTGATGAGTAATAAAGTTGTTGGGATAAAGGAAAAATTATCACCATGTGCTTACACTAATCTGTTTTGTAGCCTACTATGAGTTGCCATAGTTTTATTAAATATTTGAGCTGGTATGAATGCTGTAAAATTAGTTTCTAGTAACAGATTATCTGTATAAACAGACTATTACAGCAAATAGTACCTCTACCAAGCAATTACTTTCAGACTATTATATCATAGGTATATGTGCAAGGATTGTATATCTTATTAAATCTTTTAAAACAAAGGAATTGGACAAAATGAATCATTTGTTTGTCGAAATAAAATCTGTTCGTGTTAAAAGTTTTTTTGCCATGTTATTTGGATTATGGGTAACTTCACAAGTGTGCACATATCTGCTGCTGGAAACCTATGAATTTGATAAAATATCAAAACATTCAATTACTCACCAAAAGACATGTCTAAGTCAATTTCTAGAAGTCATGAAACAGCACAAAATTCCTCTTATTTTATTTGATATTGAAATTCTGCCTGAGCTGTTTCAAGCGCGACCAAAGTCTTGGCACAATTCCAAGCATGAATGCAAAACTTTATGCAAGTTTCATCCTGAAGAAAAAAGTCTCATATCCTTTGCTATTGAAGGAAGCAAGTTTGTCCCTGTGGAAAGACAAATTGTTAGCTCACTAAAGAAAGCTGGATTTGTTGAACATGTGACAAATGCACGGGATCCACGACTGCTTGCTGCAAATGCTACTACATGGTTCATTCCAACTTACATGTGGCTTGCAAAACAGAATCATGTGATTCATGTCACAATTCTTTATGAACGTGCTGATTCATACATATGGGCTGGGCCTGTAACCAAAAACAACTGGAAACATACTGTGAATGCTCTTGCTTCTGAACTCACTGATGGATGGCACAGCATGGAAAGGATTGCTGCTAAATTTCCTGTGTATGAACAAGCTTTTGAAAAGTCACACCGGTTTCTTGCTTTACCGTTAGATATTGATGGTCATCGTGTCAATGTACCTTACCACATACAGGGTTTTCTGAAAGAGTATCGTGAGTCTCATTACATAGAGTGCAATCATGCACAAGCAAGGCAGTATAGGCGTGACTTCGAATTATTTCTCCCAGAACATGAAGTAAACTTCAAATCTAGAGCTAAGGCTGCAATTTCCAAAGCAAAGAAAATTCTTGATGATTTAGATATACCATTTTGGCTAAATGGAGCTACCCTGTTGGGTTGGTTCAGGCAGTGTGATATTATTGGTCATAGCCAGAATGTAAATTTTGGAATACGAGCATCTGACTATTCCGAAGAGTTAGTGAAACGGTTTGAACAAGATGAGTTTTTATTGCTGAAAAAGTTTGGTCACCCATTAGATAGTTTTGAATTGAGATTTTTAGGATATGATGGAGTCTATGTTGAAGTTTATGCTTTCTATGAAGAGAAAAATACTCTGTGGAGTGGTGGAACACAAGCTCGTGATGGCCGGCGATACAAGTTTGTGTATCCCAAGTCTGATCTGTGCTGGTCAGAATTGCTTCAAATGAAAATACGTGTTCCATGTCAAGCAAGAGACTATATTGAAGCAGCATTTGGTGTTGACTGGATGGTTCCAAGAAAAGACTGGATTTGGAATCTCCACCCACCGAATGTTGAAACAAATGGAAAGTGGCATTCTTCTGAGTGGAGAAGTATGATGCAGCATTTTAGAGAAACGCCAGAAAACAAGGCTGAATTTGAAGAGGAAACTTTATCTGAAAGAAAATATAAAGATGTGGTTGAAGCTAGTTTAACTTTCAAAGACACTCCTGCAAAAGATTCAGGAAATGTTAATAAGCAAGTTAGTGAGAAAGACAAACATGAGAAAAACATTGCAGATACTTTGATATAGAAGCAGATCAATTGTTGAAGGAAGTTCCTGAATCAAGTCGAACCAACGACTTGTAGCTGAAGTTTATTGAACACAATTAAGAACAGTTGAAGTAAAGCCTTGAGTTTGCAGTTGAAGGTATTTATTCAATGGAAAAGTGCAAACTATACAGACATCTTGCATCTGCAAATAAACCTTGTGTTTATTGTGTGTATAATCAGGCTCTGAGTTACTAATTTGTGTGAAGCCTTGTATTCTAACAATGCTCTTAGTGCTTGTAAATCTGGTTAGATAATAATTATTTCAAGTGTATGTGCATGGTAAATGGTTTATTTATCTGCAAAACAAATAGATTTACCGTAGTTATTTTAGTGTTTTGGTTTAAATTTCCTTAATTTTGTCATTACGTTCTCAGTTGCAGTTTATTTGTTTGGTGCAGTTCGGAAATTACGTTTTTTACGCATTGTTTCATTTTTCACTTTTTTGGTTGATGCATGAAGCATTAACGAGCTTTATACTTGCTTAAGTGCCATTGTTCATGTTAAGTGCAACTGCTACTGTTCTGTATGGTCTGTTAGTGGATCGCATCTCTGGAGAAATGAGTGAAAATGTACCTAAAGAAACTCCTTCCCCAAGCCCTGTTCCCATCTGGGATCAACCTCCTGATGCCCCAGAAATAACATATAATTGGATTGATGTAACTGAAGAGTTTGACAGAGCATGCAGTGGTGGGTTCTCATAACCATCTGTGATGTACAGTATATGCAGTATTCTTTTGTTAAGCTTTTTTGACGTGTGCTGTGCCATAACTTTTGTTGACAAAGCAATAAATACCAATTAGAACAAAGACAAATTGTATACATTTGCCATGTGCTGCATCTGAATGATTAAAATTGTTTTTCTGCCTGAAATATCCCCCTTAATATTATTGTTCAATATTATACCCCCTCCCCTTAATTATTGTTCAGGTTTTATAAACTGGAAAAAAGACTGTTTAAGTGCAGCACCAATATTTTATACAATTAATAAATGTAACTTGTGTGATTATCCTACTACTTTGCAACCCAGTGATGGGCAAACGATGACCCATGAAGCAAATGTTGATGGCTTGTGAGTGTGAAAGTGTGCTGACAGTGGTGTGCATACAATGCTAAACATGAACCATAAAGCTAAAAGCATTGGCCCTTGTAAAAATTCATGCAATAATAAGCAATGAGAGTGTTTGCACTATCCCTGGAATAAATGGACAAAACACACAAGTCAAGGTAACTTTGTGGTATTTGGTTGTTTGATCCCAAGCCATAAGAAAAGGTTGCAAAAGAGGAGGGGAAGAAATGTTTTCACTCTGTATGATTTACCTTATAAGTGTAGTCTGCGAGAGTGCCAGCTACGTCACAAGGAGCGTGTTGATGGTTTTTGAGCCTTAAACATCAGAGCTTAACACATTTGGAGCCAGTGTATGAGTACAGTACATTGTACTTAGAAATTACACATTGAGCACTAATTTCATGCCACTTTGCAACTCCAATAACTCACCAGTCGATTGTGCTAGAGAGCTATCCAAGTCTTTTAAGGGTTTGAATAGCCCTCTAGCACAATCGACTGGCAAGTTATGGAGTTGCAAAGACTTGGCCAATATGGGAAAATTATACCTTTTAGCATAACTTGGCTGGCACCAAAGGTGTTTAAGTGTTATTGAATGTCTGTTTTGGTGTTTGGCAAGGTTTAATACTTTTTGTGTTTTTGAACAGAACTCACGATGGGTGAACTGGTTCATGAACCTCAGTGAGTAGAGTAGTTTGTTCTGTCTTGTACATGCAAAAAATATGACTAATCATGGAGGTTGTTATTGTTTTTTGAATAATTTAGGTGAAAATAGTATCATTTGTCATTTTTAATAATACCATGTGTCTTAACAGTACTGCTGTTACACATTATTCCTGTTTTGTGCAACATGTATGTATGTGCTAAATTAGGCTAAATTGACTTAATCAGTGTATGTTGTAATTTGTAACAGGTCATTAATGTCTTGCAGGGACCAAGTTTCAGTATTAGGGACATAAAAGATACTGTGTTTCCCCATGTCAGGGGAAACTTAGTAAGGGGAAACACAGTACCTTTTGTGCCCCCTAATATTTTGTGATAATAAATAATGTGCACGTTCATTAATTGGAATTGCATTATGTACCTGCAAATTATTTGAATCTCAGAGATACATGTTCATAAATTCTACTTTTAATATCTTGTTTATCATTTAAAGAATAATTAAGTGTTGTGTTCTTTTCATCTACATTGACAAAGAACTCTTCAAGTGCAATACTAAAGTTTTTTGTACTTGGTGAAGAAGCAAATACCTAGTAAGTCAAGTACTAGCACAGTACTTTGCAACTGCCATAACACTATGGGCATAGTCAGGGGGCACTTGGGCCATGGTCCCCAAAATACGTGATTTCCATAATTTGAATCCCATTTACTATGGTTGAGTGAACATGGTGACTAGGGATGCATATAGTGGAATATTGAAAATATTCCTATGGATTTGAATCCAAAATCAGTTTTTTTAATATATAGATTTGAACTAAATTTGGATTGATTAAATGTGAAAAATTGCAAAGATGGCAAAACAAATAATTTCAATAAATTTTGCAGTGGCACTCTTTGTGCTCTTGAGTAAGAGAAAGAAACAGTCAACAAGCTCACGGAACTGCGTAGTTTCGTAAAGAACTAATTAACAGGTCATGTGATCGCTGACTGGTGTTGCGTGATCAGCTCATTTTGCTCCAAACAAGTTATTCCGGAATAGGATTCAATATTCTGGATTCGAAATAAAGATTCCGGAATATTGCAGAACCTCCAAATGTTCCATAATGCACATTCCTATTGGTGATGTCATCGAAACACAAACAATAATATTACAGTATATTCATTTGTGTGATATGCACAATAACATGCATTTTATGCAAAGTTTGTCCCCTCACTAAGCTTTTTAGCAAACTCGGTCCCTAATGTCTTGATCTAATTTACACAATGGTCTATTGCATACCTGGATCACTACTAGAAGGTAGTTTTTAGTTTTGAAAATAATTGCGTCATAAACTTATTAATTATAAAAGGTAGCGAGATGGAGTAATTTCAACTCGTTTTTGTTTAAACTGAAAGAAAAATTCTGATTTAAAGTTTGGAACTCTGATTTCAGCTTTGGTTTATTTGAAGCTATGAGTGCAATTGAAATGATGGATCCAAAGATGGATGTTGGCATGGTTGGGAAGCATGCAAAACGACAGGTGTGCCAGATTGTGAGCACTTTTAACTGAGAACACTTGTTATATTTCTTTTTAAAAAAATGACTACTTTCACATGGTGGATGGGCGTTTAGAATGCATTTTTTGCATATTGACGTCTAGACATATTGAAAATGTTCTTACCTTTTTGTTTAGATTCTCACCTTCCAACAACTGGTGGATGAAAATAAAATCAAGTTGAAAGACCTCAGTCCCCAGGAGCTCATTGTAGTTATGGACACTTGCCAAACATGCATTGTAAGCAGTTTATTGCCTTTTTTGAGGTTGACATTGCTAGGTATGCGACCTAAGTACTCACTACATACTTCGTGAACTTGCTCTGGGGAACCCTGAAGTTAATTCATGATCACTTGGGACTTTATGAAAATGCTTCATGTAACATGGTTTTGCATTTATATTTCTGCATTGAAAGATGCAAGTCATTGTTTTGTCTCTTGTGCAATTGCATGCCAGACTACTAGCTGTGTCAGAAACAAAAATCTAGGCTTCAGCTTTCTGTCAACCAAATGATAACAAAGATATGTTAAGGGTTGTTCTCCAAATGAGTTTGCACCTGATTGTAAAACAAAGCTGAGATTGCATACAAGGGCGCTGTTATTGGTTTCAGTACTGTCTAGGCCAGTGCTTCTTAACCTTTTTCGGTTTCGTTCACCCCTGCCATCGATTGCTGCGTTCCCCACCCCATTGCGAATGCATGTCCCATGTGACAATGTTGACCTATACTGAAAATACAATTGTTATTGCTAAGTTTGCTTTTTGCACAAGAGCGACGACACAGAACCTGAAAACTACAAGTTCAGTGAGGTTCAAACTCCAGACCTCTGCCACTGCAGACACAATAAGAAAACCACAAAAAAACGATAGGAGACTAAATATTTACGACAGAAAGCCGTTTACTAATTGCTGCACTGCTCCCGAACTTTAGTGATGAATTTATCAAACTGCGGATAATAATTTCTCCAGTGCCACCCTCAGCAACAAGTCAATGCATTTCAGCACATTTCGCGTTTTAGTTTTCAGCTCGACCATGGTCGTCCGAGGGATTTTTTCCCGGGAGACCAACCAGGGCGTACCAAGGGTGGATGGCGCCCTGGGCAAGAAACAAGATTGGCGCCACCAAGTTCGAACCTAAGGTCTTTTGAGAGAAAATTTAGTGCATTGAAGACAGTACTTGCTACTTTGTTGGGCTTTTCGGTGCCCTCTTTGCCCCCTCTCATTACGCTCCTTCGGCCAACCATGGTGAAATTTCGTTTTGCTAACTCAAAACCAACAGATAAACATCCTTCTACAAAAATGAAAGGAATATATCAAGTTTCAAATCCGAAGAGGGTCGAGCCCTCCCTGTCCCCCTTTCGAAGCCCATGAGCTGGACTAAATACGAAAATCCATTCTCTGATATGTAGGTCGATGTCTACGTCAGTACTTTTCAACCTTTTTGCTGCAGCGAAACCTTCCGCTTATGTTTGCGTTGCTCACGGAACCCTATGCAATGGTCCAGCTACAACCGCATAGAACTGTGGTTGCGAATTTCGTCTCAGGCAGTTTCGGTAGTTTCGGCGGAACCCCTGGCAGCCACTCTCGGGACCTCGGTTGAAAATAACTGGCCTACGTGTTAGTCATGAGCACCAGTTGTTGCAAGGCTTTTAATGCAATTTCCCTATACTATGGAGATTCAAACAAGCCAACCCAAAAACCCCGTAATAGAGATATGTTTTGAAAGGCGCTCTGATCCAGTCTTGCTGAAGGAAACTTATTCTCCCCTTTCTTCAAAAATCTGGTTCTTTAAACTGCGAAGCTGATGAAGCTGATGCGTCTTGATTGATTTAATCTATAGATTTACTTTCATCAGAAAAAAGTGTTTTTGTACTTATTTCTTAGACCTGTAGGTATTATCTGAGATATAAACGCGTATTAGGTGTTGGAATAAATACCAAAGTGGTGACAAACAAATATCACAAATAGGCTACTCTCGCACTTCGACTGGTAAGGCTACTCTGATCGATGTTCATATGTCTGGTTTTCACTCGAGATTGAGACACCTGCTCCACTCAGCGCTCACCTGTCCACCGGGTGTGAGTGCACGGCGTCTCAATTCGAGACGTCCATTTGTGCCCACCGCACAACAACTCATAGTCCACCTAACAGCAATAACATACGTGCGGCGCACTGGGCGTATCACCAAGGGAATGTGGAATGGTTGGACAACCTTACGAGACTCCGTACTTTCATCCCCGGCACCCACCCCCCTTGGATGACCCTCCCAAGAACAGCCTGGGTCCGGCTTAACCGCATCCGCACGGGTGTCGGCCGTTTCCGCTCCTGCTTGTACAAATGGGTTATGGCCTCCTCATCAGCTTGTGAGTGTGGCGCAGAA
>Ga0210059_1012736_pt1 | contig 12661 bp, 7 predicted proteins | sample Ectturendosymbi2_FD_188042 | JGI IMG/M metagenome (GOLD analysis project Ga0210059, IMG submission 188042) | Ecteinascidia turbinata endosymbiont from Florida, USA - Sample 2 (SPAdes) (version 2) | ecosystem: Host-associated > Tunicates > Ascidians > Unclassified | place: Key West, Florida...
GAACAAAATAAACGCTGTTCTAATGTGGTTTGTTTTCTGTGGCATGATTTGTTGTTTGTTTATAGTTGTTCCCAAATAAACTGATACTGATACTGATTGCATAGGTTATTTTTTTAATGAAGTTTTGCAAGAAGGAGTTCCTTTAAAAAAACGGTTTAAAAAAATGATTGTTCAAAATTTAGCCGTTCAACGAGGTCAGTGGCTAAGCTTTCTTTGTTGTTATGTTGTTTGCGAGATGGAGAAAACCATTTGCCCTCTACGCCGTTTAAAATTTATACTGAAATCAATAAACAATGTACATGCACCAATGAAAGAGCAGCGCGCAATCTCTGCAGCGAGAGGCTGGGAGTACTTTGCTAAGGACTATCTTTGAACTGCTTTTTTCCAAGAGTTTGTTATGAAACCCATAGGGTTATTCAAAAGAGGTAGGAAAGTGCCATTTTGTTTCTTTTCTAAGAAGCCAAATAAAACCATGTCTTCTTTTCGAGGTGCTTTTCAAAGCACTCTGTTACAACACGCTGGTGAATTTTTTTTGTTCCGGGTAATGCAGACTTTTTTAAGTTCAAAAATGCCTGGGAACTCACGAGGAAACGTTTTGCTCATAAGAGTTTATACAGAGAGCAAATAATACGTCATGGCTGATCAGTCACTTTGATGCAGCCCACTGCTATCGGCTTTACGGCCTTTCTGCGTTTTCTAACCGACATGCGGTGCTGTGAAAATTCTAAATGTGTCAGCAAAAACGGAAATTTGGAACAGTTGTGAATATCAGTTTAACGTAAAAATATGGAAAATATGAAAAACGTAAATATGAAAACTTGACAATAAAAAAATAGCAAATCTAGGGATCATACATAGAGCCACAAAATCAGCGGGAAGGCGCTACACCATTTCACAGCTAGTCAACTACATCGGTAATCACGAACTTTGCTCATTCTAAAGCAGCATGCTGCGTCCCAACAATGCCTGTCGAAAGCATCTAATACTTTCGTTTTATCACAGGAAGAAATAATCTTCAATACGAAGGCAATGGTTACCTGCAAAAGATCTGCCGCAGTTGTAAAAAAATTGACAATCTACGAGCACCTTGCCCTAAGTAAGACAAAAAAAAGCAAACCCAAGTTGCTTCAGGGCTTCATTAGCCCTGTGCACTTTGCTGTTGCCATGGAATACGCATTGAATCCACGGTGCCAACTGATTCACAAGTAATTACAAAAAATAAAACTTTCCCCCTGAACCACAGCCTAGCATGTGTCAGCTATGCTATTTATTTAGCCACACACACGCAAATGTAAAGAAAGCAAAAAATAGGAAAAGTAATGACGAGAAGGGTGGCTAACAAGTAGAGAAAGCAAGATCCATAATCGAGAATTAAAAACAAGACCCCTTTCAGTTTCTGAGTATATGATCATGTTCAAGATGCTTTTATTCCTTATTGTTATAATAAGCATGATACATGATTTTCTCTCATTTTATATTGTTGTAAGCAAATATGAGGAGTAGAAAGAGGAAGCATTGTTGTGGTCGGCCCCGGGCGACATTAACATCGCAACGCCACTGCAGTAGAGCATGCGGTGGGATATTACCTCGCTGGTTCAAAGTGTAAACCTAATTTGTGCCAAAAAAGTCTATTGTTCTAATAGGCCTAAGTATTTTTTTCTTTTCGTCAACAGCAGAATCACGAGCAACATTTTAAAACTTGTTTTCAACAGAGCGAGCAAGTTTGGTTGGATGAAAATGTAGTTACAATTTTGCGTTTTGAAATTCAAAGTAGTGCTTTCGTTTTTTTTAAATCTCTAAACTTACATCTCAATTCGAAATCTTTGGACAATTTTTACGCAATTATTTGTCGTCTGAGGAGAAAAGCAATTAGGAAAGGTGTAGGTAACGTTACAAAAAATGGCGAAGCTTTGTTAGCCACAATACACGAAATATGTGGCGAATAATTTTAAATGTCAGTGCAGATGCCCAGTGTTAAAATAAAAAGAATGTAGTGAAACAAGCAAGTGGTAGATTGTAAAAAACTTTAAAAGTTTGTTATTTCATCGGCAAATGATATAAACGACGAAACACCTTAGCAAAAAATTGAATGATGGAAAGCGACCTTTTCTGTGGAGTTACCACTTTACTGTGCTGTTTTGGCCAGTGCTGCTGGGGCTGTATACACTCGCCTACATCGACTGTGCTTGTTTTAAAATAAAAAGTAAAAGGTAATGATTCGCCTTTTCTCCACATTCTCAAATAACATTGGGCTACTTCAATACTAGGTAGGATACCAGAACATGGGACCTTCAACAGGGCATCACCTCCTGTCCTTACACAGAAGGGTTGGTATTGTTTTGTAACGAACAAAACAATCAAAATTTAAGTCAAAACTAATATATTGAAGCATGGCAACGGCAAACACCTCGAATATTCAATTGGCTCACCAGCATTTTTCGAGTGAAAATGCGCTGAACCTCTTAACCAGTGGTTTTCAACCTTTTTCATGCGGCAACCCAATTTAACCTAACGACACCCTTCCGAAAATTTCCAGTCAGACATATGACATGCAGTTGTGTTTGCACAATAGAATAGAAAATCACAATGACTATAAAATAACGTATGATATCACTGTGTTAAACCAAGACTCATTTATTAAATTCATGCACATGGCAGCATCAGTGAGAGAGGCCCGTACTGTACACAAATCACTCCACAGCACAACTCATTGAATACTAGAATAAAAACTCCCTTATCTGCCGCAATCAGATATCTAATTTACAAAATACATCACATTCTTACGTCACAAAGTTATTCGTGCGTTGCCAAATGCAACAGTATTATGTATTGTGGTGGTCATAATCACACTTAAAACAATTTTGAAAAAGTAGACTATCATTTTTGCCAGGTGATTCTATTTTGGCTACGACAAAAATTAGTTCCATAAGAAATATAAAATAGAGAAGAAAATATGAATATTTCTGTCAGAAGCTCTCACGACCCCTAGAAAAAGGCAAACGACCCCAGGTTGAAAACCACTGTTCTTAACACTGCCAACATTTTCAATGTCCATGCATTTCTTCATGGAATTTGTAAATAAGGCCACAGGTTTGAGGTTGTAAATTCCTAAGAGGAAAGCGACAATGAACGTTTGCAGTATTTGGCCGTTTGCACAAATTTCGGATGATTTTTTTATTATCTTGATATTTGGCAATGTGCCAGATATTTTGTTACAGAATTATTTAAGGAGTTAGCCTTAATTACCATCAGAGAAATGTGAGGTGTCGAGTTTCGGTCTCGGTCTCGAACTTCCAGGTCTCGGCTCGGCTTTTATGACGACAAAGTCTCGGTCTCGGTCTCGTCTCGAAATTTGAGCCAGGTCGCGGTATCGGAGATTACGGTCTCGACTACATCACTGCTAACATCCTCTGAGCTCCGAGGAACTCGAAATGAGACAAGCTCGTCGGTCCACCATGAGTAAAATGATTCTCCAAAAATTTGAAACAAATGTTTTCTCACAATTTTTCGTTCTTAAGAAAAGTTTGAAACACGGTTAGAGGAGAAACTTTGGAAGCTCGTTGTTTGGTGTGATGTCAAAGCATCTTGTCCAGTGCTTTTTGCATGATTGAAAAATGGCAAGTACGGCATAATGTTGTTTGCAGGGAGCCCGGACGTCATCCGAAGATGACAACGGTAATGGAGAGACACTGCACGCATCACCACAACATGACGTTCAATATGCTTAGTAAGCCTTTGAAGAGTGAGGGTAAACGTCATACTTTAAGTTAGTTGGAAGCAAAATATTTAACCTGCAGATACCTCGCTCTTAACACACACGTCAGGCGGTGTTTCGTATAAGTTGAAAAGCTTTGATTAGCAATTAGCATTTCTGCACTTGTCTAATTTCTACCTGTTAATGGGCATGTAAATTGTGTTATATAGGAAAATTTTGGAAAATTCACGGTAAACAAAAGAAAAATAAGCAGGGCTATCAGTCATTAGCAACAAACAAAAGTATATACGATATATATTAAATGTGGCAAGCAATTTTTGGTGGTAACAAATAAACATTGAGCAGCACATCTGACTTTGAAAAAAAACTGTAAACGTCTATTACAAATTACATGCTGCTTAACCTGAAACAAAACAACTACATTTAAGCAAATCCGGACCAGCAGTGTACAACCAAAGCGTGGAAGGAATTTCAACTTGTCCCGGAAGTCGGAATGTGAGTCAACCAAATCAATATCTCGGCGTTCCGTCGGAGCCTGCGAACGTTTTGCTCAACATCACCAGTTTGAATTTTTCTGCTTTTCACCCTCCACAAGCCACCTCCTGCGAAACTCGTGCCAGACCAGAAGCAACAAACGGAGGAATCCGTAATCCTTACCCAGGCCATGTCCCCGTTTCTTTGCACCAACAAGCAGGTGCATCGAGCAACGCGTCGATTTCTAACTTCAGCCAAAGAGCAGTTTACGGCAGCGATCCAAGTTGTGAAAACCCCAGGACAAACCCTCACGCTACTCTGCAGTCGGAGAGAATTGCTGCGCTTTATACTTCAGCAATGGGACAAGGTCATGGGGGTCCACGTTCTCTGGTCCACGCAATCGTGGGATTGAACCCTGCGGCGCAAAACTATTCCAATGCCTGCGCAGTCAGAAGCTGCCACTTGCCAGCGCGGCAAAGATTTCCCGGAAATGTACCTGGTCAGGCACTGCCGATCCGTTTCATTCAACCCGTTTGGCAGGTGCGTTCTTCTGCACTTGCATCCACAATGGCAACGTACGCTTCGGCGTTTTCAAATGAGTCGAGACAGCAAACGCCTACGTCGGCATGTGTGCAGCAATGGCTAAAAGCAGCCCACAGGTTCTTGGAACACACGGCGTACGAGCGCTTTGGGATGAGCGCGAATACGTTTGCGCAGCTCAAACATTTCTTGGAGTATTTGAGAGGGTTCCACACTGCGGTCTGGTCCGGGGCAGTCATGCAAAGCATAGGAATTAATCAAGAACTCAACTCTGTTCTTCAACGGATGCAAGATTCGTGGAAAAAAGCCCAAGGTTTGAATCGTCAAGCGGAATTGCTGGTCCAAGCTCTGGATGAATGGATAGCAAACAACCGACCGCCTATGAGTGGAGCTATATATGTAGCTCGATATCTCTACCCGTTTCGACAATCTAGTGATGGGTTGTATGAAGCAAATGCCAGTCACTTTGAAAGAACAGGTGTTGTCGACCGAGTGTGGATCCTAGCTATGCGGCGCTTGAAGCACCTTAAGACATTGTATTCAATGGCAACAGCGAGTTCACCAGCATCAGCACCGACCAGCTGGGATTCTGCAAACGGCATGGAACCTACTGCTACTCTAAATGTAACCCACGCTGTGGCCAGCAACCAAAGCGCCAACGCTGCTTTTCAAAATGTTGGAGCTGGTGTGATGCACAACATGGCAGGACCTAATAATCGAGCTTCTTTCTTGACGCACGAGCAAGAAACTGTCGCTGCAGCACGAAATCGATCTTCCCCAGAGATTATGAGATCGAGTACGCCGAAAAGCGAGGCTGAGGTACGTGGTTTGTGCATTTCATTCCCAGTGTCTTCTTACATTAAATGACAACAATTGTAGCAAATCACCCACTTCGAATTGCAAAAAAGTAAATTGCGTTTGCACGTGTTTGGAACCATTTGGCCATTGTATTTTTCGCGTTAAGCCCAAAATTTGCAAACCTGTTAAGTTGTAGTTACGGCACTTCAGAATTATTGGCCATCAATAGCCAAGTGCAAAAAGCATCCTAGCATGGTGATGGTTTAGCTGTCTTTCAACCATTTCGATGGGTGAACTAACGCAGCATGTAGCAATTAGTATTATAAGTAGATGTAGAATTTTCAGCTTTATGCCGAAAATGCTACCAGAGGAGTTTTTTGAATTGACTCCGTTTACGTCGTGTTTCAGGATGCTCTTTACGCCGTGAAATTGAGTCCCTATCAACAACTCAACGCACCAACACAGCGCCAGCTAAGTTTCCGACACGCTGTTGCGCCTGAAGGCTACCAGCACTCAGCAGCTACACGTTCCCGAGCACCTTGCGTGACGCAAGCTGCTTGCAGGCCACCACCTCGACCCGTGGCTGTCCCGAACAACGATGAATATGACGTTCTTTCTCAGATCAGATATCATGTGTTGCAGCGTATCCCTGAAAGTGAATTGTTCAAGGTTCAGGGGACTGAGACACAGGAGCCTAGAGTCGAGCATCAGCCACTGCCGACACAACCCACAGCACCATCATCAACCAAAACCGATATAAGTGGCAACGAAGGTAGTCAGCAACTTCCGTCTTGTTCGAGAGACGATGAAAATGATTCGCTAACCCTGGATGACGATCTTCTCGACTGGATCAACGAAACTGCTTTTCCAGTTAGTATTCTTCTCTATGCGAATGCAAAAACGAGGTTCGCGTTTGTTTTATTTTGTGCTTCATTTCTGTTTCAGAGCGAAAGAAACGACCCAGGTACACATGCGCCATCAAGTGGAAATGTTGACCCAGTAAAGCAGGCAAAGCAGGAAGAAGTGATTGACACGCTTAACACGTCGCTGAATCGGGAAGAAATGATCAACTTTGCAGCCGATATCCCTGATTTAATTTAAAGCTGCAGTCAACTGTTCCAAGATCATTGGAAATTCATTTGACAGTCCGAACCCTGCAGGCTATTTATTCAACTGGACGGTTTAACCTATACCAATCTGCGGCTGCAGAAACTCGGTTTAACCTATACCTATCTACGGCTGCAGAAACGGAATTGTGACTTCAGATACTGAAGTCATGTCAGAATCATTATATTCAACCGAAAACCATCAGTGTTGAAGTAGGCTAATAACAATTTTGTGTGGCCACTTCGAGATGCAAATGGCATTCGAAAGCCCCAGCACGTTTCTCCCAGCAATTCTCAAAACTGTTGATGGGGATCAACACGGTTCGGTTGAGCTCACGTGCGAAGCGAAGCTACTGCCTGTTTTACATCTGCTTTTAAGACGTTTGTGCCCGTGTAAAGGCAGCGTGAATTTTTAAGCCTCACAAACGGTGAACAAGATGAACGTTGGTCAATTTTTGTATGTTGTTGAGTTGAGAGTTTCACTCGGTAAGGTGATTGTGCCACTAAATGTCGTTAAACAAATCACAATGGATTAAGTGGTGTTGAGCATACATTGTGTAGGTCAGGGGTCTCAACATTTTTGTCCGAGGCCACAAGTCTTTATGCAAATGTTCGTGGGTGGACATTCTGTGTAATGTGACATATGCTTCGGGATACAGGCCCATTACAGCTATGTCCAACCGATAAGCCTACTGAGCCAAAAATTGTCAATATCATAACCTGGGCCGCACATTGATTGACTGACTTATTAATGAGGCCCACATATTGAATGACTTACGTTGATCTTAGCCAACTAAATTTTTAAGCTAATGTTGAGTAACTACAATGGTACGACTGCTTGGCACCTTTAACCACCATGCGAATGTGATTTCATAAGCAAGTTGAGTGCCAATGGAACAGAAGTAGAAGCCAGAAAACTAGTGAAACGTTTTGCACCAGGTGTCAGTGGAGACACCTGATAAAGTAGCAGTGAGGACCATCTGCCTCAAATGTCAAATTTAAGATGATGAAAATAGGTAAGAATTTTTCAGCATGTTGGCCACTTATGCTAACGCGAAAACCTTCGACCAGGGTAGTGGAGCCAGAAATCAAATTTCCGGCTCCAAGCTCTAAAAGTCTGTGACTCCGACTCCGGAACGATTTGGTCCGATAAAAACTAAACTTGTTTTGTCTGTACAACTCGTCTGCCAAACATTCTTTTTTTTGAACTGGAACCCAAGTTTCAGACTCCGGCTTCAGCATCTGAAATTTTTTGGCTCCGGTTTCTTGGGCATCGTCTCCACAGCCCCTGCATTGGACTGGGCCGCATGCAGACCGAGTGTTCGACACAGCTGGCCTATTACATTCTAGCAAATCAACAAACGTTTCGTAACAATATCATTTTTTCATTACTGACATTGTCTTTGCGGGCCGAATTTGGCCTGCAGGTCATAGTTTGGAGCCCCTAGTGTAGAGCATCGCAAAACTTACTAAGTGTGGGAAGAATATTACACAGTATAGCAATTGCAACGCATTTGGATAATGAGTATTGACTATATTCGCAAACTGATGACAGGACTGCACTTAAATATTAGAATCTTATCGATGAAAGCTGAATGGTAAAACTCTCGGTTCGAAAACGTATTTTTTCCAGCTGAAGTTGCGAAACCTATTTTTAGTGGTGACTAAGAAAAACTCCTTTTTGACTATCCTCACTAAGAAAACTTTAGTTCACTACCAAGAAATCGGTTAGAAATGTTTTCTTTGTTTGCAAAGCGGACATTGTATAACATCATGCAGTGCATGGAATAATGTGCCGGTGACACAAAAAAATGATGGTGGCCACTTCACCTTCCTTTTTTGCTTGAAATGCTTTCACTGCTTTGGGTAATGCACTTGCGACGAATGACATAACCGATCAGTTCAAGCAGTTTCTACTCGTTTCTGTGGCTCGGTAAGGTTCTCAGTGAGGAGAGCAACTTGATTTAAAACTGTAGTCACGAACCACTTACGTAAGATATTTCGAAGTCGTATGCATAAGGCAGCCGAATGCAATACCACACTCAGGATAGATTGAGATAAATTAACTGAAACCAATTCTTAATGCTTTCCAGGCCTGTAATCAGGGGAGAGCAGGGGGCGAAGACCCCCTAGAAAATTTTTTGCCTCCCTAGAAAAATATGTTGGACATAGTTTAAAACTATTGGACATAATTTAAAAAATTTTGTCCCTGTCGGAAAACTCTTCGCCCTTCCTGGTGTCCCAAGGTGGTTACGGGCCTGATGCTTTCACAAAACCTTTTGCTACTGGGACAAGCAACAATCTGCTGACAGTAATGTAACCCAGCTCCATGTCGCACTGAAATGCACGAAAGATCAATCTTCCACTTCTGTGACTGTTTCTTAGTTTCGAAATGAGTTTTTCAACACTACGACCCTGTCTGACTACATTTCACGCAGGATCCGAGCAACCCCTGGTGTGTGTCGTCATAAACAACACGTTACCCAACCGTCAAAAACAACAACACAGCTTAACATGCATTTGGAAAATGTTGAATGCAGGCTAGAGGGTTTCTAAATTATCGTTTAAAATATTGCTGGCCGATAGTTATTTACTGCATATGTCTAGGGTTGTCGGATGGCCGGTATTTTACTGCTAATTTAGCAAAGGCCGGTATTTTGAAAATCAGTGCCTGGAGCCGGTATTGTGAAAATAAATTTATCGTAACTTCAAAAAGAACTAACGCAGAATTTCTCAAACTATAACGACTCTAGTAGTGAATCTTGTCAAGACAGATCCTTCAGCGAAGTTTATTTGCTGCTATTGACGCAATCTTTGGTGTGATTGTAACGTCACACACACACCGAAATGTAATGAGTCAGCCAAAATACGGGCAAATCATTAATTGTGGCTTAACAATACTGATTGTCTCCCTGTTTTCCCGGTGCCGCTTAAGAATTACGACACAGCTCAGATCTGGCGCTGTTGACAAAATGGCAAGTATTTTTAAAAACGCATTTGGCAACCTTGCATATGTCAACCAAACGATTTTAAAATTAAGAAAAAACTGGGGGGGCCAAAGGGGGGCCAAGCTAAAATCTAGGGGGGGCATGGCTCACCCAGGCCCCCCTTAAAATCGCCACTGATTGCACGTTTGTTATCAAGAGACTCTTTCAATGCATTGTGCAGACACAGAACATGAAATTGGTTTATTTATGTACCCACAACGTACCTGCACGTGACAAGTTGGAAATTTCGTTTCTAAAATCGATAGTTCTTCTCTGTAATTCTTCAAGCCTACTTGCACAATCGTTGTTGCTACAGGGTTCACATTTAGGACCAGGTGGACCTGGCGGTCCGCTTTCTCCCCTCGGTCCAAGTTCATCAGGTGGTCCAGGCAGGGCCGGATTTAAGCCTATTTGACCGATTTCGTCAAATTGGGCCCCACGCTTGAAGGGGCCCCGCGCCAACAGCGACAGAGTTACGGTTTGAAACTATTTCGGCATTTAAAGAGAAACATACTAGGCCGCAACGTAAAAAGTGCGTTGTTTTGTTTCTCTCCCGGTGGAAAATACAAGTTCATTTTAAGCACTAGGTGTGGAGTACCAGCAATATTCTCGGTATACCGTAGTAGCATAAAATGGGTTTCTCTGACTTTTGAGTTCATGAAGGTCAAGGTAATAAAGACACCAACAGCGAGAGGTTTTAAGTTAGTTTAGGTGTCAGTATAAGGCAAACAGGTAATCACTTGATCGGGAAAGATTGAAACTAAAGTTCAGTTTAGTTTGAATAAAGGAAAATGTTCCTTTAGGCTTGCTGTTTTGCAGATGTGCGACACTTCTATCTTAAAAGATGAGTTTGACGACCGTGCATTGACAAAAACTCTTTGGTTACTGTATGCGGATATTTCGCTTCCGAAACTAGTCGAGAATGACTGAACACAGAGTTTCTGTATTGTAGGAGTCAAGGGTCGGAAACCATCGGGACGCGACCCGGCACCGGTCCGGGAGGCATTTGTTATCGGGCCACCATGGGCACCGGAAGGATTTTTCCTGGGGCAATAGTCAGTTGTTCCAAGGCGGGGTCCTCCATTGGCGAAATTTCATTTTGGTAACTCCGAAACTAAGAGAAAGGCATTTTCTGCTGAAAAGTTAAAAGCGAAATATCAAATTTTAAAACCCAGGGAGAAAACTCCTTTCCGACATCCGTGCAGGCCGCTGTGGCATGAGTCCCCACCCAAAGGACTAGTAGAGTTATTCACGAATCAGGTTTATCATTTACATTTCTGCGTGTAGCGCCTGGAGCAGCACAAATGAATAAATGACAAGCTATCTCGTGTATGGCAACGTAGCACTACATTGAATCAGGAAGATCCAGTGTGGAAACTCTTTTAGGCAAATGTTCACTTGTCCGAACTATTTGGTGCAGTCTTCCTTTTTATTTGGTGCGAAAACGCCGTTCCCATGCCTCTTTTTTTAGCACTACACCCCTGCCTGCACCTATGCCTATGGTGCATTATTATTTTACTTTGTTATATTTATCTGCCTCTTCTTGAAGGACGACCCTCACAATATTAACTACATTAAACAGGTCCGTGATGCAAAACTGGTTGTCGGCACCTATATAGAGGCGACACAAAGTGGGTTCGAAGGACTGAAATATTTGGCAACTGTATTATGAGACACAATGCATAATATTGTGGATGGCGGCCGGCAATAGCGAAAAGGTTATGCAGCACTGCTTCAGGCCATATGATACAAAATGCCAAACCTTAAAGTGCGTCATTTGGTTCAAGTTTCCACTTTTAACTTGGATTGCAGTTTACTTACATATGATACAACTAAGAATCAAACTGAAGCTGATCAGAACGCATCCGAAGACAGTACCAAACACGAAAACTTTATTATGAAAGAAAAAAAACAATACCAAACATCACGGAATGAAGGATCATTCGTGCGTGTGGTTGACGCAACCAGTTGGCCAATAACCTCAGCGACTATTTAACGTTAAAAAGTTGTCCAAATAGTTAACAGCTTTTCAAGAAATGAGAAGGATTGTGTTTTTCAAAGCTTCACTTTCTAATGGGGAGAGGGCGGAATGACCTTGGATTATGTACTTTTCAGTGTGCTGATAGAAGTTTTACTCTTACTGCAAACTTTTACAAAAACACAGTCAGTGCATTATCAACAAGTGGATTCAACAACGAGTCTAATCTTCATACAATGCAATGTGGGCATGAAAATTTAAAGAATTATGTGATTTAAAATTTAAGAAAATTTAACCTAAGTTTCTGAAGGTAGTGGGGCCCCGCAATCAATAGTCTAATTGGGCCCCGCGATTCCTAGCACCGGCCCTGGGTCCAGGAAGGCCCGGGACCTGCTCTTCATTTCCTGTTCGGCATGTCAGTACCACTTGATTTGCAGCCAAGGTGCTGCCCGTCAATGCAAATCACAAAGACAGGCAGAAGATCCTATCATTGTTTAAAAGTGTCTAATAACGTTTTCTAATTAAACTGTAGATAGAAAAAGTTGCTATAAAGATTTCCTAATAACTTTAGGCGGTGAAGCGATATACTACATCTTTTTATTGTCGCTGAAACTCGAATAATATAATCAACCCATTGCGTCTTTAGCCTTGTAGGAACCTCTGAATGCTTTGATTTGTAAACGTGTTTTTATAACCTGAAGCTCTGATGTTTTGTATGTTTATCAGCAATGTGAACAACCTGTTAGCGAACTAATATTTAATTCACTTAAGTAACCTTCACGCTCTTTCTTAGTTGATATTTAGAAACTGTTCTGGTATCATCTGATTACCTGCGGAAACTGACAAACGTCTTATATTTCGTTTACCATATGGTTAAGACAAAGGTGAATTATAATAATCGGGGTGTAATTTAGCAAACCGGACGTGTGGCCTAGTCACTAGGCCACTGCTACTGCTAAATTACACCCCCTAGTGGTTAGAGCGCTCGTTTCATGTCTGGTAGGTCGTTGTTCGTGTGGTTCGAATCTCGGCCGGGTCGTGTCAAGACCTCAAGAATTGGAAC